>Ga0182240_100370_pt1 | contig 15235 bp, 16 predicted proteins | sample hydfrates4_PW_90_FD_145594 | JGI IMG/M metagenome (GOLD analysis project Ga0182240, IMG submission 145594) | Subsurface microbial communities from deep shales in Texas, USA - hydraulic fracturing test 4_PW_90 | ecosystem: Environmental > Aquatic > Deep subsurface > Shale gas/oil reservoir >...
TCCAGGTCTTTCGATTCCTGCCGCATAAGAAGCTTCATACTTGCGTTGGTTATGACAGGCTGCCCGAGCCTGGAAAGCTCCGGGGCCAAAAAGTCTACCACGTTCTGAGTTACGATGGTAAGGCTCCCCCCGTATTTACGGATTCTTTTTGAAAGGTCCCTCAGAAAACCTATTGCCTGCGGTGTCTCCGGGTCTGCCAGAAGCCAGGCTTCGTCCACAACCAGGACGGTCCTTTTACCCGTTGCCCTTCCTTCTCGTACCAGGTCCCAGGCATAAGACAGAATATTAAAATACTGTGCCCTTCTTACCTGGTCGGAGGCATCGGTTAAATCCCGGATATCAAAAACCGTAAATTCACCGGCCGGCGGTATTGTTGTCTGCCCGTTCCAGAGCGCACAGTCCGCACCTTCAACCGCTTCCTTGAGCAATACAGCCAGCTTTTCTTCTCCCTTAGCCCTGACTAATTCGTAAACCCTTCCCACAGTTGGCCATTTGTCTACATTTTCGAGTTTTGTGCTCCAGTCAATTCCCTTTTCCCTGTATGCTTCAAGTACTGCATCATTCAAAACCGCCCTCTCAACATCTGTAAGGGAGGGAAGATAGAGCTGGAAGAATGTCTTCACCTTTTGAAAGTGAACAGCCAGAGGACCGCGGACAGCCATCTCATCATCCGTTTCTTCTTCCGGTTCCGTATCAGGTACCGGCCTGACCTCCAGCGGATTGATTTTACCGCTGCCGCCCGCAGCATTTATCCAGCTTCCTCCCAATATCTTACACAAATTCATATATTCTCTCTCGGGGTCAATTATCAGGACCCTTGCACCCAGGGCAAACTCTCTAAGAAGCAGAGTTTTTACCGCAAATGACTTTCCTGCACCTGAAGTAGCCAGAATATTCATGTTGGGGTTTGTTATCCCGGCTCCTTCCGGCGGGTTCCACCTGTCCACGAGGATCAGCCCGCCCTCGGTATCCCGGCCTATAACGGTACCCTTTCCGTGGTTGAGGCCCGAGGACACCCAGGGATACGCAGCTGCAACTGTTTCTGCTGGTACCTCCTTTCCACCTGCTTCAACTATCCTCTTATCAACTAATCCGAAGGGCCCTGTGCTTTTCAATCCCTGCTCTTGAAGATATACAGAAGTCCGTGCCCTGATACCACTTCCTGCACAGGCTGCCTCTACCTGTCTAGTTTTTTTGTTCAGTTCATCTTCAGTCTGTGCCGTAATCATCACCGTAACTGTCATTGTGTAGACGTTCTGCGATTCCTGGTCAATCTTTCTCATCAGTTCCCTGGCATCTTCTATTGACTGCTTCCACCTGCTTTCTGATAATGCTTGCCCTCCGGCGGCTAAACGTGAAGAAAACTCTTGTATGCTTTTGTTCAGTGCCTGAAGCATGTCGCCCGGGTCTGCAGGGGTCAAGTGCATGGATACAATTACCCCGGGCATATTGGCTATTTTAGAAAGCCAGGCGTCCTTCACTTTCGGCGGGTAGTTAACGAATACAAGCACCCTCGCCAGCATATCCCCAAACACAATATGACGCGGTTTAAAACCGAGTGCCGGTGGAGATATCAGGTCTATAACTGCCATTTATATCGCCTCCCTTGTAACAGATATTGTCTCTGTATCCTGCACTCTTTCAAAAGCAGCCTGAGCAGAATGAAAGAATGAAAAGAGCATGTCAAGTGTCTCCCGGTAATTGCAGATATGCGCCTCAAGTTCCGCCCTTTTGAGTTCTCCAACAAATTCGGAAGCTTTCTTTAAGAGTTCATCTTCCCTCTTTTTCTCTCCCACAACAAGAATAAAAAACCTTTTTTCCATGGCCTCTGCCCCGGCAGCTATCCTTTTCACATAGCCGGTATATCCTCTTAAAACACGCTTTCTCATTTTGTCAGCCTCTTTTTGCTTTTCTTCAAGCTCTTTTATATACTGATCCAGGTCTATCGGCCTTGGGACTGCAATTATCTGCACTTGCCCGGGAAGGGCCTGAATGGCTTCAAACAACGAAGCTATTCTTCTCTGCTTTTCTCTATCAGAAAGAAGCCTGAATGCCGCAGGCTCCACTTTTACTACAGCTGAGGGCCTGCCGTCTTTTTGATATATCATACCTTCAGCAATATCCTGCACCGGCAGCCAACCCTGTACGGATTCGTTTTTTTGACTTTCCTTTAACTGTTTTTCCTTTTTCCTTCCCGGTTTAGGAAATTCTAGTTTAGGAAGCTTCATTACACCAACCCCTTTCTTTTGTAGTAATATATCTTTCTGCTTTTCTCAAATTTTCTCCAATCCCTAAGCTGCTGCCAGGCTGAAGTACCTGATACGGTTTTTTTGGTAAGCATGAATGCTATCCCCGGCGGCAGTGCAAAAAAGAAAAACCTTAAGAATAGCTGCGGTTTAACGGAAAGCGGCAGTATCGACATAATCAGCTGCAGCAAAAAACCCAGCACAGCTCCTGTAACTACGGCACCGAGTTCCGGCAGCCCAAAGCCCGGAAAAAACTCCATCCTGGATTTTACTGAACGTGGAATAAGATATTCTTTCAATATTACCACCCCCCCTCATTACTTTATCAATTTCGAGGCAGCTCTCCATATCGCAACATTACCTGCCTGCCCGGCTGCTCCTCTCATACCCGAAGAATAAGCGTAATTTCTCAGAATTCGCGGTGTCTTAAATGCAACCCAAAGCGCAGCAAGACTGAAAAAAGGTCGCATAACCATTTGCGATATAAAACCCAATGGCAGTGCACCTACTAAAAAAGCTATGCACATGTAAAGAAGTAGCATCTGTATTGCATGAGATACGGTAATTATACCCACTTCACGCATCCACGTTGTTGCAGTTCCTCCACCGGACATCCAGCCAATTGCCATGAACGGAGCCAGAATGGCCGAAAGGGTAATCTCTATAGTTCGTATCAACGCCTGCATAAACACCAGAATTATCAATACGGCGATTATGAGAAACACAATCGGCCAAAAAATAACACCCGTAACCATACCGGCAGTGCCGAACAGCGAACCCGAGGCAACGGATGAAGCAAGCTCACTCATGTTTAATTGGTCCATGTTCACCCCGACGCCCGCATTTGCAACCCATCCTGCCAGAAGGTTGCTTAAAATAATGCACTGCTTAACAACAAACGGTCCTCCGGCTATCGCTATTACGCTTGCCACAGTCCTTTTTAAAAGCCCTCCGGGATCAGTTGCCGCACCTTCGCTTCTGAGGCTGGCCATCTGCAACGCTTCCCATGCAAAACGGCAGGCCAGCATGGCTCCTGCTATCGCCTGTGCACCGGTTATAAAATAATCAATAAATGGAACGGAAAGTAAGTCTTGCAGCCGCCCGGTTTCATAAAAAGCTTTTAAAAAAAAATCACATATAAAATAAACAGGTTCAATAAAGCCTATCAGTATATCTTTTAGTGACTGAACTATAATTTCTTGAATAGTTTCCAGCACATTATCACCTTCTCTAAAATATTTAGAAATAGCTATCTATATTTATTTCATCTTCCTCATTGTCATCATCAGTATTTTCAGGCATATCTGCCAGTTGTTCTTTCTCATTTTCACTTTGCATGGATACTGAAGGTATCCATGTCTTAACATCCATTCCTTCTTGCGGTATTTCGTTTTCTGGAAATAACCCGGGCAAAAATGTTTCTTTGATACCTGGTAGCACAGACATATCCTGTACAGGTAGCTTCGCCGGATACTGTCCCGCCTGCAAAAGAAGCGTATGTCCTGTCTTCCATCGCAGTACCTCATCGTGTGTCAAAAGTTCCCTACTCGTTTCTCCTACCGTTTCGCTCGCATATTTTTTCTTCTGTATTGATTTTGTGTGTACGGTATAGCGACCCGTCTTTTGTGATATTTCTCTTGCTGTATTCGTATCTGTGGTTCTTAAATAAAGCCAAGTATCGCAGTTGCCTGTTATTATCTCTGCTGTTTTCCTGTCATAAACATGCTCCAGCTGAGCAATAGACTGTACTGCCAGTACAAAACGCATATTTCTGCTCCTTGCTACAGTAAGTTTTTCCGCTATATTGGGTATTTTCCCTATATTTCCAAACTCATCAAGTATAAACCATACGGGCACCGGCAACCTGCCACCTTCCTTCCTTGCCACGCCGGAAAGTATAGCATAAGTTTGATTGATAAAAAGCGAGGCTATATGCCGCCTTGCACCCGCCTCATCGGGCATGAGCAGAAATATTGCTGTTTTTTGCCTACCAGCTGCTCCTAGATCAAAATCACTCTTTGAAGTTAACCAGGCAATTGAAGGGTCTGCAAACAACCGCAAATGTGCTGCTGTTCCCGTATATATACTTGATCTTGTCCTGCTTTCTGAAAGAGAGGCGGTTCCGTATGCCATTCGCGCCGGATGGTTGTGAGGCATGTTTTCTAACCACATATCTAAATTTTCTCCGCCGCGCATACCCAGCTGCGTAAGCATGCGGTACGCAGATGTCATATTTTTTGCGCCTTCCGGCGCCTCTATAACAGTCGCAAGGCACAGTGCAGCTATCAGACTTTCTTCAGCCTGGGGCCAGATGGGGTCCTGCCCGCCTCCATATGCCCATGCAAGAATATTTCCTATCTCCCAGGCTTCCCTTGTAGCTTCTTCCACGTTTCCCGCCTCATACTTATATGCTATCTGACTTAAAGGATTCCACCTTTTTCCCCGCATCGGCTCAAGCAGGTCAAACAGTATCACTCGATATCCCTTCTCTTTCAGCCAGCTAAAAGTATGCTCATATATCTCGCCTTTCGGGTCGGAAATAATCATGCTTTCTCCCGCGTTTCCTATGGCCCACACCGAAGGCATTATAATCCTGCGGCTCTTCCCGCTCCCGGTAGAACCAATCACAAGCGTATGCGGATTTAGCTTGCCGGGGTCCGTAAGCCATACTGTGTTGCCCTGGGAACCAACCACAATGCCTGCTCTTTCAGGTTTACTGAATTTCGATTTGTTTAGTGTATTTTTTAATTCCCACGTTTTCCTCCACCTGCTGGAGCCGTGAGTGCTTCTTTTCGAGGCATACAGTTCTCTCTGATGCGGCCAGCCCGCTTTCCAAAAAAGCACTAAAATTATCGCAAACAAAAGCATAAACGGCAGCTGCGCCAGCCAGAATCCCGGCGGCCTCTCTGTGAAAAGTTCAATCGTCTTATGCCACCAGATTACCTTCCCGTCCGGCGTAGGAGTATTAATGTAGTTGAATATTTCCGCCCAAGTCATTTCCGGTGTGAGCGGAGGCCAAATAGTCTTTGGAAGCATATATACAGGTAGAATTCCCAAAAAATCAAGAAATGCCAGTACCGGCAAAAACAGTAAAATAATAATCCGGGGTACTGTGAGTATTTTTCTTTCCATGCAAAAGCGAAGTGTTTTTACAATGAGGATTAACGGGAAAAAATTAAGTTTAAACAAAAACTTTAACATTTACACCACCTTACTTTCTATTGACTATAATATTTCATCAATACCTGAGAATAGATAATCCTTATCAGCCTTTTTATTATCAGCTTTCTTGTTTTCAGATTTCTTCTGCATTGTACTGATACCAGGTTCTACTTTTATTGCGTCAACCTTTTGCTCTATTCTGTTAAGTATTTCGCCAAACTCAGCATAAAAAATAATTGCCCGGCGGATATAAGGGCCTTTTTCTCCCGCCGGGATATTTTTGAGTATTTTTTTTGTTTTTTCACATAGCCTTAAAGAAATACATTGCTTCAAAACAATCCCCCCTGTATGACAGGTCCCAAGCTTTGAGTATTAAGGTATAAAGCATGCTGAAACAAAACAACCGTATAACACTCTTTTAGTGAACTATACAAGCATGTATGACACTTTGCACAATAACAAGCTTCTAGGTATTGGTACAACTGAATTTAGCACGTATGACACATCATTTTCTTTTCCTTTTGGCAACTTCCAGAAAACCTTTACAGTTTGCAAATTGTTCATCAAAAACGCTATCAGTCATATAATGTATTTTTTTTAACTCATCATTCAACAATATAGAACCACCGCCTGCCAGAAGCACATTATCAATAAAGTCTGCTCTATCATTCCAGATCAGTCGAACGTTATCAATTATTCTTTGCGCAATTTCTCTTTTAGCAACGTCAATCTCATTTTTCAAATCGATATGTTTTCCGCGAAAAAAAACACCATTTTCTTTAATTAACTTAGACGTTAGTGCCGGATCAAGCCTTCTTCCCGTTTTTTCAGTAAAAGCACTATTTACTCTTTTTTCTATGTCTCCAGCTCCTGCGTCTATTGTCCCGGACATGTCCTGACGCAGCCTGAATTTTTTTTCCGCTTCAAATGTAACAACGTCTGTAGTTTTATATCCCACATCCACAACTGATAAGAGTTTGTTTGTATTTGCCAATTCAAAGATATAATTTTTATCCATGTCGGCATATATAGCACCGGCTGCCTGGGGGAAAACAAGTATATCGGTTATTTTAATACGCTGCACAAAACCCTTCTTTGGACCTCCTTTGAAATTAATTTCAGTCTTAAATCCAAGGAAATTATTTATAAAGCTTTCTTTTTGATGAGAGTATTCTGCATACGGCAGTCCTGTTGCTAAATATACGCTTTCCTGTCCCGGCGGAAGCAAAAGCCCGAGCGCAGTTACCAGTAATACTTTTGTGTTTCTGTGGCTTATTTTCTCACTATCAAGTGTGAATGTCGCATTTCCGCTTCTTCTAGCAAGTTCCCCCACGAAAAATTCTTCTCCACCTACTTCGACGTGCAGGCTCTCAATATTACTGTCATCTGCACCAAAGATATTTTCCATTTCCCGGCTACGTCCTTGAGCTATTAACGACGGATATATTACAGAATAATATGTTTCGCTCATCGACTTGACGTAACCGTATCCCAGGTCTACTGAAACAATCATACTTATCAACCTCCTTGAAATTATCTTTCTTCTGTAATACCCATTTCTCTCTTTCTGCGCAATTCTTCTTCACATCTTGCCTTTTCCTCGGCTCTTATACTTGCAAGTTCTGCCTGCGCCTCGGCTCGCAGTCGTTCTTTTTCAACAGCACGAAAGGCGGCCCTGTAAGTACTGCGTGGTATTTTTTCTTTTTCAGCCGCTGGTGTCCTTTTATTTTGTTGTTGTTGTAAACTCACGGCTTCGCGCAGAAGTATGTTTGCCACTCTGTCCCTCACGTCTTCATATGCCCTTTGCCATGCTTCGTCGCTTCTCTCTTTTGAATACGTATATATCCTTGCCATCCTCCTGACGTTATCTTCCATCTTTTCCAGGGGTTCTTTCATCTGCGGTTTTTGGAGTACAAACTCTGCCGTCCTTCTGGCTTCTTCTTTAACTTCTGGAGGCATGTATTTTAATGCAACCCTTCCTCTGCCCGGCATTTTTTCCGCCAGAACTGCCAGTTTACTGTGCAGTTCTTCCAGATCGCTCTTATAGAACTTCGGCGGAAAACTTTCACTTATCGGGTCTTCCGCCTGCATTTCAAGCTCTATCTTTTTCTCCAGTTTAGCTATATCTTGGACGGCTTCTTTTGTAGTGTCAAGCATTGCATTTCTTGCAGCCGTTTTTTTTATTGCCAGTTCTCTTTTGTATTCACCGAGAACCTCTTGTGCAACGCCTCTGCGGTACTCTTTCATCTCCTTTGCACTGAGATTTCCCCTGCGCCTTATTCCTTCCGGCCAAACAAGGACATGAACATGCGGGTGGCCCGGTTCTTTGTGAAAAGCCGCCAGCCATTTCAGTTTATCTTCTTCAATACCTACGGCGCGTGAAAACTGTTTCATGCACCTGCGCGTAAGGTCCTCCCAGTCCTTTCTTTCAGTATAGTTCATCATCTTTGCGTCATCTTCTCTCAGGCTGATAATCAGACGCCAGGAAACTTCGCTTTTCCTCTCTTTTGCCATATCCATGCCTTCTTTTAATGCCGGCGGCTTATCCGGGTCCTGCCCGAATAAGCCGGTACTCCGCGGCCTGGTTCCTGCATACTTGACATGTGCAGCGTCTGCCGCAGGGGCTTTTTCAACGCCCGGCCGTGAAGCAATGTACTTCACATGCTCTCTATCTTTTTCCTTCATGTTGTTAACGTTGTACTTTACTTTTGCAAAAATAGTTGACTGATGAGTCATCTTCATAACTTACACATCCTCCCCTTTTTGCTCTTCCATCGTCCCCCGCCTTAAATTTTGTTTTGACTTAGAAATAGATTCTGTCCAAAGTTTAGATATAACTTTTGAACCGAATTCTTTTTTCAAAAGACTTCTAACCAGCCAGGCGCTGGTTCCGGCAGCTATACCGGCGTGGACAGAAAGACCGGCAAGACGTTCCACGTGTCTGTCAATAATTCTTCGCAAAGCTTCTTCCACTTCGGGAAGGCTTTCGCGCGTACATTCCTGCCGGTAGTGCTTCTCAACTATATCTCTGACTTTTTCGGATACTGTTATTCCTTCTGCCTCCGCCTCAGCTTTTAGCCTGGACGATATTTTTTTATTGAACCGCACTGTTGCTATTTCTCCCAATCTCTTTTCCATTTCCATAAATCACCACCTTTGTTAGTATACGGTAACCTGCAATCGTATACGAATTGTATACAAAGAAAAGCTCATAGGCGCAGGCTTTGCCTGCGCTCTGTATACACGGTGTAAACCGTCTTATCCTGCATTAAAAGACACACACGGCTATTTAAAGAAGCCCAGGATCGTCGACACAATTGCTCCGGCAAGCATAGCTGTGACTCCATACACTAGGGTACTTCGCAATGCCTTGGAGTGCCTTGCTGCATCATGTTCATCCTGAGCACTGGAACGCATTAGTGCATGCCAGGCTGCAGTAAGAGCAACAACGGGAATAGCAACAGCTGTGATCCATGTTAATGCTGTCTGAAAAAAAGAAATAATGTCTGACACAAATGCTGGCATAGCTAACACCTCCCTTCAAAAATTTAAAATAAAAAAAAACAGCAGCATAAACGCTACTGTTCGTCCGCAAATATATATTTTTCTCTTTCCAATCTACCCAAACCGAGCTCAAGTCCAGTAAATGTAGTCCACTTTTTCCAACCAAAAGGAACTATTTTAAGATATATTTCATTTGACTTTTGTCTCATCTCTGGTGGAAGAATAATCCAGCCTCTGTGTCTTTCTTGGAAATATTTTTTCTTCCGGATCAGCTTCCAGGGTCCTTCATGTGAAAACGCACAATATATTTCTAGCCCATATTCTCCTGCCACAAGTTCATTTTCTTTGTTTCGTTTTTCTATTTCTTCCTTAGGTTCATCTGTTTTTCCAAAACGAACGTAATCCGCATAATCTATTCCTGCATCCACAAATATTGCATCAATTTTTGCACTCCCTCCCGTTTTAAGTTTTAAAATTGTTCCTTCAGGCCTGGGACGAATTACGGTCACATCCACGCTGGGGTAAAATTTGTCTGAATAAATTTCCCAAATTTCTTCAGGAACATCAATTCCAAGCCACCCATTATGAACGGGTTCTCCAGTAATTACTTCTTTTTTAACCAGCGTATCAACGTATTCAGCACTTGCAGTCACTATCTTTTTATTTGCTTGATTTCTTTCTGTGTCGTCTTGTTTGATTGTGGCCTTGGATTCTGGCTTAATTTCCTCCTGCTTTTTTTCTTTAGTTTTCTGTGCTTTCTCCAATTCAGGTTTTTTGGGTTCGTCTAACTGCACAGTATCTTTTTTCTGCTCATTCTGTAACTCTTCATTTTTCTTTTCAGGGATTTTCGCTTCATCAAGTTTAACTGCTAATTCTTGCTTTTGTAGCGTTTGCCCAGCAAGATAACCGCTCCCAAAAATTAAAAAAACGGCCAGAACAGCCGCAATATATATCCCGTATTTTCTGCTTTTTTCAGCGTCTTTTTTCACCTTTCCACCCCCCTGTCTTTTCGATTGTTTCGATTTTGGATTTTTTCGACATACTCTTTCATTTGTTGTCTATATTGCTCGTCCGCTGCATCTAAATCTACTATTCGCGGTCGTCCGAATCTCTCATAGAATTTTCGCGATATATCATCTTGCTCTCGTGCTATATCTTGAGCTTGAGTATGTTCCGACCGCTTCTGAAACTGAATTTCTCCCACCTTTTTTTCTTTTTCGGCAGCTTCTCCAACTTCCATTTTTTGGGTAACCTCCCGCTGGTATGAACGTTGGAACCTCAGTATCGTATCACTGCCAATCAAACCGCATTTCTCAAATATCCAATCTTCAGCTGCACTCAAAAACCTTCCAAGCGCCCTGCCGGCTTCTTTCGCCGCTTCTTTTCTAGTAGGTATTTGCTCGGCAGAAAAGCGACGCACTCTATTTGGAAACCGCGAAAAAACCCATTTCAATGCTTCCTTCAGCTCATCTCCGCTTTCTCTCATCCTTTCGACTGCGCTATCATATCCTCTATATTGCCTCACTTTTTTCACCTCCTTTCACTGATACAGTATGGGAAGCAATATACTTTTCTATCTGCTCACGCGAAAACAGTATTTTTCTTCTAAGTCGAATATGCTCTATCTCTCTTGCATCTACCATCTCGTATACTTTGCGCGGGTTCACGCGAAGCATCTTCGCAACTTCATTCACAGTGAATATTTCCATTATGGAACCTCCTTTTTTTTTAAACATAAAAAAGGCGGCCGTTATTTTTCAGCCGCCCCAATTCATATACAACTCTCGATATTTGTCTTTTTTTGTTTTTTCAACAGTCGGCCGCCCGTTTACTTTTTTCTTTTGTATTTGCTTCCAGTCTTCTTCGACTGCGCTGCGGAAATAACCGTTTATGTTTTTAATTTTTTCGATATTCTCTTCGACTAACTGAATTTTCTCTATCAGCAGCTCTATCTCATATTTTTCTTGCATCGAAACTACCAAACTACTATCTATACCTAGCTTTTCTGCTTTTTCTGCTAATTTTTCTGCTAGAGCTGGAGAAACAACAACAACATTTTTTGACTGCTTGTCTGCTTCATCGCTATACTTAGTTACTTTATTAGTATTAGTATCTTTGTTGTTGTTGTTATTCTCTATACTGTTATTATTATTACTGTTATTATTAGTGTCCCACTTTTTAGGTGTCCCATTTTTTGGGACACGGTTTTTTTGGGACACGGTTTCCGTGTCCCATTTTTTAGGACACGGTGATTTTTTATCCAGATTCGGTACTTCAACTACCGTAAATATATTTTTGCTAAACTTACCTCCTTCATCAATTTTTTGTTCTACCCTAATGAGATCTTTCTCTTTTAACTCATTGAGGTACTTATAGTATGTTGTTTTACTGCTTACACCTAAATCTGCCATTATTAAATCCCGTCCGGGCCATGCCACTTCACCACCGCCGCAGTAACTTCTTATATATGCATATAGTGCTTTTGCCCCTAAAGATATTTCACGACTTTTCATCACTGCTTTTGGAATTATTCCAAAACCTTGAAAATTTAGCCCTTCAACCTTTAATCTATCTTTAGACATAAAAAAATCCCCCTTTTTTTGTGGAAAGACAGAGGAAGTAAAAGCATAAAAATAAGAACTGGCGTGAACCAGTCCTTATATAGAAAACACAAAAAAATCCCACATTTACGCGGAATGAACAACCATATGCTTACATAGCCCATAGTGAACTTTTTTGTCTGCATCTTGTCCGCCTACTTGCGGAAACTTATTAAATTTTAAGGGTTTTTAGGATATTATTGCCGACCCTCTTTTTATTTGATTTATATGCTTAAAAGCTTGATATTAAAGACTTTTTTGTTTTTTAAACTGGTCGGGATGACAGGATTTGAACCTGTGGCCTCTTGCTCCCGAAGCAAGCGCGCTACCAAGCTGCGCTACATCCCGACGTGCTTTATTATTATACAAGGAACACAAGGTGTGTGTCAAATGAAAAATGCAGGAAATTCCATTCCGGCAACGGTACGACCACGGGTTTCTCCTCCTACTTTACGTTCTCAGGAAGATAGCACGAAAAGAAGCAAACACTGACATGAATTATGTGTATTTGGCTGCTTCTTCACCTTCTATCTCAGGTATATCACGTTAAGAACCCCTTGACAACTTACTTATAAATACAGCAAAAACACTAAATCATTAAAATTGTCTCATCTAAATCAATACTAATGCCAGCCACTTATCTTAGACTTGAACAAGTGACTCGGTTAACGAAAAGAATGTGTCGCCTGAATTAACTTCAAATGTACCACTAACATTGGATGTAAAACTTTCCGTAGAAGACTCGCCCAACAGCGGCGGTGTTATTATAGATGCCATCAGATGCATGAAGCTAGCTCTAGATCGCAAAATCGGTGGTATCTTGACTTCCATTTCGGCTTTCACTATGAAATCGCCACCAATTCAATACACCGATACCGAAGCCAAAAAGATGGTAGAGGAATTTATTGTCGGCAGGAGGGAACGTTAATGCGGGCCGTTATCCTCGCTGCCGGTGAAGGGAAGAGGCTACAGCCGCATTTTAGCGGTCCCAAGCCTCTTGTGCGCTTATTGGGCCTTTCTTTAATTGAGCGAAACATCTTTTCTTTGAGGGAATGCGGCATCAATGACTTTATAATTATAACCGGCTGCTATTCCGGTGAAATTCAGAACCATCTCGGGAACGGGAGCAAATTCGGAGTAAACATTACCTATTTGCATAACCCGGACTGGAAACTGGGAAACGGCGTGTCCGCCTCCACATTCCGAAAAGATTACCGCCAGGGAGAAAAATTTATTTTAATAATGTCGGACCACGTCTTCGAACTGGAAGTCCTTAAAGCTTTTGTTGCCGAGGCGCCAAATATCAAGGAAGGCGAACTTTTGCTAGCTGCTGATCGGCGCCTGAAAAGCGTGTATGATCTGGGGGAATGTACCAAAGTAAAAGCTGAGCAGAATTTTGCCGTAAAACTGGGCAAAGACCTGCGTGATTTTAACAGCGTGGACTGCGGTCTTTTCATTGGCACCGGGGCGCTTTTGGAAGCACTTTCCGATGCAATTTCTCAATGCCACTACACCCTCACCGATGCAGTAAACATACTTGCCGACCGGCGTAAAGTAAAATTGCATTTCGTTAACGGCACCTGGATTGATGTAGACGACCTTCCCAGCTACCGCCACGCTGAAAAAATTCTCCTCCAGTCTCTAGTACCCCCTAAAGATGGTCTTATTTCGCGCATATTAAACCGCAGGGTTTCCCTTCGGATAACAAAATTTTTGGCTCAGACCAGCATAACACCGAATCAAGTTACTTTCCTTTCTTTTTTAATTTCAGCGGCTTCAGCTGTTTTTTTTGCTATGGTGCATCCCCTTTATGGGGGACTGTTGGCGCAGCTCAGTTCCATCTTGGACGGGGTCGACGGGGAAATTGCCCGCTTAAAGTTTTTAAAAAGCAATTACGGGGGGCTTTTCGATGCGGTGCTCGACCGTTACGCAGATTTCTTAATTGTTCTTGGCATGGCATATGCCTGGTGTTTAGAGACGGAAAACTCCCTGGCACTGCTAATAACCGCCGCCGCTCTCACCGGAATGCCCATGTCCATGCTACTCAAGGAAAAGTTTCACGCCCTGACTAGCAGGCCCTTTATACCTGAATCCTATGACGGTATACTTCGTTACCTTCCGGCTAATCGCGACGGTCGCCTGTTTATCATTATGCTGGGCGGTATTTTAAACCTGATTCCGGCCACCTTAATCTTTCTTGCTACAGTTACTCACCTTCAGGCCTTGGCTCGCCTCTATAATGCTCGTAAATTAATGTGAAGCTGCCGGTTCCACCTGTTACCGGTCGGTTTTCTGGCCGATCGCTTTGTGAAGGCACGGAACGGCGCGCCTCCTGGTGAAAACGTGGTTGCAAAGGTTAAAATCTTCCAGCAGAGCCAGAGCATCTCGGATGTGGTCCCTCAAGTCTTCGAGGGAGTGAGCGTCAGAGCCAACAGTAAAAATTTTGATACCTGCTTCCGCCGCCAAAGAGATTATTTCCGGGGAAGGGTGAAATTCCTTCAATCCCCGGCGCCGGCCTGAGGTATTAACTTCCAGGCCCATTCCCCTGCGCGCCATTTCTTTAAAAACCGGTTCTATAGCACCCCGGTGAATGGTTAAGAGCCCAGGACCGCAATATTTAATTCCATACCGCCGGTAAAGATCGACGTGAGCTATGCAATCAAAAAGCCCGGTTTTGACTGCCTCTTCCAAGGTTGTAAAGTAATTTTTACATACTTCGGCGAGGCTTCGTGATCTGAAATAGTGCGGGCTCTCCTTCATAGAAGAAATAGCAATATGGTTAAGGCAGTGGATAGCTCCCAGTACGAAATCAAAGGGATACTCCTCTACGATTTTTTCAATATCTTTTTCTATCCCCCGGTCGTATCCGACTTCAATCCCAGCCTTTACTTTGAGGCCTGCAGCCTCAAACTCTTCCTGTGCCCGGGCAATTTCGCTAAAATAGCCGTCTAGCCAAGTCAGGTCATGAACCGAATGCTTTTTCCCCTTATAAAAAACGAAATTATCTATTTCTCGCCGTACGGGATCAAGTTCTAAATGGGTTGTAAAGCAAATCTCCGCAAGTCCTAATTCCAACGCCCGGTGACAATAATCCCTTATTTTTACCGGGGAGGCATCTATGGAATAGTCCGGATGTACGTGATAATCGGTTCTTACAGATTTCACCGGTTTCGCCGTCCTTCTTTCATTTTTAGTTTTCTTTCCGGGAGAAGTACCTTAACACCGTTTTTACCGGTCGAGTATGTTATCCGCCAGAGCCTTGATCTACGTGAAAGCGGAGTTTGTGACCATTTCGCGTTGGCACCATTTTAAATTAAAAGTAAATTATACTGGCCTTGATTTGTTGATCTATTTCCAGCATACCAAAGGAGTGTTTTGGACTCCTGCGCCTATCTGTCGGAGATCCGGGGTTAAACATTAAAGTATTGCCATGATACCTTTGATAAGCTTGATGGCTATGACCAAATACTATACAATCCAGTTCTTCAGAAAATGTTTTGTACGCTCTCTCTACAGTAGAGCCTCCCCAGCCATCCCCGTGTACAATGCCAATTTTGAAACCGTAAATTTCTACTACCTGCTTTCTAGGCAGATTTAGTTCAGGCGGGTCCATGTTTCCCAGAACAGCATGTATGGGGGCCAACTCTTTAAGGTAATCCAGTACTTCTTCATCAACTATATCTCCTGCATGGATAATGAGATCTGCCTTTTTTGCAGCTTCAG
>Ga0182240_100371_pt1 | contig 15152 bp, 15 predicted proteins | sample hydfrates4_PW_90_FD_145594 | JGI IMG/M metagenome (GOLD analysis project Ga0182240, IMG submission 145594) | Subsurface microbial communities from deep shales in Texas, USA - hydraulic fracturing test 4_PW_90 | ecosystem: Environmental > Aquatic > Deep subsurface > Shale gas/oil reservoir >...
GAGACATTGGTGGAATACCAAGAGTATTAGATGCTGGACAGTGTAACGACTGTTACTCATTAGCAGTTATTGCACTTAAATTAAAAGAAGTATTTGAATTAGATGATATAAACGACCTTCCAATTGCATTCAATGTAGCATGGTACGAACAAAAAGCAGTTGCAGTTCTATTGGCATTACTCTACTTAGGTGTTAAAGATATCGTATTAGGTCCAACACTACCTGCATTCTTATCTCCAAATGTAGCTAAGGTGCTTGTAGAGAAATTTGGAATAAGCGGAATAACCACCGTTGATGAAGATATTGAAAGACTGATAAACAAATAATTGCAAAAATAAGAATTAGCTATTGGTCATTATTAATTACTAACTATCTTTTATTTTTTTTAGGTGACATTATGATAGAAACAGTATATAATTTTACAACCGAATCTGATTCAAAGATTGTGGAAAAAATAGTTAATACCGACGAAGTTCAAATTATTCATATGATATTTCCAAAAGGGGAAGGCACACCTAAGCACTTTACAAACTCAAAGGTTCATTTAATAGTTGTAAAGGGAGAGATGACATTAACTTTGGAAGACCAAGAGCCAAAAGTATATCCTGCTGGATCAATAATTCATTTGCCGTTCAATACAAAGATGATTGCTCAAAATTTAACATGTGATGTTCTTGAATTCTTTGTAATCAAAGCACCACATCCTTCAAAAATAGGTGGTCCAGAAGAACCAATTAAAATTAACGAATAACTTAAATAAAAAGTAATGTTCATAATATTTACAATATAACCATTGCAATTTTCTATGCCCTCGATAGGCATACAGTTAAATATATGTGCTAAATTTAATTTTTAAATTAAATAACTTATTACTTTTTTATTATTTTTTATAATAGTTATATCTTCATTATTAATTTAAATGAATACTAATTATCCATTTTTAGGGTAAAAATAGTCAAAAATACTTTTATATTACAAATAAGCATATAAATTAATTAAATTGAAATCTCTTTGAGATTGTAGCTCTTCGATGGTGATATAATGCAATTAGAAGAATTAATGGAAAAAATCATGTCAAATAAAATGAAACTGTCCTTAATGAGTAGGTTGAAGTCAATAGAACAATATAATAACGAATTATACAATGATATATCAAATAGTCAGATGAAGGATGTAGAAGCACTTTATGAGAAGTACATGATATATATTGGGGGAAAACCTAACATAAAATTTGAATTAGATGGAGACATTAGGGAAATTTTAAAAGAAACTATAGAATTAGAGAAAAAACTTATAAAAGAGAGTGGAATGACCTTTGGAGTAAGGCAAACAACAATACATTGTCTCACAAATGATGAAAGGTTTTACCATTACTTGAAAAATATTTAATTTAAATTTCATTCCTTCTTTTTTAATTAAAACTAAGAGGCGATAACATGATAGATGCACACACCCATCTAGATGTTAGAAGTTTTGAAGATATGGAAAAGATGGCATTAAGTGGAATTGAAACCATTGTAACATGTGCCCATGACCCATACAAAATGAGTGTTCCAGAAGTTTATCTTGATCACTGGGATAGGTTGATTAATTTAGAAACAAAAAGAGGAAAAATGGCAGATGTGGAAGTTAAGGTAGCGTTGGGAGTTCATCCTATGGGATACCCTAAAAACTGGGAGCTCCTTATAAAAAAACTTCCAGGGTTTTTAGACAATGAAAATGTTGTGGCAATTGGGGAAACTGGATTACATTATATTGCGGACGAAGAAAAAAACCTCCTAAGAGAACAACTAATTCTTGCAAAGGATTACAACATGCCAATAATTGTTCATACTCCGGAGAAGAATAAGAAAGAAGCGTTAGTTGAGATTTTAAAACTTCTCGATGAAGTTAAAATAAAAGATGATTTAGTAATGATAGACCACATAAACAAAGAAACAGTAGAGTTAATCGATAGGGATGTTTACGTTGGTTTGACTGTTCAGCAATCAATGAAAATAGATCATGTTGAGGCATCTGAAATAATAAAGAACTACGATAAAAAATTTATTTTAAGTAGCGATTTAGGAAGTTTAAAGGCAGATATCTATGCACTCCCAAGAACCAAACTCCATATGAAAAAAATAGGGGTTGATGAGAAGAAGATAACTGATTCAATTTACAAAAATGCAAAAACGTTTTACAGGTTATAGGCATACTCCCACTTAATTCATGAATTTAGATATTTTTTAAATACATTAGAATTAATCAATATATCGAAAATTTTAAATATAATATGGCCCTATTTTTTAAAAAAAATACGGTGTTAATAATGAGTAAAAAAGGATTAGGGTTTTTTGAAAAGTATCTTTCAATATGGGTGGCATTGTGTATAATCGCAGGGATTCTAATGGGCAATTATTTATCAATAATTCCTCAAACACTCTCAAAATTTACGATAGCCAATGTTAACATTCCGATAGCAGTTCTAATATGGGCGATGATTTATCCAATGATGGTAAAGATTGACTTTAGAGCTGTAGAGATGATAAGAAAGAATTACATTAAAGGAATGACAATAACATGGGCTGTAAATTGGTTAATAAAACCATTCACAATGTATCTATTTGCTTCATTATTTTTAATAACGATTTTTTCAAAATTGGGCTTTATTCCATTGGAATTGGCTAAGGAATATGTTGCTGGAGCAATACTTTTAGGAGCAGCTCCATGTACTGCCATGGTGTTTGTTTGGAGTTATTTGACCAATGGAGATCCTTTATATACATTAGTGCAGGTAGCCACAAATGATTTAATAATACTCATCGCCTTTGCTCCAATAGTTGGGTTCTTAATGGGAATAAGCGACATTCCTATTCCTTACGATACGTTGTTCCTTTCAGTATTCTTATACGTAGTTATACCATTAGTTTCTGGATATCTATCAAGGAAGTATCTAATGGCACACAAAGGACAAAAATGGTTTGAAAAAACATTTATACCAAGTTTAAATAAGGTTTCAATATTAAGTTTATTGATGACTCTGGTGATTTTATTCTCATTTCAAGGAGAAATAATACTAAACAATCCCCTGTACATATTGCTGATATCCATACCACTAACAATACAAACATTCTTTGTATTTGGTTTGGCATACACCTGGGCAAAAAAATGGAAATTACCACATAATATCTCTGCTCCGTCAGCACTTATTGGAGCAAGTAACTTCTTTGAGCTTGCGGTTGCAGTTGCGATAACATTATTTGGGCTCAACAGTGGAGCTGCACTTGCAACAGTTGTTGGCGTTCTTGTAGAGGTTCCATTGATGCTAACACTTGTCTGGATTGCAAATAAGACAAAGTGGTGAAATATTATATTACTGGTGCTATTTGATTAGGGGAAAAATATGAAGGTTTTGTTTGTTTGTGTACACAATAAAAGAAGAAGTATAATGGCAGAGGCATTTGGGAAGAAATATGGACTAAATGCCTATAGTGCAGGGTTGGAAAAAACCGATGGTGTTGATGAAAAGGTTGTTGAAGTTTTAAAAGAAAAAAATTTAAACGTAAAACAGAAGCCTCAAACAATAGACGAGGTTGTTAGAGAGGTTGGAAATTTTGACGTTGTCGTTACAATGGGATGTTTGGATAAATGCCCATTTGTTCCAGCAAAAAAGCATATAGGTTGGGATATTGAAGACCCTGCAGATAAAGATATTGAAGTTTATAGGAAAGTCAGAGATGAAATCGAGAAGAAAATCGAAGAATTAATCCAGATATTAAATTATTAAGGTGTGGTGATATTAATGAAAGTCACATTTATCTACCATGAGGGAAACAAGAGAATGGAGAAGTTCTATAAAAACCTGCTAAATGAACCAGATTTTTGTAGAATATGTGAGGATTGTTATAACTGTAGAGGAGATTGGAGTTTTAAGGATAATGTAAATGTTTTAGAAGTAAAGAAAGCATACGAGGAATTTATCGACAATCCCTATGAATATATTCCAGAAGTTCCAGAAGGGGATGTTTGTATAGCTCAACTACATGATGATTTACTGTATGAGCTCCCACTGTTTTTAAAGGAAAAAAATTATAGGGCTCTAATAGTACCTTCTGAAGCTCCAGATGATTTATCCATTGCTATGAGAAATAGTTTAAAAGAAATGTGTGAGAACAACGGAATAGAGTTTGAGAATCCAAAACCGTTCTGTTCCTTAAAGAAGGTAGAAGGTAAAAATGCCATAAATGAATTTATAGAATACTTTAGAATTGGAGCTCCAGAGATTGAAGCCGAGGTAGTGGGACATACTATAAAGGATGTTAAAGTTAAAATTTCATCACCATGCGGGGAAACCTACTACATTGCAAAGAGGATAAAAAATAAAGGAATTAGAGAGTTAAAAGATGAAATAGCAAATGCCCACCACAACTATCCGTGTTTGGGAAGTATGGAGTATGACAAGGAATTAGAAGACACGATACTACATGAGGCAGGATACATAGCAATAGACTCTATAAAAAAGGCACTATCATCGCATAAATGTAAAAATAAATTTTGTTCAAAAGGTTGTGGAGGATTCTTATAATCGGTTAAAATAAAGGCTTTATGGGTACCTCAAGCTAATAATATGTTACATATTCTTTTTTCTATTTTAATTAATTTTAAATTATTTAACTAGTTGTGTTTATTTTTTATAGAATAATTTTTATAAAGTTACATCACCATATGGTAGTAAAATATTTTAAAATAATACATTTAATAAAGGGATAATATGAAAAACAATGTTTTTGTGGTCATCCCCGCATACAATGAAGAAAAGATGATAGGGAACACCCTAAGAAGATTAAAGAATGAGGGATATAAAAATTTAATAGTTGTGGACGATGGGAGCTCTGATAGAACCTCCGAAATAGCAAAAAAGGAAGGTGCAATAGTTTGCAGACATATAATAAATAGAGGGTTAGGTGGAGCTCTGGGAACTGGATTAAAATGTGCTCTACAGTACAAACCAAATGTTATTGTAACATTTGATGCAGACGGACAGCATGAACCAAAGGATATTGAAAAAATCGTAAAACCTATTTTAGAAGATGATTATGAGGTAGTTGTAGGCAGTAGATTATTGGATGAAAATGAAGTTAAAAATATGCCAACTGTTAAAAGGATTGGAAACTGGGGATTAAATTTTGTAACATATTTAATGGGGGGCCATTTTGTAACTGACAGTCAGAGTGGTTTAAGGGCATTTTCTTACGGAGCTGCTGAGAAAATAACCAATCAATTAAAGAGCAATAGATACGAAGTTTCATCAGAGTTTATAGTTTTAATTAAAAGAAACAATTTAAAATTTAAAGAAGTTCCAATAAAAACAATATATACGGATTATTCCATGGCAAGAGGAACGAATGTATCGACAGGATTTAAAATTTTATTTAAGTTGATTATACAAAAATTAATTTAAACTTTATTTTATGGTATTCTTATTATTTATTGGACAGTATCCATGTCGTATAGCAATTAGAGGAAGATTAAAAAGAATATATCACTTTTAACATATATTTTAAATTTTATTAATTAAAAAAGGTTGAAATCATGTTTAGTATAAGAAAAATAATAACAATATCTGATTATGTAACGGTAATAAACATTGTTTTAGGGATGCTGGGGATATTATTTCACGATTTCAGGTTTATCTATGCGTCAGTTGTTTTTGATGCATTGGATGGTTTTGTTGCAAGGAAAACTAACACAGTATCCGAATTTGGAGCAGAACTGGATAGTATTTGTGATGTTGTTAGTTTTGGTGTGGCTCCTGCATATTTGACCTATTACTACTTTGAAGGAAATCTTAGTTTAATAGCTTCTTTAATATTCTTAATTGGCGGAGCTCTAAGGTTGGCAAGATTTGGAATATTGGATGTCAAACATTTTGTCGGATTGCCTATCCCTGCAGCTGCTTTGGTTTTGTGTGTAGTATCTCAAATGATTTTAGAATACAACATAACTTCAAATTTAGCTTCAATAACTGCCATAATTGCCGGGTTTTTAATGGTTAGCGATATTCAATATCCGAAATATCCTCAAAAGATATCAATGGGTATTTTTGCAGTTTCATTACTTCTCTCGTTATTCGGGATTGTAGAACCTCTGGCATTTTGTGCTATAGGATATGTTCTTTATGGCATTATTAAATTTAAGGGATAAAATCGTTTAAAATGAGAAATAATTATTATAATCGTTCTATCAACAACATAAATATTCAAAATTAAAGAAATTTCTATTTTTATATTTTAGTTTAAAGATTCACTATTTTATGCAGTATTTAATAGAATAATAAAATAATAGAAAAATTTATATTTAATAATATTTATTCTCGATAATATATTATTGAATAAAATGGTGATAGAGTGTTAAAAAAGTTAATAGGATTATTAACAATCCTGATTGTAGCCGTTGGATTCTGTGGATGCATAGATGGAACGGATGTAGATGCAGATACTGCCACACCGGCACAATCGGGAGCTCCGGCTGTAAGTGAAGATACAGGAAAAATAAAAATAACAGATATGCTTGGAAGAGAAGTTGAAATCCCAAAGGACGTAAATGAAATAGTATGTGTTGGGCCGGGATGTTTGAGGTTAATTACCTATTTAAATGCTACCGATAAAGTCGTTGGAATTGAGGGCTTTGAAAAGAAAAAAAGTACAGGAAGGCCTTATATATTAGCACATCCTGAACTTTTAAATCTTCCAGTAATTGGAAATGGAGGACCTAGCGATATCGGTAAAGGACCAAATGTAGAACAGACCTTAAAGGTTAAGCCAGATGTAATATTCATAACCTACATAACTAAAGAGAAAGCAGACGAAATTGAGCAAAAGACAGGTATTCCAGTTGTTGTTTTAAGCTATGGAAAGTTGGCAACATTCGATAATGAGGACATATTTAACTCTTTAAAAATAGCAGGAGAAATTTTAGATAAAGAAGATAGAGCAGAAGAAGTTATTAAATTTATAAAAGATTGCGAAAATGACTTAAATGAAAGAACAAAAGACATTCCAGATGAAGAAAAACCAACAGTCTATGTTGGTGGAGTGGCATTTAAGGGTGTGCATGGAATAGACAGCACCCAATGTAAGTATCCCCCATTTGAAGCAGTTAATGCCAAGAATGTCGCTGATGAGCTGAATAAAGAAGGGCAGGCATTTGTTAATAAAGAACAAATTTTAAAATGGAATCCAGATATTATATTCATTGACGAAGGAGGATTAAAATTAGTTATGGATGATTATAAAAAGAATCCTGAGTTTTACAACTCATTAAATGCGTTTAAGAATGGGGAAGTTTATGGACTATTGCCTTACAACTTCTATACCACAAATATAGGAACAGCACTGGCAGATGCCTATTATGTGGGAAAAGTAATTTATCCGGATGAATTTAAGGATATTAATCCAGAGCAGAAAGCAGACGAAATATATACATTCCTTGTAGGAAAACCAGTTTATAATGCAATGAAAGAGAAATTAGGAGGATTTGGAAAATTGGAATTTAATAATTAACTATTCTATTTTTATTTTTCTTTCCGGTGATGAAAATGACTCTTTTAAAATGCCCTGGTGAAAGTCCAGAAAAGGTATTAAAACTTTTTGATGAAATTTATTCAAAAACAAGAATTTTTTATTTATTAAAAACTGCATTAGATTTGAATTTATTTGATTATTTAAATGATTTTAAAAGTGCGGAAGAATTGGCAGATATGTTAAATACAAATTTAACTTTAACCAAATATATGTTGAGAATATTCACTGAGCTCGGAATTCTCGAATCTCGTGTTGAAATGAATAGTAATAGTAGTAATATTACTAATAATATTATCTATCGAAATACGAACATAACCAATACATATTTAAAAAAAGATTCAGAGTTCAGTATAATTAATCCAATATCATACTACTTCGAAAATATCAAAAATTGGGAAAATTTAATTGATATTTTAAAAAATAAAGATAATTTTTCCAACACTGATACTAATAACTTTTTTCCAGAAGTTGTTAAAAGAATGGCTGATGAATGCAAATGCTGGGAATTACAGAAGGTTCTATATTACATTTCCAAATATGAAGAGTTTAAAAATGCCAAAAAACTTCTTGATTTAGCTGGAGGACATGGGTTGTATGCAATTGGATTTAGCATGTTAAATAAAAACCTAAAATGCCGTGTTTTTGATTTACCAAATGTTGTTGAAGAAACAAAAAAATTCATTGAAAAATATAATGCAAAAAACATCTCAACAATTGCAGGAGATTTTTATAAGGATGATATTGGAAATGACTATGATATAATCTTTACCTCTTATAATCCCGGAGGAAAAAATCCCAATATAGCAAAAAAAGTTTATAATGCCCTAAATAATGGTGGATTATTTATAAATAAGCAGTTCTTTCCAGAAAAGGAAGAATGTATTGAAGATTGTTTAAACAATATGGAATGGAACTTCTCCAAACCAAAAGGGCTTGAAAAAGAGAAAGTAAGATTTACATTTAAAGAGGATTTAAACTTGGATAGTTATTTAAAATATTTAAAATATTTAGGATTTGAGATTTTAGAAGTTGCCGATATTCCAGAACTTTTAGGATTTAAGAACAATTCACCAGCAAAAATGATTGTTGCTAAAAAACTTTAAATTAATGTATGCTTAACCATAAATTTTATGGATTATCATAAATAATAAATCCTTATATAATAAAGTTTAAATATAAAGAAAGGAAAAGTTATCACTGTAAATTATGAGGGCGGAATATGATATTCGAGAAAAGTAAATAATACATCATAAATTGGATAGTCAAAAAAAATAAAATAGATAATATCAAATGATTACTTGTGAACTACTCCGACCTTACGGACGGAGCTTCCTGCTTCCGACCCGTAGTCTCCACAGGCGTCACTTCGGACTGTCCCAGCCCTAGGCTACCTTTTCTTTTCGGTAGCAATAAATATTGTGAGAATAGTTATATAAATAATTTTCGGCTTTCATCTTCTCCCTTACGGAAGGGGACTTCTCGCCGAAACAAGTTAAAATTTTGACATATATTTAACAAAGTGGGGTGTAAAAAAATGGGAGATGATTCTTACACTATAACATGGAAAGTTGCTTTATTTTATTATGCAGGAGCCCTTACGCCTACAAGTCAAATACCAGATTTTATCAATGAATTTAACGGGGTTGTAATATTAACCAATGATGAAGGGGAATCTGCAAATAAAGATGCACTCATAGATATAGTTGAAAGATTTTGGGAATATAAACCTGGGTATCAAATAATAGTTGAAGTTCCGAATCCTTCTGGGACTTGCACCTATGAGGAAATGAAAAGCTGGATTGACAAAATAGAAGAAAGAGTAGCAGACAAAGTTGGAGGCTATTATTTTGTTCCTGAAGGAGCCTGGACTATGCTGAATGCATCTGGGTGTATAGATAATGTGAAAAAAGCTGTGAATTATGTTAAAAATACATTAAATAAATTTGCCATATGGATACCTGTTGGAGATATTAGTAATATTGAAGGAAGTTTTAATAATATGGATTTATGTCAAAATCTAATAGGTTTTACAAATATAGCTCCACAACCTCATTATTATATGACAAAAGATTCTGAAATGGATTTTAACAAATTGATTGAATTTATGCAAGAGTGTAAAAATAGAGGTTGGGGCGTAGAGTTTGAATGCGATAAAACAGTGTTAGGAAATATTGAAAACTGCGGATGTAAATATAAAAATATATGCATTAGAAGAGCGGCTAATTATTATTGTGCATTGAATAAAGTTGGAAATGTTAAGTATATTTATCACTACTTTAGTAACGATATAGAATGTTATAGGATGGTAAAAAGACACTACGAAGAACATCCATGTCCAAACGATGGATATTCGACATGTTAATTTTTATTTTAAGTTTTTTTAGGTGATAAATTGAAAAAATTTATCCTCTTTTTGGTTTTATTTGTATTTCTTAATCCGCTATTTGCAGAGGAAACTATAAAATACAATATATCATTCGAGGGCATGGCTACAAATGGAACAGATGCAATGATTAGTGTTTATGATAAATCCCACTTAAAAATGTATGAAATACTATACGATGGAAAAGGGTTTAAACTAATTTCAGAATTTCCAATAAATAAATCTGAATTAAATGATTCAAAGATAAACTTCAAACCTAAGAATTGGAATTATTATAGTTATTTTACACATCCCGTTGTAGTTGGTTATTTTAAAGGAAAATGGATTTTTTACAATCCAGAAATGTTAGGGTTCTTTGATGGAAAAAACTTCACTACAACAGTAAGTGGTTACTATTCAGGATGCTCAACGGCAGAAATAGATAAATTTGTTACCGATAACAAAAACACCGTAATTATTAAGTGGAGGGGTTCAACAACATCATGTAATGGAGAGTGGTTTGTTTTATATCATAATTTTACAGATATTAAAAATGTAAAAAGTCAAACTCTGCCAAATCATACAAACGATGTGATATATAATCCCTACGATAATGATTGGTATATTATTACAGAAAAATCTGCCTTTATTTATAAAAATAATAGTTTATATAATTTATTTACCTTTCCAAATAATTTAACAGAGCAATGCATAGCACCAATCGGTTATAAAAAGCTATTAATTTCATTATATTCAAAAGATGGTTATTGTGGATTATACCTATACAATAATGGAAATTTAACAGAAATTCTTAATAAACCAATTTATACAATGGATTATGGTGGTAATGAAGTTTTATTAATATCTACAAAAATCCTGAGCTCACCTAATAGATGCTGCATAGTTGATTATCCAATAAGCGGATGCTATCTATATAAAAATGGAAAAATAGAAAATCTTCCAGATTTAGAAGTTAAAAGAGTTGATTATATTACTTATGTGGATAAAGATAGGTATTGGTTATTAGCGGGGGTTAATAAAGAATCTGCAAAATTAGTTAAATTCAATGGAAATTATATGGAAGATTTAACTCAGCAATTGGTTAATATTATAAATGGAAATAATAATATGAAAAATGAAACCAATAGTGGTTTATATTATTATCTCTATGGATTAATACTTTTAATTATAATTTTGATTTTAGCTAATATGGGAAAAAAATCATAATTCTCTTATTTTCTTTCTCTATGGTTTTTACTACCTTAAGAGTAGCAGAGAAATTATAAAACCGCAGGTTTTCTTTATTTTGAAAATAGGTAGATTTTTAGAAATCTTTGATTTTCTTTATCAAGAGTGAAACGAGTTGGATTAAAAATCTTTTATTTCCCATCGGTCAAATCAAAAAGATTTGTAGGGACCAGCAAGACTTATAATCCATATTTGAGGCCCATAAAAACTAGAGGTTCGTCGAAAAGTGAATTTAGGAAATCCCCGATACTCTTAAAATTATTTGGTGTATGGATATGTCATTTGAAGAAAATCTTTGGAATTTAGTTAAGAACAATAAATGCAACACTTTGTTGTATTCACACGGTATGAAAAATAGAGTATTGCTAAGTTATTTATTAAAGTTTAGGGAAGAATATGATTTTGATTTTGAGGCAGTAACTTTTATTTCAGATAGAAGCCCAAAATGGATTAAAGATGAGATAATATGGATTATGAAAGCAAATAGTGTCAAACATAGATTTATTGAATGTGGGGAGTGCGGGACAAAGTTAGAGAATGAGACACATAATTATCGTAGTGGTTGTGTAGTCTGGGACAATATTAAACACTCTAATAGTGGGGTTGTAGCATCATCAATGGAGGAGTATATTAAAGATAGAGATAGATTCTTAATGTGGTGTAAAAATTACAATTTATTCCCACCATTTATCCACTTAAATATATCAAAAACTGAGCTCGCTGAAGAGTATGAAAAATTAAATAAAAACCTAATTTCAAGTTGTTATCATGCTTGTGTATTTTGCCCAATATTGTATAAACTGGGAAAGGGACCGATATATTTTAAAGGTTTCTATGAGAAAAAAGTTTTAATGGATAAAGAAAGAAAAGAGCATGTTTTGAATGAATTTTATAATGATATAAAAGAGTATGACATTGGAAGAATAGTTAATCTAGTTAAGATTTATCATAACAAATATATAAGGAAGTTGGATGAGTTGTATGTTGATTATGTAAAGAGTAAAGATGTTGGAGTGTATGATAGATTACTGGATAAATGCAAAGAATGCTTGCAGGTAAAATAATGGAGTGGTTCTTACATTTCTCCAAAAAACCTAATATGTATAGAGATTATGATATTTTGAATATGTCAAGAACAGATTGAAAAATAGAATGAGGTAATATATATGAAAGTAAAAGTATAAAAAAAGCGATTTTACTATAATAAACATTGGAAGAGAACTCTACATAACTCTCAAAATTAATTATTTTTCAAACACAAAAATCTCTGCAAAGTTCAGAAGTTTAGCTTAATAATTAATAAATTTACAAAAAGTTTATAGTTTTCATAATAATTATTTTGGTTAATGTAATATTTTATATATAAGATAACAATACAAATATTATTATATTCCATAACAACCTCAAATCTCAATATTTTTAATAATAAAATAAAAACCTAAAATGCCGTGTTTTTGATTTACCAAATGTCATTGAAGAAACAAAAAAATTCATTGAAAAATACAATGCAAAAAATGTTTCTACAATTGCAGGGAATTTTTATAATGACGATATTGGGGTGGGTTATGATATAATATTTACATCATACAACCCAGGAGGGAAAAACCCAAAAATAGCAAAAAAAGTCTATAATGCCCTAAATAATGGTGGATTATTTATAAATAAGCAGTTCTTTCCAGAAAAGGAAGAATGTATTGAAGATTGTTTAAACAATATGGAATGGAACTTCTCCAAACCAAAAGGGCTTGAAAAAGAGAAAGTAAGATTTACATTTAAAGAGGATTTAAACTTGGATAGTTATTTAAAATATTTAAAATATTTAGGATTTGAGATTTTAGAAGTTGCCGATATTCCAGAACTTTTAGGATTTAAGAACAATTCACCAGCAAAAATGATTGTTGCTAAAAAATCTTCAAAATAACACTGTGATAATATGGATATTCCACAAAAATATAAACAATATACTGAAAAGAAGATATCTTTTGGGATTATATTATTAATAATCTTATTTTTAAGTGCAGTATATGCCCTGTGTGTTGGAGATTACAGATTAACTGTCAATCAGGTTGTAGATGCTTTAATAGGTAATGGAACAGGTAATGCGGAGTTAGTTATTTGGAATATAAGGTTACCAAGAATTTTTGCTGCAGTAATTGCTGGAATGTCTTTGGCAGTCTCTGGGGCGATTATGCAGTGTATTTTAAAGAATCCCCTTGCAAGTCCATTTACAATGGGAATTTCCCACGGGGCAATGTTCGGTGCTTCACTTGCAATAATACTTTTCAGTGCAGGGGGAGCGGAAAGCACAGGTCGAATATTTGTAAATAATCCATACTCCATTACTATTTTTGCATTTCTCGGTGCATTAATTGGAGTTTTTGTTATACTACTACTTGCAAAGCTAAGGGGACTGTCCCCTGAGGCCATGATTTTGGCTGGGGTAGCTATGAGCTCACTATTCACAGCATCCACAATGTTGATTCAATACTTCGCCGATGACTTACAGCTTGCGGCAATGGTATATTGGACATTTGGAGACTTGGGAAGACCACTATGGGATGAAATATACATTATGGTTGCAATTATGATTCCTGCATTGTTGTATTTCATATACAGGCGGTGGGACTACAACGCATTGGAGGCCGGGGAAGAAACTGCAAAATCATTGGGAGTTAATACTGAAAGAACTAGATTAATAGGAATGTTTATAGCTTCACTATTAACAGCTGTAAATGTGGCATTCTTAGGAATAATTGGATTCATAGGGCTTATATGTCCCCACATTGTGAGGATATTTATTGGTGGAGATTATAGATTTTTAATTCCAATATCTGCCCTATTTGGTGCGGTGTTGCTTTTAATAGCCGATACCATTGCACGAACAATAATATCTCCAATAGTATTACCTGTTGGAATACTAACATCATTTATGGGAGCTCCGATGTTTTTGTATCTGATTATAAGGATGTATAAAAGGTAAAAAAATAACAAATGAAAAGTGGTAATTATGATTCTCTCAGTTGATGGCGTTGAATTTTCATATAAAAGTAAAAAAATACTGGAAAATGTGAAATTTGAAGTAAATAGAGGGGATGTTGTTTCCATTCTTGGAGTTAATGGAGCTGGGAAATCAACACTAATAAAATGTATAAATAAAATTTTAAAACCAAAGGTTGGAACCATATTGATTGATAATCACGACGTCAGCAAACTGAATAACATGGAACTTGCAAGGAAAATGGGATATGTTCCACAGCGGGCAGATGGAAACTACATGACTGTATTTGATGCTGTGCTTTTGGGAAGAAAACCGCATATAAAATGGGAAGTGTCAGAAAGGGATATCGAACTAACTCACAAAATTTTAAAACTTATGAATTTAGAAGATTATGCTTTAAGATACACAAATGAATTAAGCGGCGGTGAGCTCCAAAAGGTGATAATTGCAAGAGCTCTTGTTCAAGAACCCCAGGTGCTTTTGTTGGATGAACCAACAAACAATCTTGATTTAAAAAATCAATTGGAAGCCATGAAAATTGTAAGAGACATATCAAAATCCAAAAATATTGCTTCAATTATTGTTATGCATGATTTGAATCTTGCTTTAAGGTATTCTGATAAGTTTATAATGCTGAAAGACGGGAAGATTTTTGCTGAGGGGGAGCGGGATATAATAAACCCACATAACATAAGGGAAGTTTATGGCGTTGATGTCCATGTTGAAGAGTTTAATGGAATTCCCCTGGTAGTTCCAATAAGAGACTAAAAATAATTTATAATCGTTCTGCAATTTTATAGTATCGGACATAACAAACTTAACACTACCAGTCATAAAGCTGACTAAAATATACTTCTCGACAAATCACTTTGTGATTTGTCTCGATCAGCGAATCTGAAAGATTTGCTTCGATCCCCGCAACTATGTTGCGGTGGATTGTGAGTCTCGACAAAAATTCTTCGAATTTTTGTGAGTCAGC
>Ga0182240_100372_pt1 | contig 15150 bp, 12 predicted proteins | sample hydfrates4_PW_90_FD_145594 | JGI IMG/M metagenome (GOLD analysis project Ga0182240, IMG submission 145594) | Subsurface microbial communities from deep shales in Texas, USA - hydraulic fracturing test 4_PW_90 | ecosystem: Environmental > Aquatic > Deep subsurface > Shale gas/oil reservoir >...
CAACTTGATGCAGTGGTTAAATTCTATATGTAGTTAAATGATAATTATGGTGAGTGTTTTAATTAAAAATACAAGTATCTTAATGAAATTAACAGCTACTCACCATAATCTTTTCCTCTACATAATGCCGCTTATGGAGAGCTCTCCATAATCGCCATACTTTTGCATCTTTATTCTTAGAAACTGATGGTAATATTAAAACACTACAACAAATTCTAGGGCATAGCAGCATTTCTGTTACTATGGACACTTATTCTCATGTAACAGATGAGATGCTTAATAATGCAGCTCAAAACATTGCAAACATGTATAAAGCTACTGGAAATTAATATAAGATTTGTACTGCAATATTACTGCAATAAGCTTTAAAAAAGGTTGTAATAGCTAAAAGAAGATTAACAGTGTAAATTTAGAGATTGCTCTAATTACAGGGATTATAAACAATTTAAAAAAAGATGAAAAGTCCCCGGTATAAATCGTAAACTACAGGCTGCAGGTTCAACTCCTGTCACCGGCTCCAGATATCTAATTATATTTATAAAAAAATGAATTATTGTTAATTAAAGAGGCTGTACTGTTAAGTTAAAGATAATCTACTCAAATCGAAAATTAGAATACGGTTTGAAACTGTATTTAGCTTGACAATCTCCCATAAAAAGTTATAAAATCTATATTAGACCGTAAAATTGTGGGAGTGATTTTTGTGAGTGATTTATTAATTATGACACCCGGTCCGACTGAGGTCAGTGAAGAAGTTAGACGGGCAATGAGCCAAAAAATTACTAACCCCGATCTTGATCCTGAATTTTTTGATTTTTATCTTGATGTTAGTTCTAAACTGCAGCAGGTTATCAAAACAAAAAATGATGTGATTATTATGAGTGGGGAGGGTATTTTAGGACTGGAATCTGCCTGTGCTTCCTTAATTGAGCCGGGGGATAAGGTTTTAGTTTTAGATAATGGAATTTTTGGTAGAGGATTTGCAGACTTTGCTGATTTATATGGAGCTGATGTTACTAAATGGGAATTTCCATATAATAAAGAAATTGATATTAATAAGTTGGATGAAATGTTAGCAGAGAAAAATGATTTTAAATTTGCAACCTTTGTTCATTGTGAAACTCCTACTGGAATTATAAATAATGTTGGTGAAATTACTAAATTATTAAATAAATATAATATCTTATCGGTTGTAGATTCAGTTTCTGCGATTGGAGGAGTCCCAATAGAAGTTGATAAATGGGGAATTGATATTATTTTAGGCGGTTCCCAAAAGTGTTTATCAGTGCCACCAGGGCTTACCTTTATGAGTGTTAGTGATGCAGCCTGGAATGCAGTAAACAATAGAGAAACACCCGTTAGAGGTTATTATACAAATCTACAGCTCTGGCAGAACTGGTATGAAGAAAAATATTTTCCTTATACTCAGGCTATTAGCGATATCTATGCTTTGAATGCTGCTCTAGATAAATGGTTAGGGGATCAAGAGGTTTTCACCAGGCACAGTCAGATTGCAGCCGCAGTTAGAAAAGCTATTACTGAATCTAACCTTAATTTGTTTGCTGAAAATGGTTATTCAGATACAGTTACTGCTATAGAAATTCCTGATTCTATAAATTATCAGGAATTAAACCAGCTGATGACAGAAAGTTATAATGTTATGATTGCAGCTTCATTAGGAGAGTTTGAAGATAAATTAATTCGGATTGGACATATGGGAGAAAACTGTTATGAAGAAAAATTGTATAGAACTTTAAAAGCTTTTGATCACAGTTTAAGAGAACTAGGTTTTAATTTAAATGTTGAATTACATAAAGTATTTGTAAATGAAATGAACTAAGGGGATGGAGCTCCCCTTCAATTACTGTTTATTTGACAGATGATGGCTCCTATCTTGTAGGGATATTCCTATTAAGATAGGAGTTTTTTTATTTTTATATATATAAGATTCTTGAGTATCTGAATATTATTCACATGTATTTAGTACCTAAAATTAAAAAAGGAGAGATTACTTTGGCTTTAAGTTTAGCTCTAATTATTTTATTTGCTTTATTATTTGGAAGGTTTTTTAATAAGATTAAACTGCCAGCACTTCTGGGGATGCTTTTTATTGGAATTTTACTTGGCCCGTATGGATTAGATTTAATTAGTCAGGATATCTTAAATATTTCTTCAGATTTAAGAATGATAGCTTTAATTGTAATTTTAATTAGAGCTGGGCTTGGAATAGAAAAAGAAACCTTGAAAAAAGTTGGAATTCCAGCAATTAAATTAAGTTTTGTGCCAGGACTTTTAGAAGGTACTGCTGTTATTGCAGCAGCAATTTATTTTTTAAAATTTGAGTTTATAGAAGCAGGGATTTTGGCTTTTATTATTGCTGCAGTTTCACCAGCAGTTGTAGTTCCCCAAATGTTATCTCTGATAGATAGGAAAAAAGGTACTAAAAAGGGAGTGCCGACTTTAATCTTAACAGGGGCTTCTGTTGATGATGTGGTAGCAATTACTATATTTTCAGCTTTTTTAAGTATTTATGGTGGAGAACAAATTAATATTTTAAAACAGGTTTTGAATATTCCAATTGCTATTATACTTGGTATTATCCTGGGAACAGGAATTGCTTTTCTTTTACTTTATGTTTTTAATAAATATCATATTCGTGACACAAAAAAAGCATTATTAATTCTTAGTTTTGGGATTTTAATGAATTCCATTGAACATTTACTAAATGGAATTATTCCAATAGCAACTCTGCTGGGTATTATGGTTATAGGATTTGTGATTCAAGAAAGATATTCAGAGTTAGCTAAAAGATTATCTTCAAAATTTAATAAAATTTGGGTTTTTGCTGAGCTAATGTTATTTGTTTTAATTGGGGCTGAAGTTAATGTTAATCTTGCTTTTGAATCAGGTTCTATTGGTTTAATAATTATAATAATTGGATTAAGCTTTAGATCAATTGGAGTCTTAATTTCACTTTCTGGTACCCATCTAAATTTAAAAGAAAGAGGCTTTTGTGTTTTAGCCTATACTCCTAAAGCTACTGTTCAGGCAGCTATTGGCGCTATTCCGTTAGCAGCTGGTGTGGCATCAGGGGAGTTAATACTTGCTCTTGCTGTTTTATCAATTATTGTTACAGCTCCATTAGGAGCAGCAGCAATAAAAATTGCAGGTAATCATTGGTTAACTGACGATTCTTCAGTTAAAAACTAATTTAATTCAATTAATAAATTGTGATTTGAATCACTGAGATTTTCTGAACATTTGATTATAATCTTTTTATAAGATAAAATAAGATAAAGAAAATATCAGGAGGTTAAATTATGGTTGCAGCTGTTATCAATATTTTTGCTTTGCTTTTATTATTTATTTCATTTTTAAAAAGCAATAAAAAAACCAAAGGAGCTCTAAAAATAGCTTTATTTAAGGGTCTGGGACTCGCTCCTCAGTTAATTTCACTTGTTGCATTAATTGGTATTGTTTTTGCATTTTTGCCACCAGAATTAATAAAAGAATTTTTAGGAGGAAATTTTTCCTTAATTCAGGTAGGGGGAGCAGCGCTATTTGGAGCTGTGATGATGATTCCAAGTTTAATTGCTTTACCATTGGCAGGCTCTTTAATTGATGCTGGAGCATCTTATACTCCTGTAGCAGCTTTTATTACAACCTTAACTATGGTTGGTTTTGTGACAATTCCAGTTGAATTAAAAGAATTAGGCAAAAAAATAACAATTTATAGAAATGGTCTTGCTTTAATTTTTGCATTAGTAATTGCATTTATGATTGGGGTGTTTATTTGATGACAGCAGTAGATAATATTGAAAATAATAACTCAAAAGAAAACAAGAAGAAAATACAGGCTGAAAAGCAGAATCAAAAACTGAAAGAAAATATAAAAAAGACAATTAAAACATTAATTTTTTGGGGGATAATTTTAACAGTCTTTAGATATTTTTTTCCAGAAAGATTTCCAGCTGCACTTTCTATGTCTGGCCGTTACTTAAAAGAGATGATTCTTGTTTTTCCAGCAGTGCTTGTGATAATGGGGCTGTCAGATCGCTGGGTGCCAACCTCAATGGTTGAGAAGTATTTAGGGCATAATTCTTCATTTAAGGGGAAGTTTCTTGCAGTATTTTTAGGAACTTTACCAACTGGGCCAATGTATATAGCTTTTCCAATTGCAGCAGAACTTTTACGTAAAAAGGCCAGCCTTTCTAATGTAATAATATTTTTGGGTGTTTGGGCTTCATTAAAAGTACCTCAATTGGGAATAGAAGTACAATTTATCGGACTTAAGTTTTCAGTACTTAGATTTATCTTTACTTTAATTTCAATTTTTATAATTGCTCTTATTATGGAAAAAACAATTGATGTAAAAGATTTTAATGAAAATGTGTAATAAGTTACTAATTAAATCATAAGGCCAGGTGATTTTGTCTGGCTATTTTTATTTTAGATCAAATATACATCTAGAATAGAAATTAATATTATTGTAATAATTTATTATTTTATAAAGTTTTTAACATTTGATTATAATGGTCTTGATGTGATATTATTAAGTTAAACAAAAAGATTTATCTATTATTAAAAGTCTGAAAATTAGCAAAATTATACTTAAATTAGTTAAAATTATCACAAAGGGTGAAATTCAAATGGAATTAGAAAAATCTAAATTTTATCAGGACAGTCTTTTAGAAAAACTGCATGAAATCCAGAGCACTTATGGTTATATTCCAGAAGCTGAAATTGAAAATTTGGCTGAAAAATATCAACTGCCGAGAGCAAATGTTTTTGGAGTAATTTCATTTTACTCGATGTTTTACACTGAACCAACAGGAAAATATATAATTAGAATTTGTGACAGTATTTCTTGTCATCTCAATGAATCTGATTCTGTTTTAAAAGCTGTGAAATCATATTTAAATTTAGAAAGTCATCAGACTACTGCTGATAAAAAATTCACTTTGGAAGTGGTAGAATGTTTGGGACACTGTGGAGAAGGACCAGTTATGATGGTAAATAATCAGATATATACAAAAATAAATGAAAATAAAGCCTTAGAAATTTTAAATGACTGTATATAATCATTAAATTTTTCAGTATCTTAAGTAAGGAGTGAGATTATGTCCAAAGAAAAATTTTATCTAAAAGGGGATCAGCTCTTAGACATTTCTGATTATAATTTTAAATCGATTAAAAATGCTCTTAAATTAGGCCGAGAAAAAACAATTCAAAAAATAAAAGACTCTGAACTGAAAGGACGAGGTGGTGCTGGTTTTCCAACAGGAATCAAATGGGAAATGGCAGCTAATATTGAAGCTCAAGAAAAGTTTTTAGTTTGTAATGGTGATGAAGGAGAACCCGGGACGTTTAAAGATAGATATTTATTGGAAGAAAGACCTCTAAAAGTTTTAGAAGGAATTATGCTTGCAGCTTATGCTGTTGGGGCAGATAAAGCATATATTTATATTAGAGGGGAATATTCGAAAGCCATAGATGTATTTTCTAAAATAATTGAAGCAGCTGAAAAAGAAAAAATATTAAATGAATATCTTTTTAACAGTGATTTCAAATTAGAGTTAAAACTTGTTAGAGGTGCAGGTGCCTATGTTTGCGGTGATGAAACATCATTATTAAATTCAATTGAAGGCAAAAGAGGTCGCTCACGCATTAAACCACCTTATCCTATTGAAAAAGGGCTATATAACCAGCCAACAGTAGTAAATAATGTTGAAAGTTTATGCTGTGCAGCAGAAATTTTAAATCCGGAATCAGAAGAATTTTCATCATTAGGAATCGAAGGCAGCCGCGGCACGAAATTATTATGTCTCAGTGGTGATTTAAATAAACCTGGTTTATATGAAGTTGAGTTTGGGAAAATCACCTTAAAAGAAATTATATATGAATTAGGTGGAGGTATAAAAACTAATGCAGACTTAAGATTTGTTGTTCCAGGTGGTATTTCAACATCTTTAATAAAAGCCGATAGTTTAGATTTTCCCTACAGCTATCAGGAATTTGAGGAAAGAGGAAGTAGTTTGGGTTCAGGAGCTGTTATTGCAGTTAGCAAAAAACATGATCTACTAGATTTAATGCTGAATGTTTCCAGATTTTATATGGATGAAACCTGTGGTACTTGTTTTCCTTGTCGAGAAGGGAATAGGCAGATCAATAAAATATTGAAATCATTTAAACCAGAATCTAATAAAATTAATGCTGAGTTAATCAACGATATTGGTAATACAATTAGGTTAGCAGCCCGTTGTGGTTTAGGTCAGTCATCACTTAATTTTATTACTTCAGTTATTCAAAATTATGGTGAAGAATTAAGGATTGGAGGGAAGATATATGTTTAAAGCAGAAATAGATGGAATTGAAATGGAACTAGAAGAAAAAATAAGCATTCTAGATGCTGCCAAAAAAGCTAAAATAAATATTCCAACCCTCTGTTATGAAGAAGGTCTATCAATTTATGGAGGCTGTAGACTCTGCGTTGTTGAAATTGAAGGAGAAGAACTGCTTAAACCTGCTTGTGCAACGGAAATTGAAGACGGCATGAAAATTAAAACACATTCAAAAAAAGTTAGAGAACTGAGAAAGAATTTATTTGAGTTAATCATTGCCACTCATAATATTGACTGCCAGCTCAATTGTTTGACCTGCAGCCGGGCCAGTAACTGTGAGCTAAAAGAAATAGCTGAAGATATTGGAGTCTCTAAAATGAGATTGGATCCAATAAAACGTGGTGAAAGCATTGATAATTCAAGCTATGCAATTATTAGAGAGCCTGAAAAATGTATTAGCTGTAACCGCTGTATTAGAAAATGTGAAGAAGTTCAGGGTATTGGTATTTTTACTACAGCAAATCGCGGCCCAGAAACTGTTGTTACAACTTTTAAGAATAGAGGAATGGGTAATGTAGAATGTACTAACTGTGGTCAGTGTATACTTTCTTGTCCAACTGGTGCCCTACATGAACTTTACCAAAAAGATATTGTCCTAGATCTTTTGAATGATGAGAGCAAACATGTTGTTGTACAAACGGCGCCTGCAGTTCGAGTTGCAATTTCAGAACCCTTTTCTAATCAAGCTGGAGATATTTCTACTGGTCAGCTGGTTACAGCCTTAAAAAGATTAGATTTTGATGCGGTTTTCGATACCAATTTTGCAGCCGATTTAACAATTATGGAAGAAGGAACAGAATTAATAGAATAAATAATGGTGGTAAGTTACCGCTATTCACTTCCTGCAGTCCAGGTTGGATTAAGTTTATTGAACACTTTTATCCAGATTATTTGGAACATCTTTCATCTGCTAAATCACCTCAGCAGATGTTTGGGGCAGTAGCTAAAACGTATTATGCCAAAGAAGCAGGTATTGATCCTAAAGATATGAATATAGTATCAATAATGCCCTGTACAGCTAAGAAATTTGAAGCAAAAAGAGAAGAAATGGCTGGAGATGTTGATTATGTATTAACTACCAGAGAGCTGGCTTCTATTATTAAATCTGCAGGTATAGATTTTCTCAACTTAGAAGAAAGCGAATATGACGAACTGCTGGGAGTTTCTTCGGGTGCAGCAAATATATTTGGAACTACTGGGGGAGTTATGGAAGCAGCACTTAGAACAGCAACTGAATTGATTACCGGTCATGAATTAGAAAAAATAGATTTTGAAATTGTAAGAGGTTTAGAAGGAATAAAAAAGGCAGAAATAGAAATTGATGGTTTGAAATTAAAGGCTGCTGTGGCTCATGGCCTTGGTAATGCACGTAAGCTTATGGAAATGATCAAAGCGGGAGAAGAATTTGATTTTGTCGAATTTATGGCATGTCCTGGTGGCTGTATGGGTGGAGGCGGTCAGCCAATTTCCTGTGATGATAACGTATTAGAAAAAAGACAGAGAGCTATTTACCAAATTGACAGCAATAAAAAATTAAGAAAGTCACATGAAAACCCTTATATTAAAAAATTATATGATGATTATCTTGAAAAACCGGGAAGTGAAACTGCTCATAAATTACTGCACACAAAATATAAAGTGCGAAAAATTTAATGGATACATGGATAACTATTGACAGTTTTCAGTATTAATGTTAAACTAAATCACAATAATAAAAGAATAGATTAACCTTTTAAATCAGTCCAGAGAGGCTGGTAAGGGTTGAGCTAAGCAATTAATTTAAGATAATAAATTCTTAAATTTTGGGATAGCTGTGTCAATTTAACCTTCAAACCATTCTTTCTGGGGAGAAGGTTTTATTTTTATGATTAAAATTTAATAATTTACTGTATTAAGTAACAAAAGATAAATTATCTTTAGATTTTTTAATTTATCTGTTTATTTTTGTAAACCAATAGTGGTGGAGGTAGCTATATGAAAAAAGCAAAACTTGTTCTAGAAGAAGGCAGTATTTTTAATGGAGAAATTTTTGGAACTGATAAGGAAAGTTCAGGTGAAATTGTTTTTAATACTAGTATGACTGGTTATCAAGAAATACTGACTGATCCTTCCTATAAGGGAGAAATTGTCTGTATGACCTATCCTTTAATCGGAAATTATGGGATTAATGAAGACGACTTTGAATCTATCAAATCTCATGTTAATGGCTTTATAGTCAAAGAATTTGCAGAGGAACCGGAAAACTGGCGTCTAAAGAAAAAACTTGAAGAATATTTAAAAGAAAACGAAATTACTGCAATCAGGGGCATAGATACTAGAGCTTTAATTAAAATATTGAGGCAGCAGGGAACGATGCGCGGGATTATAACTACTGAAAACTTAAGTAGGCAGAAATTAATCGAGAAGGCAAAAAAAGCACCAGGACTTTCGGGAAGGGATTTAGTTTCACTTGTCAGCAGAAAAGAAACAAAAACTTATGGAACAGGAAATAAGTATCGAGTGATTTTAGTTGACTGTGGAGCTAAAGATAATATCAAAAATTCACTAGTTAAGCGTAATTGTGAAGTGATAATGGTACCGGCCAGCACATCGGCTCAGAATATATTAAATTATAATCCTGATGGAGTAATGTTTTCCAATGGACCTGGAGATCCAGAGGATGCAGATTATGTGGCAGCGACCATTAGTGAACTTTTAGGTGAGGTTCCTATTTTTGGAATTTGCCTCGGTCATCAGCTTTTGGGAAGAGCCTGTGGTGCAGATACCTATAAACTTAAATTTGGCCACCGGGGAGCCAATCATCCAGTTAAGGATTTAAGTACTAACAGAGTTTACATTACTTCTCAAAATCATGGTTTTGCAATTAAAGAAGATTCGCTAAATGATTTGAATCTAGAATTAACCCATATTAATGTTAATGATCAAACAGTTGAAGGTTTTAAACACCAAAATTATCCAGCTTTTTCTGTTCAGTATCATCCTGAAGCTTCACCAGGACCAGAAGACTCTCACTATTTATTTGATCAATTTGTTAACCTAATGCGCTGATGCTGATAGTACTGGGGACTTAGCAAATATTTCTAAATAATATCTAAATAATTTAAATCAAACAAATTTAGAATAACACAATAGGAGGATAAGATGCCGAAGAGAGAAGATATTAAAAAAGTTATGGTTATTGGTTCAGGTCCAATTATTATCGGTCAGGCAGCTGAATTTGATTATTCAGGGAGTCAGGCCTGTCGGGCTTTGAAAGAAGAAGGCTTAGAAGTTGTTTTGGTCAACAGCAATCCGGCTACAATTATGACAGATGAGAATATGGCTGATCGTGTTTATATTGAACCCCTAACTGTTGAAAGTATTATAGAAATTTTAAAAAAAGAAAATCCCGATGGACTGATTCCAACCTTAGGAGGACAGATTGCTTTAAACTTGGCTATAGACTTAGCCGAAACAAATATTTTAGAAGATTTGAATGTAGAACTTTTAGGAACTCCAATTGATACAATCGAGAAGGCAGAAGATAGAAATACTTTTAAAGAATTAATGAATGAAATTGGAGAACCAATTTTAGACAGTAAAATTGCAGAAAACATTGATCAGGCAGCTGAAATTGCAGCTAAAATCGGATATCCGGTAATTGTACGTCCTGCCTATACTATGGGAGGAACCGGTGGTGGTGTTGCTGATAATTTGGAAGAATTAAAAGAAATCACTGCCCGTGGTTTTAAACACAGCCTGATTGGCCAGGTTTTAATCGAAAAAAGTATTAAAGGCTGGAAGGAAATAGAATATGAGGTAATGCGGGATAAAAATGATAACTGTATAGTTGTTTGCAATATGGAAAACTTTGATCCGGTAGGTGTTCACACTGGTGACAGTATTGTTGTAGCTCCCAGTCAGACTTTAACAGATAAAGAATATCAGATGTTTAGAAGCTCAGCTTTAAAGATAATAAGAGCCTTAGGAATTGAAGGTGGTTGTAATGTTCAGTATGCACTTGATCCCGAGAGTTTTCAGTATTATATAATTGAGGTAAACCCCAGAGTCAGCCGCTCTAGTGCCTTGGCATCAAAGGCAACCGGTTATCCAATTGCTAAAGTTTCAGCCAGAATAGCCTTAGGCTACAGCTTAGATGAGATTGAAAATGCAATCACTGGTAAAACAACAGCCTGTTTTGAGCCAGCTTTAGATTATGTAGTCTTTAAGATACCTCGCTGGCCTTTTGATAAGTTTCACTATGCTGATCGTAATTTGGGAACTCAGATGAAGGCTACAGGAGAGGTAATGGCAATTGAAAGAAATCTGGAGGCTTCAATGCTCAAGGCTGTGCGCTCACTGGAAATCGGGCGCTATGGCTTCTACTTAGAAGAATTTAAAAAAATGAGTGACCCGGAAATTGAAGATGCCTTATTTGCGGCAGATGATAATCGACTTTTTGTGATAGCAGAAGCGCTGCGCCGTGGTTATACAGTCGGAAAAATTAACCAAATAACTGAAATCAGCACTTTCTTTTTATATAAAATTAAAACCATTATTGAGCTTGAAAACTCTCTAGCTGCCAATAAAGAAAATATAAGTGAAAACAGAGAACTACTTTACAAGGCTAAAGAAAAAGGGTTTTCAGATTCTGAGATTGCTCTTTTGACTGAAAAAACAGAAGCGGAAATAAAAAATATCCGGGACCAGCTGCAGTTAAAACCCGTATTTAAAATGGTGGATACCTGTGCAGCAGAATTCGAAGCAGAAACACCTTACTATTATTCTTCTTATGAAAAGGTTAATGAAGCTCAGCCAACTGAAAAGAAGAAAGTAATGGTAATTGGTTCAGGACCAATTAGGATCGGCCAGGGTATAGAATTCGATTACTGCAGTGTTCATTCTGCCTGGACTTTAAATGAAGAAGGTTATGAGTCAATTATAGTTAATAATAATCCAGAAACCGTGAGTACAGATTTTGATACCTCAGATAGATTATACTTTGAACCTCTGACCAAAGAAGATATTATGCATATCATTGAAAATGAAAAACCAGAAGGAGTTATCTGTCAGTTTGGTGGTCAGACTGCTGTTAATCTGGCTGAGCCGCTGGCTGAAGCAGGAGTTAAGATACTTGGAACTTCTGTTGATTCGATTGACCTGGCAGAAGACAGAGATAGATTCATCGGTCTTTTAAATGAACTGGATATTCCAGTACCTCAGGGGGAAGTTGCGGCTTCATTCGCTGAAGCAGAAAAAATTGCTGCTAAAATTGGTTATCCAGTACTGGTAAGACCTTCCTATGTACTTGGCGGTCGGGCAATGGAAGTTGTATATAATGAGCAAGAATTAGAAGAATATATGAGAAATGCTGTTAAAATTTCACCAGATAGACCGGTTTTGGTTGATAAATATTTAAGCGGTACTGAAATTGAAATTGATGCAATTTCTGATGGAGAAACAGTAATAGTACCTGGGATTATGGAACACGTAGAGAGAGCAGGTGTTCATTCAGGAGACAGTATAGCAGTTTATCCTCCTCACCGTTTGTCTGAGAAGTTAAAGCAAAAAGCAGTGGAATATACGGAAAGAATTTCGCAGGCTTTAAATGTTAAGGGAGTTGTCAATATTCAATATGTAGTCAGTGAGGGAGAAATATTTGTGATTGAAGTTAATCCCCGCTCCAGCCGGACAATTCCATATTTGAGCAAAGTAACAGGGGTGCCGATGGTTGATCTGGCAACAAAGGCTTTACTTGGTAAAAAACTTAAGGATTTAGGTTGGGAAAGTGGCTTGGTTCCAGAAAAAGATCACGTAGCTGTTAAAGTTCCTGTTTTCTCATTTTCCAAATTAACTCAGGTTGACACCAATCTGGGTCCAGAAATGAAATCAACTGGGGAAGTTTTGGGGCTTGCTGAAACTTACGAAAAAGCATTATATAAAGGATTGATTGGAGCCGGACTTGAGATTCCTCGTGCTGGCACAATTCTGGCCACAATTGCAGATAAAGATAAGAAAGAAGCCATTGAATATATTAAAGATTTTGCAGAGCTTGGTTTTAAGATTGCTGCAACTGAGGGTACAGCAGCAGCTTTAAAGGAAAAAGGTCTTAAGGTAGACATAGTTAAAAAATTAGGAGAAGGATCACCTGATTCACTGGAGTTGATTTCTGATGACAAGATTGATCTGGTAATCAATACTCTGACAAAAGGTAAGCTTCCGGAAAGAGATGGTTTTAAAATCAGAAGATCGGCAGTGGAGATGGGAATACCCTGTTTAACTTCCCTGGATACAACTCAGGCAATGCTTAAAGTTTTAAAAGAAATTGAGTATGGTGAGAGAATTGAATATAAAGCGCTGCAGGATTATCAGAAATAAATGGTTACATAATTTATTGGTACCAGGTACAAAAAGGATTTTTTGTACCTGGTACCTATTACCTAACCAAAGCTATAATATAAATCAAATCCAATTTTTTTAGAAAAAATATTAGTTCCAAAACCAATAATATTCTGGAATGCAGCAACAATATTAAATAATAAGAATATAATAACAGTATTTTTCCCAGTTTCAAAATTTTTTTTGCTTAAAATTTATGCCCAAAGGAATAGAAGCTACAATTGGAACAATTAAAATTCCTGGTAAAACTGAGTAGAGAGCAAGCCATTTTTCAGAAATAGTAATAATATTTAAGACCCTAGGACCTAAAATTAAAGCTAGAAATCCTCCAATAACTGATTCTGGTAAAAATAATTTTTTGATAAAATTAATTTTTATGGTCATAAAATTACCAATCAACCAGAAAATACTTAAAAAACTCAAAGCACGAAATAATTCTAATAAAATATCAGATTCCATTAACTAGTTCCTCTCGATTATAAAGTATAAATTATAAATAGTATTTTAAAAAAAATCCAGCGGCTAAATTGCTGAAGTAAATATATTAAGTAATATTATTGATTAATGAAAGATAAATCTTATGATCTTTGTTAAGTTTATAAACCTTTGTTGGTCTTCCTTTACCTTCATTTAATTTTTTCTTTTCGAAAAATTCGATAATGTTATTTTTTTCTAGCTTTTTCAAAATTCTATTAGCACTTCTTTTAGTGATATTACAGTATTTTTTTATAAGATTAGAGTTTAAAAGTTTAATTCCATTTTGCTCTAGAGCTATAATTCTAGCTAAATTAAAAGGAGAAATGGACATTTCTTTAGCATAATGTTCTAAAATATTATTAGTAACTTTATATTTAAGACATTCATCTTTAGTTAGAGGGCCAGTTACATTATTATGAGAATCAACTATAAAAGCAGTTTTATCACCATAGTTTTTTGATTCATTCATTCCTTTTAATGCATAGAAGATTGCGGCTTCAATTGTATAGTTAAAACTGATACCTATATTAAATGAATAATCATATTTTGTTTCAATATAATTCACCAGTTTAAATTTAGAAATATCGTCTTCAATTAATTCTTTAGAAAAATTTAATTTAAAACCATTATGAGTTTTAATAATTGACAATTCAAAATTATTTTCTTTTCTAAAATCAACAAGTATTTTATGCATTGTAATTTCTTTATATTCATTATCTTGATATTGAATTTCATTTTGATATTCAAAATTCAAATCAATAAAGGCTACAGCATTTTCTTTCTTTTTTAAATTAGAGATTTCAATTTCTTTTTTTATTTTTTTAAAAGAATTAATTATATTTTCTTTAGACGGTAGGATAGTTTGATGAGGAATACCTAGGTGATATAAGGATTCACTAATTTCAGGCATTCGTGAAAAAACATAGTCAATTTTATTTTTATCCCACAATTTTTTTATTTCATCAATAGTTCCTCGATGAATTTGTTTTAAGTCAGATTTACTAAATTTATTAATGTCTAAAGCCAACATACTATTATTAAATGGCATTTGATCAGATCTGATAAAGTTTTTTAGACCAATAAAATTATTTATTTCTCCTATAAAATCAAAATATAACCTAGATAAATCTTTAGAAGGGTTTTGGAGTAAATAATTAATTATTTTTCCATAGACATAACTATCATCTAAATCAATATAATCATTTGGGACCTCAATTTTTTTTAGATTATGATTTAAATAAACATAGAGAAGTATTCCACTTAATAATAAATAATCCCACTGCTTAATATTATTTCTATAAATTTCAATTAGCTCTGGTAAAGAATCATAACTGTAAGTGTTGACTTTAAAATCAAAATCTAGATCTTCAATGATATTTTTAATGTTATTTATTGATTCTTTAGGTCCAATAACTCCGATATTAAACAAAAAATCCCTCCTTTAAATTTCATTAAGATTTTCGGCCATCTATAATTAAATATAGGAACATATTTTTACCCTAAATACTAAATCAGGATGGTGTTATTTATGTTTAAAATAGAACGTTCTCACAAAGAGTTTCAAAATCATTTATTCTTACTGCTTAATCTCTATTACGCCAATGATACTATCCTGTCTGCCTTTTCCTCTCCAAGTCCCGCTGGCTGAGAATCTTCTTTATTATTTCATCGTTATAAAAAGTATATCTGATTTAAGCAGTAATGGTCAAGTAATAATTTATAATAAAAAAAGCTTGAATTACTAAAAAAAGGCTGGTATAATTTTATATAGAGTTTCCCCAAAATCACAATTAATAACCTTTTGATATCCTTAACATTGCTGCAAACTGAACAGGTTAGGCTGTTGTGATCTTTTAAATTTGATATTTGAATTTAAAAAACTTTTTATTCCTGT
>Ga0182240_100374_pt1 | contig 15130 bp, 13 predicted proteins | sample hydfrates4_PW_90_FD_145594 | JGI IMG/M metagenome (GOLD analysis project Ga0182240, IMG submission 145594) | Subsurface microbial communities from deep shales in Texas, USA - hydraulic fracturing test 4_PW_90 | ecosystem: Environmental > Aquatic > Deep subsurface > Shale gas/oil reservoir >...
CATGAGACTTCCTGCCAGCCCTCCAAAGAATCCCTCCATGGTCTTTTTAGGACTAACATTGGGCGCAAGGGGGGTTTTACCCCAATTACAACCCACAAGGTATGCCATTATGTCACAACTCCATGTGCAAAAAAACAAAGTCCCCAGAATGAAAAATCCCCACTGATGCTCTCTAAGGATAATCATGAAAGACCACGGGAAAACACAGTAAACTATTCCACCAACGGTGCCGCTCAAACTATGGATACCGAAGCTGGTCCCAGATGCGCTTTTGCGTATTATCTCAACTAACATTACAAAAAAGGTACCCATAACCAAAGAAGGAACTATCGCATTGTAAAAATGAAAGAACGAAAGAACTAAAATCGTTATGCCAACAAAAAAGCCCGTTGCCTTTGAAACGTGAAAGAAACCTTTCAGTATGCGATAGAACTCCAACAAAGACCCCAAAGCCGCAATAGAGCAAAGAATAAACCACGGATAACCACCAAGGTAGAGAGAACCCATTATTGCGGCAACAATAAAGAAACCACTGATAGCTCTTTTTATTGTCTCGTTCTTTATGTCAAACTGCCCCATAGCGCCTTTGCCTCTTTGCATATGATTCAAGAGCTTCGTCAAAATCTTTTTCCGAAAAATCAGGCCACAGTGTCTCAGTGAAAAAGAGCTCTGAATAGCTTGATTGCCATAACAAGAAATTGCTCAATCGCATCTCTCCACTTGTTCTTATTATCAAATCAGGATCCGGTACATCAGGTAAGTATAAACAAGATCTAAAAGATACCTCGTCGATTTCGTCTATATTGGAGGAGTAAATGTCCAGTAACTTCCTCGCTGCATCTATGATTTCCTGTCTTCCTCCATAATTTATGCAAAGAATTAGATCCAAAGTTTTGCAATTAGATGTTTCTTTTTGGACTTTTACCATGGCCATTCTCACATCTTCTGGAAGAGACTCTATTCTTCCTGCAAAACGTAACCTTATGTCGTTTTGCTGTAAATCACCGCTTTTTTTAGTCAAATAGTTTTTTAGAAGGGAGAAAAGTCCCTCTACTTCTTCCTTGGGTCTCTTCCAGTTCTCTGTAGAGAATGCATAAAGGGTTAAGTACCTTATACCCCTTTTTATGGCTATTTCCAAGACTCTCTCTACAGTTTTTGCACCCTCTTTGTGGCCAAAAAGCCTTGGTAGCTTTCTTTTTTGGGCCCATCGCCCATTACCGTCCATTATTATGGCTACATGTACAGGTATATTACTTGGGCTATCTTTGTGTAATGATTTTTCCACTTTGCTCACCTTGTAATTCCATCCATTTTTGTTTTATTTCCTGTATATCTATCCATGTATAGTATTTAGGGCTTCCAACCTTCGTGGAAGCGTTCCTCAAAAGATAACTGGGATGAAACATGGGTCTTATTAAAATCCCTCGCCAGTTGAACCATTTCCCCCTAAGTTTTGAGATACCCTCTGTCGTTTTCAAAAGCCATTTTGTGGGAGTAGATCCTAGGCAGACAATTATCTTAGGGTTTACCAATATAATTTGAGACATCAGATATGGATCACAAGATGTCATCTCCTCTATGGTGGGCACTCTATTGTTGGGCGGCCTACACTTTACTACATTGGTGATGTATATTTCTTCTCTCTTGATGCCTACGGACTCGAAAATTTTATCCAATAGTTGCCCCGCTCTTCCCACGAAAGGAAGTCCCTTTTCGTCTTCTTCTGCTCCTGGACCTTCTCCTATGAACATCAAGTCAGTATTTTTGTTGCCATAACCGATTACAGCCTGTTTTCTATGGGTTCCTAAAGGACATTTATTGCACTTTTCTATAAGGTCACTGAGTTTCTCCCAGGCCCTTTCCTTTTTCTCATTGATCATCGAAAGTCCACCTCTTGTATAATCAGATCTATCCTTGCGACCTCTAGTCCCGTAAAAGTTGATATTGCGCTGTTAAGCCTTTTTTGGATCAGTTTGCCCAATTCGAAAAACTGCAATTCTCCACATATTGCCCTTATTTGTACGGAAAGGGCTACCTTTTCATCCAAGGATTTAACATCTACATCAATAACTTTAGAGACTCCCCTGGTTCCTGCTACAACAAATTTCCCTATCTGTTCTATCGCCGTAGGTTCGATGTGCAAGCTCCCGTAAAATTTAAATGGTGGCCTCACTATGGTTTTTTCTCCTTCATGCTCTTGCTTATCGGATAGAAAAACCTTCAACCGACCAACCAGCTTCCCTGCAAAGTTTCTTCTGACTTGCACATGAGATACAGGAATAACATGCTGCCCCTTGATAGCACGCTCTCGCCGAGCGTTCATTATTTCTTCTTTTGAGGCTACTTCCTCTATCCGTATTATCTTTTCTGGAGCGTTAAGCCCTAAATTGTTCGTTATCTGCTCAACCATTCCAACCGAAGTAGATATTATCATTACAGTACAAGGTTGGGCCTTCTTCAAAAACGACCTTACTGCTTCTCTATGATCCTCAAATTGAAACAAGGCTCTCCGTATGGCCTTTATTTGGTTTTTTTCCGTCTTGGCACTTCTACCACAAACAATTTGTCCCTTCCTTATTACCAATCCATCGTCAATAATATAATCCGCACCTAAATCCTTTGCCACAAGCTGAGCTCTCTGACTCTTCCCAGTGCCAGCAGGTCCTACAAAAGCAATCACCTTTACTCCTTTGATCACTTCCTTTTTTGAAAATTCGGTTAGGTGATTTTTAGAGTTCAACGGAAGTCAACACCTTCTTCAAAGAGGTTAAGAATTTGTCGTTTTCCTCCGGCAGGCCTATGGAAACTCTAAGGTGTCCAGGCAATCCTAAATCGCTTCCTTTCCTTACTATTACTCCTTCTTTCAGTAACAAATCATATATCAAGTCAGATTTAGCATGTTTGATAAGCAGGAAGTTAGCGCAGGTATTTACGGTCTGCATACCCAATTCCATAAGGGAATCCAGAATTCTTTTTCTCTCCGCGATCGTTTTGAGGCGCACTTCCTTGATGTACTCCTCCTCCATCAAAGCTGCTGCTGCAGCTTTTTGCGCAATGCTGTTTACTTCAAAAACTGGATGAGTTTTATCGTAGGCATCCACTATTACTTTAGGGGCAATAGCATAGGCAACCCTCAAGGCAGCGAGTCCATATATCTTGGAGAAAGTTCTTATCACAACTACTCTACCAACCTGCCTAAACAGCTCTACCCCTGCCAGATAGGCAGCATCCTCTACATATTCTGCGTACGCTTCATCCACAATCAGAAGGATTCCTCTGTTCTCTAGTTCGAGCGCAAGCTTGAGCATCTCGCTTCTTTTCAGCATCTTCCCTGTAGGGTTGTTAGGGTTACATATAACGAGCGCTTTTGTATTCTCGCTGCAGTGAGATATTAAATCTTCTATTGCCCAGTAATCTTCATCTTTCGCATTTACCTCTACGCATTTGGCAGAAGCAGCAATAGCAGCAAGTTTGTAAAGGGGTAAGTAGGTGTTGGTAGGAGGATCTCTTCTCCAGGATTAATGATCGCGTGGAAAAGAGAATGCAAAATCCCCTCAGTTCCAGCGCCTATTATGACCTCCTGAGGAGATACCCCCCATTTGGCAGCTACCCTCTTCCTTAAAAGGTAAGATCCTGGATCGGGATATCTATGCACTTTGCTGGTTCCCTTTATTATGGCTTCTTTCACAGAATCGGGCAAAGGCCAAGGATTTTCATTTGAACAGAGTTTAACAATCTTTTCAAACCCTAGTTCCCTCTGTAACTCTTCAATAGGTTTTCCATAACGGTACTTCCCTACTGATTTCAAGTCCTCCCTAACTACTTTTTTAAGCCACATAATGCTTCCTCCCTTGTTCAGAAGCTGTATTATAACTTACCACTTAGCGCTCCCATCTTCTTCTGATGGCAATTCCTCCACATCGCCCCCCAAGGCTTTCAGTTTATTTTGAAAATCTTCGTAACCTCGTCTTATGTGACCTAATCCATACACAACTGTCTCATCCTCTGCAGCAAGCCCCGCTAACACAAGAGCAGCTCCCGCTCTTAGATCTGTGGCCCTAACCTCTGCTCCTTTAAGTTTTGGTACGCCGTTGACAATGGCGGTGTTGCCTTGTAATTCTATATCAGCACCCATCCTTTTCAACTCACTTACATGCAAAAATCTGGATTCAAAAATGGTCTCCTTTATCACGCTAGTACCTTCTGCTATGGTCAATAAAGCAGTAAACTGCGGTTGCATATCTGTGGGAAAGCCTGGATAAGGTAACGTCTTAAGGGATACTCCTTTCATTTTGCAATCTCTCGCATCAACAGTAACAGCATCTTTCTCCACTTCTACTGTCACTCCTGTTTCCTCTAACTTGGCTAAAGTGGCGTCTATGTGTTCTAGCGTTACGTTCTTCACTTTTACCTTTCCTCTTGTTATAGCTCCTGCCACCATGTACGTCCCCGCTTCTATTCTGTCAGGAATTATCTTTACTTCAGTTTCCTCTAGGGAGTCAGTACCCTCTATATGAATTATTCCGGTACCTACACCCTCTATATTACATCCCATCAGCTTTAAAGCTTCCGCTAGATTGGTGATCTCAGGCTCCCTTGCTGCGTTCTCTATAACGGTCTCTCCTTTTGCAAACACGGCCGCCATCATAATGTTCTCAGTAGCCCCGACGGAAGGAAAATCCAAGTATATTCTAGTACCCCTAAGTTCCTTAGCTTTGGCATGAACTGCACCATGAAGGAGCTCTACCTCTGCCCCTAGCTTCACTAATCCTTTAAGGTGGAGATCAATCGGTCGGCTACCTATAGCGCAACCGCCAGGAAGAGGTAAGACAGCCTTTCCCATTCTAGCAAGCAAGGGGCCTAAAACGAGAGATGATGCTCGCATCTTACTGACCAAAGCCTTAGGGGTTTCCCAGCATAGATCTTCAGGCACGGACAGTATCATGCTATGATCTACATGGTTAACCTCTACCCCTAATTGCCTCAGTAAATCAGCCATGGTATATATATCTTCTAATTTAGGAACATCCTTGATTTTCAATCTCTTTCCTTTAAGCAGCAAAGAAGCTGCTATTACAGGCAATGCTGCGTTTTTAGCTCCTTGTGTCGTGACTTCTCCACTCAAAGGATTACCGCCCTTAATCAACATTTTAGAATACATTAAAATCACCTCATCTGAGTCAATAACTGCTCTTACTTTTTCCTTTGAAGTATCTTTCCATGACTTCCACTATTACCTTGGAGGCATTGCCAGAACCAAAAGGATTGCTTGCATTGAACAATCTTTCTTTCTTTCGGTTATATTCCTTGTCAACCATCTTTGAAAGTTGCTGTATGGAGACTTCCAAAATCTTATCCCTAGAGGTTCCTACAATGAATGCTGTACCACATTCTAAAGCCTCAGGCCTTTCTGTTACATCCCGCATTACCAAAGTTGGTATACCCAATGCAGCAGCTTCTTCCTGAACACCTCCACTATCAGTTAGTATCAAAGAGCTGCGGTTCATTGTCCACACAAAGTCAGGATAATTTAATGGGTCACATAAAATTACCCTCGGATTCTTACCTAATATTTCCTGTATAGTTTCCCTTACTTGTGGATTTTTGTGCATAGGGAACACTACCCATATGTTGCTATACCGTGATGTTATCTCGTTCACTGCTTCGCAAATGTTTCTTAAAGGTGTCCCCCAGGATTCTCTCCTGTGGGCTGTTACAAGGAGCAAATGAGTTTTTTCAGGAATAGCAAATAACTTCTCCTCCGACGGAACGGATAGCTTCTGCAACGTCAATCTTAATGCATCTATTACAGTGTTACCGGTTACAACTATTTTTTCAGCGTTGATTCCTTCATTTAAAAGATTTTCTCTTGCTCTAGGTGTTGGGGCAAACAGTATATCCGAAATTTTATCTACAACTACTCTATTTAACTCTTCCGGAAAAGGTAAATGTATATTCCCACTTCTAAGGCCTGCCTCAACGTGTGCTATAGGTAACTTCCTGTAAAAAGCTGCCATTGCAGATCCGAGAGCTGTAGTCGTGTCACCATGAACCATTACAGCGTCGGGCTTGGCTTCATCCAGGGCTTTACCGGTTTCTAGCAATATGGCAGAAGTAAGGTAATCAAGACTCTGTGAGTCTTTCATGACGCAAAGGTCACAGTCAGGTTCGATATCGAAATAACCCAACGCTTGGTACAACATATCAGTATGTTGCCCTGTGGCAAGAACATACGGCTCCAAGATATCTGACTTGCTCAGCAATTGGATGACTGGCGCCATTTTTATTGCTTCAGGCCTAGTCCCCACGATACAGCAAATTCTCTTTTTATGGGACATGCATAACCTCCTTATTACTTACCTAGAAGTACGATAACAAGCTTATCTTGCCTAAAATCAAACCGTACCCCATTGCTATTATGCATCCATGGATTAATAATAACAAAAACAATGTTTGTTCTATTTTAAGGCCCTTATCCAACAAAATAAAATGTATATGGCCTCTATCGGGGGTAAAAGGAGATTTACGCAAAACTATCCTCCTAGAAGCTACCCAGAAAGTATCTAAAAAAGGCACTCCACCTATCAAAAACAGGGAAAGCACGATTATTATTGGGCTTCTTTCAACTAAAAGAGGGCACATAGCAAAAGATAAGTGGCCCATACAGACAAAGCCCAAAAGGGTGCTCCCACCATCCCCAAGAAACGTCTTCGCTACAGGGAAATTCCAAAAGAACACACCCAATGCCATAGCGGCAAGAGGGAAAAAAATTCCTATTTTCGTCGTAATGGCTCCCAATACACATGAAAGCATGAAAAGAGAAAGGGCCAAGCCATTAACACCGTCAATCAAATTGTAGGCGTTGGTTGCACCTGCAATCCACAAAACCAAAAGAGCTCGTAAGGGTAAACTCACAGGCAAAAAACATACGATGAAGGTTGATGCCAACAAATGGAAGAACAACTTTACCCATGCTGGCAGTTGCCTCATGTCGTCTACATACCCCACCAGGAAGACTACTGTTGCACCAGTAGCTATAGGAGCCATTTCAGGATAAATTCCCAATAACACAAACGAGAGAAAAAGATAACCTATCCAGCAGGTCAGGCCTCCGCCTCTTGGAATTATTCCCTTATGTTTTTTTCTGCCGCCTGGCATATCAACTATTCTAAACGTCTTTGCCAATGCAATCGACAAAGGGGTGGCGGCTATGCCCCACGCAAAAAACAACAAACTCAGGAAAGCCGCGTTTTTCCAGCTAAGTACTATTGCCTGGGTAGCCATAACCTTATTACCTATTATTTACCTATCGGGTCCCAAAAAGCCTATCCCCCGCATCCCCCAAGCCAGGGACTATGTAACCGTGATCGTTTAAATGGTCGTCCAAAGCAGCAGTGTATATGTCCACGTCGGGATGTTGGCTGTGGACTTTCTCCACTCCTTCTGGAGCTGCTATTAGACAAACGAGGGTTATTTTTTTCCCTCCCTTTCTTTTCACGAGTTCTATGGCAGCCGCAGCTGATCCCCCTGTAGCAAGCATTGGATCAAGAATGAAAATGTCTCTTTCTCCTATATCTCCAGGCAGTTTGCAGTAATATTCCACAGGCTCCAAGGTCTCAGGATCTCTGTAAAGCCCTACATGACCTACTTTAGCGTTGGGGATCAACTGAAGTATTCCATCTACCATGCCCAAACCTGCACGTAGAATGGGCACTATCGCCATTTTCTTTCCAGCAAGGGAATAAGCTACCGTTTCTGTTATGGGGGTTTCAACTTTCACTTCTTCAAGGGGAAGGTTTCTTGTAATTTCATAAACCATGAGCCCCGCTATTTCCTGCACAAGTTCCCTAAACTCTTTGACCGTGGTATTTTTGTCTCTAATAATGCTAACTTTATGTTTTACGAGGGGATGCTCAACAATATTGAGCCTTTCCACTTTCTTGTTGGTGCAATATTCCGTCCTTTTACATTTTTCATAGTTTCTTATTTTCTCTACTCTTCTGCTATGTCTGCCTCCGTCAAAGTTAGTCTCTAACCACGCATCTACCATTGCCAATACGTCTTCTAACTTTGTAGTTCTTCCCCCTAAAGTTAGTATATTTGAGTCGTTATGAGCTCTACACAACCTAGCCATTTCTACACTGCACACCAGCGCCGCATATGCTCCTGGAACTTTATTTGCTGCAATCGACATTCCTATGCCAGTACCACAGACCAATATTCCTTTGTCACATTTTTTGTTGGCTACAGACTCTGCAACTTTCACTGCTATATCGGGATAATCCACCGACACGTCCCCGCTGTCCGTCCCAAAATCAAAAACTTCAAAATTGTCAGGCTCTAAATTCTTGAGATGTTTCTTTATTTCTTCTTTTAGGCTAAACCCTGCATGGTCAGATCCCAAGGCAATTTTCATTATCCTTTCCTCCCAATTGTTCTATATGTTTATACGTTTAAATTACCCCCGCACAAGATATTGTCAAGGAGTTCTTTGGCTACAGAGTACGGGTCCTTCCTCCTTTGAGCTAAATCATCCAACAGTTCTTTGCTTTTCATGTTCTCCCAAGCGTCCTCCACTATCCGAGCAATTTCCTTTGCCAGGATAGCTTCTACCTCGTTGGTGAGCCTTTGATATTTTTTGCGTTTCCCTTCTTCCGAATTTGTCAAGAAGAAATAGTGTTCCTCAATTTTGCTACAAAGCTCCTTTATGCCTTCTCCCTTTTCTGCAATGGTTGTTACAACCGGAGGTAGCCACGACCGTTTCGGCATCAAATCAAGCATCATCTTTACTTCTGTTGCTATCCTTTCCGCACCATCTCTATCAGCCTTATTGACTATGAAGACATCTGCTATCTCCATTATTCCAGCCTTCATTATTTGTATATCGTCACCCATTCCTGGAACTAGAACCAAACAAACAGTGTCTGCAATCTTTACTATATCTACCTCGGATTGGCCTACACCTACAGTTTCAATTATCACTACATCTTTACCACAAGCATCTAGGATCAAAGCAGCCTCATAAGTTGCCCTGCTCAGCCCCCCCAAAGAACCACGAGTCCCCATACTCCTTATGAACACATCTTTATCCACCGAATGTTGCTGCATCCTAAGCCTATCTCCTAAAACTGCTCCGCCACTGAAAGGGCTTGAGGGATCTACCGCGATAACCCCCACTTTTTTGCCCTTCGATTTCATTTCTTTTATCATCTTGTCTACCAACGTGCTTTTTCCTGCTCCTGGGCTACCAGTAATACCTATGATGTGAGCTTTTCCAGAATGGGGATAAATGGTTTTCATCAAACTTTCTGCGTAAGGAGATTCGCTTTCAACCAGCGTAATCAACCTTGCTATTGATCTTGCATCGCCGTTAAGGGCTTTTTCAATTAGCTTCTCCAAAACGGGCCACCTCTTTCTTTATAAAATGCTTTACTTGCTTTTATTTGTTTAAGATATCTATCCCTGCAAAGGCATAAAAGGCAAAATATATGGCCGCAGCGAAAACAAAACCTAGAAGCACTCGCAAGAAAAAAATCAACGTTGGGCCCCCAGGCCACTTGCCCTCATTAATTCTCACCACGGCTCTCGATATTAAAAGCGATAAAATGAAAAAAAGTAACGCCAAAAGCGCCTGAATATTAATAGCAGGCATCTTATTCCTCCTCATCTTGAGATAATAACTACAAGAGTATTGTACCAGCTAAACAATATAAGAACACTTTACAGCGAAAAGTCCGGGAAATCCCGGACTTTTCGCGCCACAAATGTCTACTTATGTAATAATACTACAAAAATAACTTAAACTTGAGAAATACTAGTATCAAAATTGGACGAATTTATCTGCTTCAAAACATGTATAGCCACCTCTAAGGCTCTTTTACCATCAGATATTCCAACCAGCGGTTGTCTTCCTTCCTGTATACAGGTAACAAAATGCTGCAGTTCAAGTTTGAGGGGTTCCTTCTTCGGAAAGACAGGATGCTCAATAACTTCGACCATGCCAGAACCTTTTTCTCTTATACAACGATGTATGGAAACATCCTGAGTCTCGTAATTAACCGATATGAACCTTTCAGGTTCCATAATTTCCAGCTGTCTTTGTCTTTTCTCTGAGACCCTGCTAACCAAAATCTGAGCTAATGCTCCGTTGGTAAAAGATATCTGAGCAGAAGCTACATCTTCCATATTCGTTCTTACAGCTCTTCCTATCGCAGCAATGGACTCAATCTCTGAGCCTACCAAAGCCAAGATTATATCTATATCATGGATCATCAAATCCAAGACTACACCAACATCACTGATCCTTGGGTTAAAGGGACCCATACGTCTCGATTGAATGAATATAGGTTTTTTAATAATCTTTTGCACGTACTGTATAGCGCTGTTGAACCTTTCTATGTGTCCTACCTGGAGAACTAGATGTCTAGAAGCAGCAATCTTTAGCAGTTCTTCCGCTTCCTCAACAGTTGCAGTCACAGGTTTTTCTATCAGAACGTGACAGCCTCTCTCTAAAGCTCTCCGTGCAACCTCATAATGCTCACTCGTTGGAACGACCACACTCACTGCATCTGGCTTGGTGGCATCCAAAAAAGTCTCCACATTGGTATAGTGAGGAACCTTTAGAAGCTCTCCTATACTTGCTGCTCTATCTTCATTTATATCAACTATACCCACCAGCTCAGCATTCAATAATTCCGTATAAACTCTTGCATGATGAAAACCTAAATGACCTACTCCCATAACGCCAACGCGAACAGGTTTCATACAAACCACCTTCCAGGTTTTTGAAAATCTTCCCACTCAATTTAATTATCACAGGACAATATTCTTTTTGGCATCGTCAAACCACATCTGTATAATTTATAGGCTAAGATGGCCTAACAAAAAATTTCTGTCTTCCATATCTCCGCATCTGTAAGAATACAATAAATCATTGTCGCATGAGGTGCAAAGATCTACTATCCTAATCCTCTGCGCTACTAGGCCTACTTCCTGCAGCTGACTCTTTATAATTCCGGCCATATCGAAAAAAACCTTATCTTTTTCTTCTTTCCAATACTCTTTTGAGAAGCAAGCAATAGCGGATTTAGTAGAAGGGTCATTTTTCATTCTATAATAGCACTTTTTGCATATGCCCGGACCTATCCATGCTATGGCATCTTTGATATCGCTTCTTATCATCACTTTCTCAATGAGCGCCTTGGCTATGTTCTTAAGGGTCCCCTTAAAACCGGAATGAGCCATGGCAATCCATGGTTTCGGGGATAAGCCTTGAACTACTATGGGGAAACAATCAGCAAACCGCAAAGATCCGTAAACGTTTGTTTTATCAATAAATATGCCATCTCCTTCAGGTCTGCAAGGAAGATATATGGATGATGACGGTTCCAATATTGTTACCCCGTGCACTTGTCTTGGCGCTATCATAGGGTATTTACCCGTTAAATATGATATCTTCTCGGCAAGTCGCTGTGGATCGCCAAAACTTCCATCTACTAGGCTGCCCCTCATGAACAGCTGAAATTCACCTTTGTACGGGGGAGGTGCCATGTATCTTAGTATATGCTGACCGTTGTCTTCTATTATTTCGTAATTTATGGCAAAGTTTTGCAAGGATGTACCTCCTACAAAAGCTTATAGAGTCTATCTACTAGATACAAGCTGCCACAGCATAAAATGATATCGTTGCGCTTCATGGCTTTAATTAAAGCGGATTGGAGGTCGTCCACTGGTTCACACCGCCCCTCCCATCCTATACGACTGGCAGTAGAAACCAAATTCTCAGGTCTTTCGCTCCTATCCATTCCTGGTACCGATACAGCAAAAAGGTCGCCCTTTATCTCCTTTAGTATCTTCAGGCTCTCTGCGTAATCTTTATCCTTCATAGCCGCAAAGAGAATGGAGGGCTTAACATTGGGCAAGATATTTTTCATGGAGGACACTAACGCAGCCATTCCATGGGGATTATGAGCTCCATCCAAAATAATGGTCTTTCCATTTTTTTCTACAACATCAAAACGGCCTGGCCATTTGGCTTTCAAAAATCCTTTCCGTATATCTTTCTCGGATACGGTAATTGTCCCCTCTTTTTCTAAAAGTTTTATGGCCATTAGGGCATTGGCCGCATTTCTTATTTGATGGATCCCCTTCAACGATACTTTCAAGTCCTCAAAAGGTCCATTGGGGGTATATATGTCAAATACAGTACCTGCTAGATCCATTTTCTTTAATCTAAATTCCCATTCACGTACGACAAGATGCCCTTCATTTCCGAGTCTCTGAGATATAGTTATATATAAATCCTCAACCGAAGGCTCTCCTCCTATATAGCAGCTTCTACCCTGGGGCCTTAGAGCCGAGAATTTTTCTTTTGCTATGGATAAGATGTCATCGCCCAAGAACTCCTGATGATCCATCGCTATATCAGTAAAAACCGACACTAACACGTTGGGTACAATATTCGTTGCATCCAATCTTCCTCCAAGACCTGCTTCTATTACCGCAAAATCCACATCAGCCTCCGCTAGGACAGAAAATGCTATGGCAGTAGAAACTTCAAAGAAGGAAGGCCTATCATTAATTTTTTTCAAGATCTTTTCCACTTCGTCAAGTTTATCCAACCATATAGCGCTATCCACAGGTTCGTCGCCAATTACAAGCCGTTCACCAAAGTGATGAATATGGGGACTAGAGTAAAGAGCAACCCGGGCTCCTGTTTCTTCTAATATGGACTTGATAAAACAGGCGGTAGAGCCTTTACCGTTTGTACCTAAAACGTGTATAGCTTGAATCCTACGTTCAGGGTTGCCAAGCTCCTTAAGGAGCTTGGCAACCCTGCCCAATCCCGGTTTTATACTATTGCTTGATATATCTGATATTAAACGTTCAATTTTTTCGAAGGTCTCAATTTTCTTTACCATGTTCCAAATAATCTCATCTGAACCTTTCCAGGTTCATTTCTATCCTTTTAAGTTTCTCCTTATTATCCTCTAGCCTCTTTTTCTCCTTTTCCACTATCTCATCGGGAGCATTTGCCAAAAACTTTTCGTTGCTCAGTTTATTTTCAGATTTCTTTATGGCCTCAAGAACACTACTTTTCTCTTTCTCTAGCCTCTTTATTTCTTCCTCGATATCTATAATTCCATCTACTACCAAGAAAGCCTCTCCATAATCAGATACAGATGCCAAAGCTTTACTTGGCTTCGAGCCATCTTGCTCAATGAACTTTATGTTTTCCACCTTGGTCAGTAGCTTTATGATATCTTCGTTTTCCTTTACAAATTGTAAATCCTTTGAACCCTTTACAAACAAATAGCATTCAGGCACCTTCTCTTGAGGTGCAAGCCTTGCTTCTGCTCTTAGATTCCTTATATCTCTAACTATATTCTGTAAGGTGTTCATGTTCTTTTCTGCGTTCTGTTCTTCTACGAGATCCTGCGCTACAGGCCAATCTTCTTTCTCTAAGAACTGATTGGAGAAGCCGAACGCATGCCACAATTCTTCAGTTACGAATGGAATGAAAGGATGAAGAAGTTTGATGACATCTCTAAAGACATCCAACAGGACCTTTTGAGTCGTCCTTCTGCGATGTTCTCCCTCATCTCCCCTCAAAGCTGGTTTTGCCATCTCCAAATACCAGTCGCAAAGGTCACTCCAAACAAAATCATAAAGAAGTCTAGCGGCTTCACCATAATAGTATCCTTCTAGATACTCTGTTACGTTTTTTATGACTTTGCTCAATTTGGATTTTATCCATGTATCATGAACTCTTAGAGCAAGATCGCCGACGTGGTCCTCCTGGAAATCAGCGGTGTTCATGAGGGCGAACCTCGCAGCGTTCCATATTTTGTTGAGGAAATGTCTATAGGTTTCTATCCTCTCTTTGCTCAAGTATATATCTCTACCTTGCACCGTTAAAGCTGCCAACGTCATTCGCAGTGCATCCGCCCCATGCACATTGATTATCTCTAGGGGGTCAATTACGTTCCCTTTGGATTTGCTCATTTTTTGTCCATGCTCATCTCTCACTAACGCGTGAATATAAACATGTCTAAAAGGTACATCATTCATAAATTTGAGCCCCATCATTATCATTCTTGCTACCCAGAAAAAGAGAATATCGAATCCTGTCACTAAGAGACTGGTAGGATAGTAATACTTAAGATCATCTGTCTCCTCCGGCCATCCAAGTGTAGAGAAAGGCCACAACGCACTGCTAAACCAAGTATCAAGCACATCTTCGTCTTGAGATATGTTTTCGCTTTGACACTTTTCACAACATGTAGGATCCTCTTCCGATACTGTAACGTGTCCACAATCAGAGCATGTCCATGCAGGTATGCGATGCCCCCACCACAGTTGTCGGGAAATGCACCAGTCTCTTATATTCTCCATCCACTGGTAATAAGTATTCTCCCACTGTCCCGGGATAATTTTGATCTTCCCTTCTTTTACAACCTTGATTCCCTCTTCTGCAAGCGGCTTTGTTCTTACAAACCACTGTTCCGATAGGTAAGGCTCAATTACCGTGCCACAACGATAACAAGTCCCCACCGAGTGCTCATGCTCCACTACCTCTACTAACAGTCCAGCGTCTTTGAGCATCTCCACAATTTTTTCTCTTGCCTCAAATCTATCTAACCCCACGAAGGCACTGCCTGCCTCCTCGTTCATCTTGCCGTTCTCGTCTATTACCTGAATCTGTGGCAGATTATGCCTTTGGCCAACCAAAAAGTCATTGGGGTCGTGAGCCGGGGTAATCTTAACCAAACCCGTTCCAAATTCTGGATCTACCATGTTGTCCTCTATTATCGAAATAACTCTATTACATAGTGGGACAACCACTTTTTTCCCTATATAGGCTGCGTTCCTTTCATCCCTGGGGTGAACGGCTATGGCCACGTCCCCCAAAATAGTCTCTGGTCTGGTAGTGGCTACTACGACTCCTCCCTCTGAGCCATCTGCGAAGGGATACAGAACATGATAAAGCTTTCCCTTTTTGGGGGTATGTTCTACTTCCAAATCAGACAGGGCGGTATGACACCTAGGGCACCAATTTATAATGTACTTTCCTTTATATATTAAACCCTCTTTGTATAGTCGCACGAATACTGCACTTACGGCTCTAGAT
>Ga0182240_100375_pt1 | contig 15118 bp, 18 predicted proteins | sample hydfrates4_PW_90_FD_145594 | JGI IMG/M metagenome (GOLD analysis project Ga0182240, IMG submission 145594) | Subsurface microbial communities from deep shales in Texas, USA - hydraulic fracturing test 4_PW_90 | ecosystem: Environmental > Aquatic > Deep subsurface > Shale gas/oil reservoir >...
GGGTTACCTCCTTTTTCCTTTGTTTTGGTTGTTGTTGCAGCACCAGTATAAAGGAGAGGTACCCGCCTTTTCCATTATCTCTTTCACTTTACCAAAGTAGACGGAACGAAATATAGGCTCATCTACATTAATTTTACACAATTATATGGACGTAACTTTCCCATGTGTTGTATAATGTATCCTCGGGGTAGGGGGGCGTAATTTTGGGAATCGTCGAAGCTATATGTATAGGTGCCTTTAAGGATAAACCAAAGGAGCCTGTAAGTGAAGCTTTGTTCTTGCCAGGTGGGATAGAAGGAGATTGTCACTTGGGAACAAAAGGCAGAGAAGTCAGCCTTTTGTTGTCATCAGATGTTGCAGTGGCAGAGGACAGGGCCAAAATAAAATTCCCTCCAGGTTCTTTGGCTGAGAACCTGCGAATCAAATTGGATTGCCCCTCCTTAATAAAGATAGGTTCCAAGCTGAGGTTAGGCGAAAACGTGATATTAGAAGTGGTAGAGCGTGGCAAAAGGCCTGATGAGCCCCATACTTATAGTTATATGGGGTGGTGTTTGCTGCCTGATGTGGGATATTTCTTAAAGGTAGTTTCTGGAGGCAGGGTTAGGGTAAAGGATAAAGTCAAAATAGAATAGCAGAGAATTCTGGGGTGCTGGCGGCAGTCTTGGCTTATAGCGTGTTTTTAAGATAAAAACAAACATTCAACTTTTTAGTTAAGGGGGTGAAATGTATGGTCATTTTCGTGTTCTCAGTGCTTGTTTATTTGCTTTTGGCCTGGAGCGGCAACGGAATAGATATGGCAGAAGTTGTTATAGGAATTGTATTGGGTGCCATTCTCGCCTTCGCTGCCAGGGTTTGGAATCCCAGGAGATTTTTTAGCTTGTACGGTCTGAATCCCGTCAGGTGGGGGATGTTTGTTGCGTACCTTTTCGGCCCTTTCTTTCTGGGCATGGTGAAAGCTAACTTGGATGTCGCCATGAGAGTTATAACAGGGAAGATAAGGCCGGGCATAGTCAAGATCAATTCTGGATTGAAGGGCACTTTGGCCACCACAATGCTAGCTAACTCCATAACCTTGACTCCAGGTACCTTGACAGTGGATATCAATGAAGATCCAGAAGGTGGGAACCTGTTCTACATTCACTGGATAAACGTAACAGATGAGAACCCAGAAGAAGAGCTGGTTTATGGCACTTTTGGGAAATGGGCGAGGAGGGTTGCTGAATGACTTTGACGGTCTTTATGTGGGCCGCAGGAATAATAGCCCTATGTGCTTTTTTGATGTCCGGAAGGTTGATAGCCGGACCTACGGTGGCAGACAGAGCAGTGGCTTTGGACTCTATGAACACGTTGGTAGTGGCCCTTATGATCTTGTTGGCCGTTGTATATGACTCGGTAGTTATGGTGGACGTAGCGATAGTTTATGCTGGCCTTTCCTTTGTGGGAACTTTGTTTTTGGCCCGGTACATCGAAGGAGGCATGTAACGATGAATGCGCTCATAGTACTTTTCTTGGTAATAGGAACTTTGTTCAACTTGTTAGGTACCGTGGCTCTTTACAGATTTCCAGACGTTTACACAAGGCTGCATGGGACCACAAAGTGTACTACATTTGGCTCCATTTTCACTTCGGCAGCTGTGGTGCTTTTTGCTTTGCAAAAATTGGTCGTTAGCGGCGAGGGTAGGTTTGGTACATTGGCAGTGCACGCCATTATAGCGGTGGCTGCTTTGTTGATCACAAACCCGACTGGCGCGCATGCTTTAGCTAGGGCTGCTCATAGGAGCGGAATAATGCCCAAGTTTGCCGTGGTGGATAGGCTAGCCGAAGACCAAAAGAAAAAAGGTGGTGTTTCGGCATGAACGGGGTATTTCATTTCTTTGTGCTGGCACTTATAACGGTTTCAGCCTTTTTTGCCATATGGTTCAAAGATTTGCTTTCCTCTGTAATCTCTCTTGCTGTTTTTAGCTTGCTTCTCTCTTTGGAGTTTTACATATTGCAGGCACCAGATGTGGCTATTGCTGAGGCAGGTATAGGTGCCGGGCTAACCACAGCCATATATATAATAGCGCTTAGAGGATGCAAGGCTCTGAGGAAGGGCAACGGGGGTGATCGTCGATGAAAAAACATGTATTGTTCTTGATGGCCCTCGTAATAATGGTAGGTACTCTTTGGGGAGGGTTGAGCAGGATACACCAGTTTGGGGATCCTGTTATAGCCCCGATGGACGACTATTATCTATATAATGCTCAGGCGGAAAGATCTGTGAACAACATTGTGACATCAATCGTTTTCGATTACAGGGGATTTGATACTTTAGGTGAGGCCGCTGTGCTTTTTACTGCTGTTTGTTCTGTATTGGTCGTTTTCAGGAAAGGAGGGCATAATTAATGTACTCCTTGTCGGTGATAGTTAGGACTATTTGCGATGTTTTCGCCTGGTTTTTGGCTGTTTTTGGGGTGTATGTCATAGTTCACGGCCATTTGACCCCAGGTGGAGGTTTCCAGGGAGGGGCAGTGGTAGCAACTTTGTTTGCCTTTCTCTTGGTCGCATATGGTGGGAAAAAGTTTGTTTCTTTCTACAAGTCCAATCTTTTTTCATGGTTTGAGACGATTGGTCTTTTGGTTTTCATGGGAACAGGTCTTCTTGGACTGGGGACCACCTTTTTCTACAACTTCCTGGCAGGCCAAGGCGGTCTCTTCGGCTCTCCTGTTCCAATAGGACCCAATAGTGGTGTACTCAACAGCTCTGGAACCATTGCGCTCATGAACATGGCTGTGGGGCTGGAGGTCATTGGTGGGCTTTCCTTGATCCTCTACTACATGTTCAAAGGAATAAGGTTATACGAAGAAAGCGGAAGTGAGGAGACGGGCCATGACGGGTAATCTACCATATCTTGTTGTCGGAATAATTTTCTTGTTGGGGCTTTATGCGGTTCTTTTTGAGAAGAACCTCATAAAGATAGCAATAGGTATCACTTTGATAGAAGCTTCCGCAAACCTTCTGCTTATCGTTCTTGGCTATAGGGCCGGCGGAAGCATACCCGTATTTACTTTGGCGGGCAAAGTGGAAAAGATGGTTTTGCCTGTTCCACAAGCTTTGACGCTGACAGCGATAGTTATAGGTCTGGCCACATCGGCGCTTATGCTTTCGCTGATAATGATGCTGTACAAACATTATGGGACGTTGGACGTCCGGGAGATTAGGAGGTTACGAGGATGAGTTGGCATGTACATCTCCCGGCTCTTATGATCGCGGTGCCGCTTTTGGGTGCATTTGTTGCTCCTGTGGCTTCTATGCTGGGTAAAGCGGCAAGGAATTTCTGGCTTGTAGGGGTTTCTGCCTTGACGGCAATCTTGAGCGTTCTCCTGTGGCAACAGGTATTAGCTTCCGGGACTGCTATCTACGTGATGGGTGGTGAAGCCTTTAACCTTTCGTTGCCTTCGGGAATGAGTTTGCCTATACGGATAATTCTGGAAGTCGATGCTTTCAGTGCTTTTATGGCTTTGGTTGGGAGTATTGCTGCCTTGGCAGGAGCAATTTTCTCCACTAACTATATGGAGAAGTTCTCTGGTTTGGACAAATTTACTGCCCTTTACTTCCTTCTTACCACTGGTATGTTGGGAATGGTCCTAACTGGAGACTTGTTCAACTTCTTTGTGTTCCTGGAAATAGCCTCGGTTGCTTCCTTTGGATTGGTGGCTTTCTGGAGGGATCGACCCGAGGCCATAGAAGCAAGCTTCAAGTACATGGTCGTTTCAACCATTGGTGCGATGATGGTTTTAATAGCTATTGCATTTTTGTACGGCAGATACAACGCGGTTAACATGGCTGCTGTCGCCAATGTGCTTAGGCTTGGATATGCAGAAAAAGTGGCGTTGGTGTTCTTGATCGTTGCTCTTGCCATGAAGTGCGGTACCGTCCCAATGCACATGTGGACTCCAGATGCATATACTGAGGCGCCTGCTGGTGTTACATGCTTGCTGATCGCTGTAAGTCAGGCCTCTCTTTATGGACTTTTCAGGGTCTGTTTCTCCATCTATGGAGCAAGCCTTGGAAGTGCTGTTGTGCCTTGGACGATAATAGTCATGGGTGTTCTCTCCATGTTCATTGGGGTGAGCATGGCGGTCGTTCAAAAGGAAATCAAGCGCCTTATGGCTTACCATTCAGTGTCTCAGATCGGTTACATGCTCCTTGGATTGGGAGTTGGGCTATTGGCCCTTTCTGACCCGCAAGCTATGGCTGATTATGGTTTCACAGCCATGAAGGGTGGTATATACCATCTAATAAACTACACTGTCTGTAAAGGTCTGCTGTTTTTGACGGCTGGGGCACTGTATTACGCGGCTGGGTCTAGAAACCTAAATGACTTAGGTGGTTTGGCAAGGAACATGCCGTATACAACTTTCATGTTCGTAATAGCGGCAGCAGCGATAGCTGGACTACCGCCGTTCAATGGGTTTGTGTCTAAGTTGCTAATATATGAGTCAACCTTTGCTGTATATCCTATTCTTTCGATAATGGCCCTTGTTACTTCGGTCTTGACTTTGGCCTCCTTTGTGAAAGTGTTCCAGACAGCATTTTTAGGGCCTGCGAAGGCTAGATTGTCCCATGTCAAGGAAGTTCCGGCGGGTATGCTCCTCGGAATGTCTGTTTTGACCATAGTGATAATAGGCTTAACCCTATTCCCAACTTGGTCATTGTCCAACCTGGTTGAACCTGCGGCCAAGGCTCTTGTAGACCAAGCAGGCTACATCTCGGCCGTGGTAGGAGGTGGCCTGTGATGTGGAGTAATGTGTTTACTGGTTTTGGTTATTGGGATGTTTATAGCTGGATAATCTTCTTCTTTATAGCTTCGGGACTCGTGCTTTGGATCAGGAGCATGGGTAGAAGCGATTACAAAAAGGGAACGGAACAAGATGAAATATTTTATGGTTCCAATGCAGTACCTGAAGATGGAAGTGAGATACAAGTCCCTGCAAGCTCTGCTTATTGGGGATTCGTTGAGGCGTTGAAAGGATACTACGAGCTGCTCACTGGGATGCATAGTGGTTTGACCAACGACTACGTAGGGTACATGGTTGTAGTTGCAGCAGTGCTTGCGGTTTTGGTGCTGCTTTAAGGAGGGGTAGTTATGAAACTTGAACGATATATAGACATTCTCTCCAAGTCTATCTGGGTTTTTCTATGTAACAGCGGCTCCTGTAATGGATGCGATATCGAAATAGTGGCAACCCTCACACCAAGATACGATATAGAGAGATTTGGGATGAAACTTGTAGGAACTCCACGGCACGCAGATGTCTTGCTGGTCACGGGGCCTGTAACAAAGTTTATGGCTAATAAACTCAAGAGAATCTATGCCCAGATGCCTGATCCCAAGGTTGTTATTGCGGTTGGTAACTGTGCTGCGTCCGGAGATGTGTTTTACAAATCCTACAACTTGGAGGGACCTGTGGATAACATCATTCCAGTGGATGTATATGTTCACGGATGCCCCCCAAGACCTGAGGCTATAATTGAGGGTGCAGCTAAGGCCGTAATGAAGCTGGAAAAGATGAAAGAAGAGCTGAAGAAGGCAGGTGCCCCTAAATGAGTAGATGCAAACCTGAATACGTGAAAGATAGCAAAAAACCGGAAGAAGTGGCAGGTTGCCTGCAAGAGCGATTTGAAGATGCCTTGGAAAGCTTGGAAATAAGGGAGTACAAGGGCGGCATCAGCAACGAAGTTCAGTACAAAGACATGTACTTAAAGGTTAAAAGGGAGAAGTTCCTGGATTTGATAGACACCTTAATGACGTTCGATTTCCTTCATTTTCAGGTCATGTCAGGTAACGATGACGGAGATGTTGTGACCCTTAATTATCACTGCACTCTGTTCAGGAGCAGCGAACGAGGGAAAGAAATTGGGCTTTGCATCTCTGTCGCTGTGCCAAAAGATGACCTTAGGATGCCCTCTCTATGGGGCAGGATCCCAGGGGTAGAGTACAGCGAACGAGAAATGAGGGAAATGCTCGGTGTAGATTTTGAGGGGCTTCCAAATAAAGGCTTGATTTTCTTGCCTGAGGATTGGGATGAAGATATCAAGCCCTGGCGAAGAGACGATACCGGGCCTTCTCCTGAAGACGTCAGGGAACTATCATAGGAGGTGCCCATATGGCTATAGGGACAGGAAAAACATACAAGGTACCAATTGGACCTGTTCATGTAGGCTTAAAAGAGCCTATAACAGCATGGTTAGATGTTGATGGAGAAAGAATTGTCGATGCTACCATAAGGCCTGGAGCGATCCACAGAGGAATTGAATTCATGGCAAGGGATAGGAACCCCATTCAGGTTATCTATCTTGCCGAGAGAATATGTGGGATATGCTCTTTTACCCACATAGAGGCATTCATAAGGGCAGTTGAAGATGCTGCCAAGATACCAGTGCCTGCGAGAGCTCAATATATCAGAACCATAGTGCTGGAATTGGAGCGTATCCATTCCCATATTTTGTGGGCAGGCGTGGCGTGTTATACCTTTGGATACGATTCTGCCTTCCATCTGGGGATGATCCTGAGGGAGAAGGTTATGGATGTCCTGGAGGCGCTCACCGGGAACAGGGTTAACTATGGTACAGGCACCATAGGTGGAGTTCGTAGAGACATAACTCCCAAGGTAGAGAAGGCCATTAAGGACATGATTGCTTTCTACAAGAGTGAATTTTCTTTATTCTATGACGTTGCAGTTGGTGATCCCGTTGCATTGGCAAGGTTGAGAAACGTAGGTGTTCTGTCAAAAGAGGATGCTATAACTCATTGTGCCTTGGGACCCACGGCAAGAGGAAGCGGGTTAAGGGTAGACCTGCGTTGGTCAGCGCCTTATGAGGCCTACGCAGATCTTGACGTCAAGCCTGTGGTTCCTCAAGACTACACCGGAGAAGTCTATGGAGACGTTTACGACAGGTTCCTGGTTAGGGTCTTGGAGGTCTACCAATCCCTTGAGATTATTGAGAAGTGTCTTGAGGGTTTACCAGAAGGGGACCTCATGTGGGAACCCAAGTTACCTAAACTCCTTAGCTACTTGAAACAAGCAGAAGGCATGGGGGTAGGCTCAATAGAGGGGCCTAGAGGTGATGATATCCATGTGGTCAAGCTGACTGGAGGTCAGGAGAATATTACTTGGTGGAAGGTAAGGGCCCCGACGTATGCCAATGCTGTATCCTGGCCCATAATGTTCAGAGGTAACGATGTAGCAGATGCACCATTGATTATAAACAGTGTCGATCCATGTATCTCCTGCATGGAGAGGATGCTTGTGACCGATGTTCGTAAGGGAAGCAAGCAAGTCGTGACGAAAAGTGAACTCTTGCAGAGCTGCAGGGAAAAGACTAGGAGGTTGATGGGAGCATGATTTTGCTGAGTAAAATTCTAGCGGGGTTGGCCCTTCTTGCTTTTGCGTCGCTCCTGTCCCTGTTGTTTGAAGGGGTAGACCGCATTTTTCATGCGAGGATGCAGCTTAGGATTGGCCCACCCTTGCTTCAGCCGTTTTACGACGTGTTAAAGCTATTGGGGAAGGAGAATATAGTTCCCAGAAGAGCTATTCCTTGGGCTTTTAATGGTGCTCCGTGGCTTGCTGCGGCTACTGCTTTGATGGTGTTTCTTTATGTTCCCATGGGGTCTCTTCCTCCCATCCTAAGTGGGGAAGGTGATTTAATCCTTATAATGTACCTCTTGGGATTTTCTGCCGTTGCTATGGCCATTGGGGGCTTTGCTAGCGGTTCTGTGTATGCAAATATAGGAGCCCAGCGTGAGATGGTTCTGATGATGAGCTATGAGTTGCCTCTTGCTACTGTTGTGGTTTCCTTGGCGTGGTTTGCTTACAGGACAGGGATGCCAGGAGCACCTTTCAGTTTGGAGACATATGTAGCTATGCCTGTATGGAGTGTTGCTGGATGGACAGGCACGTTTGGCCTTTTGGCGCTTCTTGTCTCCTTGTTGTTTGTGGTTCCCGCCGAAACAGGTAAGGTGCCGATGGATATAGCAGAGGCAAAAACGGAGATACTCGATGGTTTGATATGCGAGTATTCAGGAAGAAACCTGGCCATGTTCAAGATGGCTTTCTCTCTTAGGACTTTGGCCATGTGTGCGGTTGTGGTTTCGTTGTTCTTCCCGTGGTCTTTAGGAAAACTTCTCAATCTTTCTGGTATGGCGTTTTTCCTTGTAGATTTCCTTTTCTTCTGGGTAAAGGTTTTCCTGGTTCAGGTCATATTTGTGACTATAATCCGCACGACCTTTGGTCGCCTAAAGATATGGCAGGCCTCTCGTCTCTATTGGTATCAAGTTGCAGGCTTAGCCTTGGCGGGAATGGTTTTACTTTCTCTGGATGTTATCCTTTAAGGTGGTGTCACCATGCTGAACAGAATGCTGATACAAATACTTAGACAGTGGGTTGATGATCCGGCTACGAACCCTTTCCCAACCAAACACATGCCGGATAGCCTTACCGAAGCCTTGGAAGCTGCAGCGGAAGGACGGTTGGAACTCAACCCTCCTGTTCCTGTCCCTGAAAACTTTAGGGGCAAGATAGGGTACGACAGGGCAGCATGTATAGGTTGTAAGATGTGTATGAGGGTTTGTCCTGCCAATGCGATCTCCTATGATCAAGAGGACAAAAAGGTGCGTTTCCATATGGACAGATGCTGTTTCTGTGCTCAATGTACAGAGATATGTCCTGTAAAATGCATATGGATGACCGAGGAGTTTGCTTTTGCATCTTATAACAGGAAAGAACAAGTTGTGGTGGATTCTGGTCCTAGAGAGAAAGCTTCGGGAGAGGAAAGCTCCGAAGATGAGGGTAAGAAGACACAGAAGACGGTTTACGTCATAGACAAAGAGAAATGCATAGGTTGTACCAAGTGCGCTCGTATTTGTCCCGTGAAGGCAATAAGCGGAAATTTGAAGGAACCTCACGTAATAGATGAGAACGCTTGTGTTGGGTGCGGTGCGTGCGCTGACGCGTGTCCAGTTAAGGCAATTCACCCAAAAGAATAAACGCTTGAAATAGCTAAGGGGTCCCTGCTCAAGCAGGGACCCCTTAGCTATTTGGTTTCATTGAAGCGCTCTAAAGAAGGCCGTAATAGGAAAGCCTTGACTTAGTTTCTTCCCTTCCCAAGAAAGCGGCTACTTCAAATATCCCTGGACTGACCTTGCGGCCAGTTAATGCCCATCTTAAAGGCATTGCTATGTCTTTCATTTTTAAACCTTTCTGTGCTGCCCAATTTTTAGCGAACTCAGCCATTTTGAAGGCATCCCATTCATCTATATTAACGAGTTCCCTGGAGAACTCCTTGATTATGTCCTTCTGGGTTTCTGTAAGGTCTGAAGCGTCGTACCGTTTTTTGACCACTTCGAAATCTAAAAGGTAATCGCTGTACTCTGCAACCTCCTTCAATGTTTGCCCTCTTCCCTCCAGTAGTTCCAAGGCCTTCGCTAGGTAGTCTTTATCGTGACGTTCTACATCTAAACCTAGTTCCTTCCAGAAGGGAATTACCAGCTCCACTCTCTTGTAAGGATCCAATAGGTTGATGTGAGCTTGGTTTATGTGGTTCAACTTTTCCATGTCGAAGACCGCGGCCCTTTTGGTAACCCTTTTCAGGTCAAACATCTTTATGGCCTCTTCTTTCGTAAATATCTCTCTGTCATCCCCAGGGGACCACCCAAGGAGCGCAAAGTAGTTGAAAAGCCCTTCTGGCAGGTATCCCATGTTACGGTATTCATATACACTTGTGGCGCCGTGCCTTTTGGATAATTTTTTCTTGTCTTTTCCCAAGATCATCGGAAGGTGAGCGAATTTAGGTAGCGGCCAATTCAAGCTTTGATACAACAGCACCTGTTTAGGCGTATTGGAAATGTGGTCTTCGCCTCTGATTACGTAGTTGATTCCCATAGTGTAATCGTCCACGACAACTGCGAAGTTGTACGTAGGAGAACCATCGCTTTTAATCAAGACTATATCCTTTAATGTATCGCTTTGCACTTCTATCCTGCCATATACTATATCGTCAAATCCCAAGGTCAACCCAGGAGGAACCTTGAATATTATGGCCGGCCCCTCTCTATAAGCCATGCCCTCTCTTAAAAGCTGTTCTGCGTATTCATGGTATATTTCGTTTCGTTCTGATTGTCTGTAGGGGCCCTTGGGACCTCCAACGTCTGGGCCTTCATCCCAATCGAGCCCTAACCATTTCATTCCTTTTAGAATGGTTTCCTCGAATTCCTTTGTAGACCTCTCTCTGTCGGTGTCCTCTATCCTGAGTACGAAGACACCGTTGTTTTTTCTTGCCCACAGCCAGTTGAATAGCGCTGTATGGGCTCCTCCAATATGTAGAGCTCCAGTGGGGCTTGGAGCAAACCGAACTCTTACTTTTTCTTCCATGTAACCCACCCCTTCAGATTGTTTGGCTTTACTACTTGTTCTGTAGATTTCTTTCCCGAAGATAGTATTATATCTTTGTAAATATAGCAAAGGAGTGAGTTTATTGGAAGGAAATGTAGTTTTGCTTGTGGATGGTCACGGCCTTGCTTACAGGGCTTTCTATGCTTTGCCGGAGCTGAGCACTAAAGAAGGGATTCCTACCAATGCGGTATTGGGATTTGCGAACATGCTCGTTAAGATCATGGAAGATGTATCCCCTAGGTTCGTGGGCGTAGTCTTCGATGCAGCTGCTCCGACGTTCAGACATGAAGCGTTTAAGGAATACAAAGAAGGCAGGAGACCGACTCCTGAGTTGTTCAAGGAACAACTGCCATACATAAAAAAACTTGCGGATTATTTGGGGTTGAAAGTTGTTGTGCAAGAAGGTGTGGAGGCCGATGATGTGATAGCTGCCACAGCCTTGGAGGCCTCCAAATTAGGTTACAAAGTCATTATCCTTACAGCGGACAAAGATGTTTTTCAGATACTTGGGGAAGGAATAAAGGTCATAAGACCTAATAAAGGAGTTAGCACTTTCAAGGAATATGATGAAAGAGTTTTTATCGAGGAGTATGGTTTCCCTCCGACTTCTTTCCCTGATTACCTAGCCTTGGTGGGAGATAAGGTTGACAACATTCCAGGGGTTAGAGGAATTGGTGATAAGACAGCTAGAGCTCTTTTGAAAGAGTACAAAACCCTGGAAGGCATATATGAATCGATAGATGAGATCAAACCTTCTATAAGTGAGAAACTGAAAGAGCAAAAAGAACAGGTCTTCATGTCTAGGGACCTCGTGAGGTTGAGACTTAGTAATCCTTTGAAAATAGAGGACATAGAGGTGAGAAAGCCCAAACCCGAGCTTTTTGAGTTATTACATGGGCTTGAGATGAGAAAATTGGCCGAGAGGCTCTCCAAAAGCATGAACGTGAAGAGTGAAGAAATGAAATCGAAGGATAGGTCATCTGAATCGGTTTTTACCGTTACCCCTATTGAACAATTAGTGAAGAACGATGTCGTTGGCATTTACTGGGAGGGAGATGGAACTTATCCTCAGAAATTTCAAATAAAAAACGTTACTATGTGTTCTGATGCTGGTGAGGTTTGGAGTGGTAGTGGCGAAGATTTCTGTAGTGTAGTTAAGGTTTTGCGGGAAGATGCTACAGGAAAGACACTGGTTTTATGGGGATATAAGGAGCTGTGTTGTGCTTTAGATAGTGCTAGAGATTTGCGCGATCACGTTTGGGATGTAAAAATAGCTTCATATCTGTTGCACCCTGATAGACCTCCCACGATAGTAGATAAGCGACTGTCCAACGAGGAAAACGCTTCCAGGCTTTTGGCGTTCTATAAAGAAGGAAAAGACTCCATCGAATCCTTGGGGCTACAAGAGGTGTTTCATAGGATAGAGCTCCCTTTATCTCCAGTTCTGGCAGATATGGAAAAAAAGGGGATTAAGGTTGAGGTTCCACAACTTGTCAAATTGGAGGCAGAGCTGACTCGCAGGTTGCAAGAAATAAATGAAGAGATAGAGGCCGTAGCTGGTTGCCCTGTAAACCTAAATTCGCCTAAACAGATGAGCTGGCTTCTTTTTGAACACATGAAATATCCCCCCATAAAGAAAACGAAGACTGGGTACTCCACGGATAGCGAGGTTTTAGAAGCTTTGGCATCCATGAGCATCTTAGATAGAAGGGTGCCTGCTTTGGTGCTGGAATATAGAGAACTAACGAAGATGCTTAGTGGGTTTGTTCAACCGCTTATTAAGAGTGTCGATGATAGTACAGGATGTGTACACACAACATTGGAACAAACTTCCACAGGAACGGGGCGTTTAAGCAGTAGGGATCCAAATTTGCAAAATCTTCCTATGTATGGCAAATGGGCGGAGACCTTCAGAAAGTCCTTAGTCCCTCATTTTGACGATGGGGTTTTCATTGCGGGAGATTATTCTCAAATAGAGTTGAGAGTGTTGGCGCACCTCTCAAAAGAGGAGAAACTTATTGAGGCCTTCGAGAAAGGAAGAGACATACACAGCGAAACAGCCCGATGGATATTTGGAGAAAACAGTGGTGTTCCTTCTGAAGAGCAAAGACGCTTGGCGAAAATGGTTAATTTTGGCCTGCTGTACGGTATGGGAGAGTATGGTCTTGCCAAAAGGCTGGGAATTAGCAGAAAAGAAGCAGGGGAATTGATAAAGAGATACTTTGATTCTTTCCCAAACGTAAAGGGTTATCTTGAGGATAGCGCTGCCAGGGCCAAAAGCGAGGGAACGACCAGAACGCTTTTTGGAAGGATACGACCTTTAAATGAGGTAGGAACCATTGGGGAAAGAGGAGGGAACGCCTTGGAGAGAGTTGCCATAAACACTCCCATCCAAGGTACTGCCGCTGATATAGCTAAATTGGCCATGATAAGAGTTGATGAGGCCCTTAGGAACTATTCGAAGGATGCTTTCTTGGTGCTTCAGGTCCACGATTCTTTGGTGTGCGAATGTAGCGAGAGGATTGCGAGCGAAGTTGAAGGAATCCTCAGGGAGAGTATGGAGAAAGTAGTTAACCTTGATGTTCCACTCAAGGTAGAAATAAAGTCAGGAAGGACTTTTGCAGAGATTTAGAGAAATATATTCTTTGACAGCTTAAGGATATCTACTTATCATTAGATGCGGCTTGAAAGAGAAGCCGACGCAACAGATAAGAAGGAGGACGATTGATAGTGCTAATGCGCTCGTTGAGGACGAAAACTAAAAGCATAATGCTGGTTATAGTTGTAGTTTTTGTATTGTCTTTGGTGACCATGTATATTTCGAGAGGAACTAGTAGAAGCAGGTCCGATGCTCAAGGCGACTATGTGGTAGCAAAAATTGATGGTCAAAAAGTCATGCGCTCCCAGATAGACACAGCGATTAGAAACGCGGCGGAGAACATGAATTTTGAGGAATTAGATCTCAAGCATATAGCGGAAATGAGAAAGAGTGTACTTAACAACATAGCTATATACAAGGAGCTTCAGAAGGAAGTTAAAGCCAAAAAGATTGTAGTTGACGAACAAGAAGTAGAAGAAGCGATAAAGAACATAGAGAAGAGCTTCCCGACCAAAGAAGCTTTCATGGCCTACATGAATGACAACAACATCAAAATGGAGGATCTCAAAAAAGAACTCCGCGAAAGGCTTGCCCAGCAAAAGTTGATTCAGGAGTCTACGGCCAATGTAGAGGTATCAGATGAAGAGGCCAAGGATTTCTATGAGAAAACCAAAGACTACTTTTTCAAGCAGCCAGAAGGGTATGATGTCTCATATGCGAGGTTCAAAGATGAGAATGATGCTAAAAAGTTCAAAGAACTGGTTGCAGAGGGAACTGGTTGGAATGAAGCCTTGGCTGAGGTCAAAGGAAGCTTGATAAGTTCTACGGAAGAGGGAAAGACAGCTTTCGTTTCTTCTAGTGACTTTGCTTCAGAGAACTTGAAGGCCTTTGCGGATTTGAAGCTGGGGGAAATAGGTGGTCCCCAGAAAATAGGTGAAGAGGATTACCTTGTGTTGATGAAGAAAAAATACAATCCAGCAAAGGTATTATCCTACGATGAAGTGAGCGGAGACGTAAAAAATATCATAACCAACGAGAAGAGACAGCAAGCAGAGCAAGAGTATCTTTCAAGCCTATTGGAGAAGGCTGACATTCAAATAGTTGACGAGGGGTACTTTAATCCGCCGGTTGAGGTTTCTTCTGATGATAACAAGCCATCAAATGACAATGCTGAAGAAAATGCCTCTTCTGATTCTTGACAGAGGGGCCTGTGATGCATAGAATAGACCGCGCATGATAAATGGTTGTGGTGGGGTGGCCGAGAGGCTGAAGGCACTCGCCTGCTAAGCGAGTAGGGGGGCTGAAACCTCCCTCCAGGGTTCGAATCCCTGTCCCACCGCCAGTTAAAGCAAGTACGCGCGCCGGTAGCTCAACTGGATAGAGCATCGGACTACGGATCCGAAGGTTACGGGTTCGAATCCTGTCCGGCGCGCCATTTGAATAAGACAAAGGGGACAAGGAATATTCCTTGTCCCCTTTGCTTCATGTGTTTTTTTAAATGCTATTGTGAGCTAAGTTTTTTATGTATTGGAGTTCTTCCGGGGTCATGAGTTTGGATACATATGTGCAGAATACAGTATTATTGTGTAATAAAGGTTCCTTCCTTATTTGGGGTTCCATGTCTGATGCTTTCTCAAACAGTGGTGTGCCAGGAATGGGCGAAAATTGAGCAGTCTTAACCTTCACCCCCAGCGAATGTGCAAAAGCGATAGTTTTCTCTATATCACCTAGTGTTTGTCCAGGTACTCCGATGAGTATGTACGTTTCTAACTCCTCTCTGGTAAACCCGGCTTCCAATAAGTTTTCTACTGCTTGAGCGAAGGACACTTCGTCAGCTTTGTAAGAACTTGCTCGTAGTGTGTTTTCATCTATACCTTCCAGGCTCAGTCTTATGGTTTTAAAACCAGTTTTTTTCAGGTAGCGAGCACAGGTTTTATCAATGAGTTTTACGTGAAGTCCATTAGGAGTGTGGTACCTTAACGGGGGTAGGTCGCTTATTAGGTTATCACAAAGGGGATAGAAGTGCTCTTTCTTGCCTACCAGAAGCGCATCATCATAGAATGCCACATCTTCTATGTTGCCCAGG
>Ga0182240_100377_pt1 | contig 15072 bp, 12 predicted proteins | sample hydfrates4_PW_90_FD_145594 | JGI IMG/M metagenome (GOLD analysis project Ga0182240, IMG submission 145594) | Subsurface microbial communities from deep shales in Texas, USA - hydraulic fracturing test 4_PW_90 | ecosystem: Environmental > Aquatic > Deep subsurface > Shale gas/oil reservoir >...
CAATGATGGAGGTCCCAGGTACAATACCAATTACATCCAATGTGTGGGCATAGGGACCATAACTGACAGCCTCTCAGCTTTAAAGAAACACGTCTTCGAGGAAAAGAGATATTCTATGGACGAGGTTCTGGATGCCCTCAAGAAAGACTTCGAGGGCTATGAATCTATGCGCCTTACCTTCATGAACAAGACCCCCCGGTACGGCAATGACGACGACTACGCTGACAACATCATGAAGGAGGTCTTTGAGACCCTCTTTAACGAAATTGAAGGTAGAAAGAACACCAAGGGTGGCGAATATCACGTGGACATGTTGCCTACCACCTGTCACATTTATTTCGGTTCAGTGATGGGAGCTTCCCCGGATGGAAGGAAGGCCAGGATGCCCCTATCCGAAGGCATTTCTCCTGTGCAAGGCGCCGATAGAAACGGTCCGACTGCGGTCATAAAGTCCGCTGGAAAGATGGATCATATAAAGACCGGTGGAACCCTATTGAACATGAAGTTTATGCCCAAGGTACTTGAGGGGGAGGAAGGTATAGAAAAGCTTGCCAACCTCATAAGGACGTACTTCAGGTACGATGCGCATCACATCCAGTTCAACGTGGTCGACGAAGCTACCCTCAGAGATGCTCAAAAGCACCCTGAAAAATACAGGGATCTCATAGTTCGCGTGGCGGGTTACAGCGATTACTTCTGCGATCTTGGAAAGGAATTGCAGGAGGAGATCATAGCGAGGACAGCGCAGGAGACGTTGTAGAAAAAAGTTTACCCATGTATCATTTAGGGCAGCGGGAAAATTTCCCAGCTGCCCTTTTTAGTGAAAAATCGATGAGGAGAGAACGGGGATGACAGAAATCTTTAAGGAGATGACTTCCAAGCGTTATCGGTGGGCCGTGACTGGAGCAGCCGGTTTTGTGGGCTCTCACCTCGTGGAGAGTCTGCTCATGATGGATCAGGAAGTGGTCGCCATGGACAACTTCTTGAGCGGACGCGTAAAAAACCTAGAGGAAGCTACCAGTAAACTTACAGACGCCCAACGCCAAAGGTTCAAATTCATGGAAGGAGATATAAGAAACTACGATGACTGCCTTGCCTTATGCAAGGGGGTAGATATGGTTTTACACCAGGCGGCACTGGTTTCGGTCCCAAGGTCGTTTGATGACCCTCTGCTCAATAATCAGTGCAACGTCGATGGGTTCCTCAACGTTCTTCTGGCTGCCAAGGCATCAGGCGTAAAGTCCTTGGTATATGCTTCATCTGCAGCAGTATATGGAGATGGAGGAGAGAATGCCCTCAAGGAGTCATCCCTGCTGAATCCCAAGTCCCCATATGCTGTATCCAAGATGACGGATGAGCTTTATGCTCAGGTTTTGTCCGAGGATTTAAACGTCGTGGGACTTAGGTACATGAACGTGTACGGCCCAAGACAGGATCCTGGAAGCCCTTATTCGGGAGTTATAACTATTTGGTTGAGTCGAATCGCTAGTGGCAACGAACCTATAATATACGGAGATGGAAAAAACACTAGGGATTTCGTATACGTCAAGGACGTAGTCCAGGCGAACATAAGGGCTGCACTCCTTGGAGCGCAGGGACATGAGGTCTTCAACATAGGTACAGGAAGAAGTGTTACCCTGTTGGAGCTTTTGGATACCATAAGGGATCTCTATCAAAGAAAAACTGGAACAAATCCCCCAGAAGGGGACTTTGCGCCCTTCAGGAAAGGGGACGTGCGATTTTCAAAGGCAGATATAAGTAAGGCAAAAGAGTTGCTTGGCTACGATCCTGAGTACAGTTTGCGTGAGGGATTGGAAAAAACTATTGAGTGGTTCATATCTAAAGGGGCAGGAAAGTAGCCTGCCCCTTTAGATATTAATTCATCAGTATTCCCACTGGAAGTCATCCACGCCAGCCTCAAGGATCCGTTTCTTGAGGTCATTGCAATATTCCTCAAGGTCTTTTTCTGTCTTTCCTTCCGCTCTGGCGACCAAAACTGGCTGGGTGTTGGAAGCCCTTACCAATCCCCAACCCCTTGGATATAGGATTCTTACTCCATCTATAGTTATAGCGTCGTAATCTTTGAGGGCGCTTTCCTTTATTTTTTCGATAACTTGAAACTTTTCTTCATCACTGCAGGGGATGCGAGTTTCAGCGGTGCTGTAATATTTCGGCACGTCTGAGAGCATTTCCGAGAGGCTTTTATCCGAGTTGGATAGGATCCTCAGCAGTCTTCCCGCTGCGTAAAAGGAATCATCAAAGCCATAATATTCATCGGCAAAGAACATGTGCCCTGAAACTTCTCCGGAGAAGAGGGCGTTTAGTTCCTTCATCTTGGCCTTAATGAGCGAGTGGCCTGATTTCCACCATACTACCTCCCCACCCAATCGTTCTATTTCGTCCACCAATGCCTGGGAGCTTTTTATTTCCACTATAGCTTTTGCTCCTGGATGTTTGGGAAGTATTTCCCGCCAGAAGAGGATCATTAGAATATCTCCCCACACTATGTTCCCTTGGTCATCCACAACTCCGATACGGTCAGCATCTCCGTCGAAGCCTAGCCCCACGTCAGCTTTTTCCTTTATCACTGTGTCTATAAGGGTTCCGAGGTTCTCTCTCTTAGTTGGGTCGGGGTGGTGGTTAGGGAATCGGCCGTCAGGTTCTGCGAAGAGTGGAACGACTTCGCATCCTGATCTTTTCAAATATTCGTTTATGATGGGACCGGCTGTACCGTTTCCTGAGTCCGTGACGACCTTGAGTTTCTTAGGCCCTAGGGTTATTTTTGAAAGGAGCATGTTGATGTAAGGTTCGTTGATTGATTCAGAGAATACAGAGCCCTTTTTGGTTCCTTTCTCAAGGTCGTTTTTAGAGATCATGTCGTAAATTTCCTTGATCTGTCTTCCATAAAGGGTGGTCTTGCCCACTGCAAGCTTGAGGCCGTTGAACTCTGGAGGGTTGTGACTGCCAGTTATCATTATGCCACCGTTCACACCGTAATGGTAAAGGCTCCAATAGAGCATGGGGGTCGTTACCACTCCCACGTCCGTAACGTCTATACCTGCAAGGGTTATTCCTTCTATTACGTCCTTTCTGATCCTTTCGGTGGAAGGCCTGACGTCTCCTCCCAGGCATATTCGCCCAATTCCTTTCCTTTTTAAGAGGGTGCCAAAGGCAAGGGCTATGGCTTGGACGTTCTCGCTGTTCAATTCTTCGTCGGCTAAACCCCTTATGTCGTATTCCCTGAATATGTGCTCTGGTACAGGCATATTAAGACCTCCTTATTTCCTTTATAGCCTTTAGTATATCAATAATTGGCTGAATTACTAATAATACTTTAAATTATGCTCTTTTTATGTTTGATTTTCGTATCAACCTCTCGAGTCTATGGAGTATGGGGTTTCTTAACTTCTTCCACGTCCAGTTGTCGTAGAATGGACGTGCTTTATCTAGGACGGCCAAGGCGTGCCTTGTAAATTGAATGGCCCTAGGTATGTTCTTTAGATGGTGTTCGTTTATCTTTGCCAGTTCTATCAATACATTTATAAGGGTTGGTCCCTTCAAGGTGATAGTACATTCCTCGAATAGCCGCGCCGCCACGTCGTAGTTTCCTCGCTTTTTCTCCCAGTAGGCCAGCCTGAGTTTTGCCTCGAAACTCAAATGGGAATTGCAGTCAGCTATGAAACCCCACAATTTCTCTGCCTCTTGCAATCTCTTCCTTGCTGCCCACAGGTCACCTGCCTTCAATGTGGCTTCCGGATCCTCCGTGTCTGAGCCGCTTACTATCTTCGATACCTTCAGCTTCAAAGCTATCAAGGAAAGAATGTCCATGAGGTTGTGATAGAAAACACCCTGCAGTGGGAGGGCGTTTCCTGTTTTGAGGAAATCGGCATAGTATTTAGGCACCAACCATCCTGGCACGTCTGCTACGGTTCTTTGGACTTCGAGAAGCTCTGATTCGACCGTCGATAATCTGCAGTTTTCCAGCTTTTCTTTCCAGAGGTAGCGGACCAGCTGAAGCAGGTCCAGGTGCCCTAGCAGGCTAATAGGGACTTTCTTTCGGTTCAATATGGTTCTAGTCTGGATCATGGGCCAATCGAAGGACTTGCCGTTGTAAGTTACTAGGGAGACATCTCGTTTCGGGAAGCTCTCGAAAAGAACTTGGAGCCATAGTTCCTCCGATGAGGGGGTAGCTAGAAATATCTGTTTTGCAACCAAGGTTGAATCTGAAACGTAGGCCAAGCCGGCCAAGAATGCGTATGTACCACTTCCTCCGGCGAGCCCTGTAGTCTCCAGGTCCAAGAATACTGGCGTTCCCTTGGAACCCCATGGCTCCAAAACCAGGGCTGAATGACCTACGTCATCCAGAAGAGTGCATCCGTGCTTATAAGGTAGGGGAAAGGCCTTATTTATTACGTACACGCCTTCGTGTACCCATTTTCCTCCCTCTGGAAGGCCTTTTATGTCGTTGTTTGTTTCCTTTGATTCTTGCCTTGAAGGCAGCGGTCCCAGTAGCCTTTCCAGTCTGCTCAAGCGGTCCATGTTTCTGTCTCTTTCACCTCGGTAGGGCTAGTCATTGGCAAGAATGGTATCCAGCAAAAAGGCCGTGTCCTTTTTTGCGTTGATTTGGGCTCCCAGGGGGCCGATGCATGCAGGACATCCCCTTTCGCATTTGCAGCTTGAAAGAGCCTCTCTCGCGGAGGTTAGTAGCTTGCTTTTTAGTTCAAAGGCTCCCTCTGCCAATCCAATACCACCAGGGTAGTTGTCGGCTATATATACTGCCGGGCTTTCAAGGAAGGGATCCTTTACGAGGCCGTGGATTATAATGTCATGTCGTGCACACATCAGAAAGAGGGGTGCCGTGCTGCGAAGGAGGTTAGAAAGTCCTGTTAATGCCGAGCTCTGCCGGTTCTCGTCCCATCCCTCCCACACGACGCCTGTAGGTACTTTGAGCCAGCAAGCTGTTGTATGCATTTGCTCCTCTGGCAAGTGAATGTGACCATACCCTAAATTCTCATGGGTGTGGAGTTTTATTTTTTTGTATATGGTAGGTCTGCTTGCCATCAGTATCTCTCCCAATCCCCAATGGCCTTGTTGTTCTAGTGTGTCTATGGTTTGGAATCTGACGGCCATATCAGCGTCGGTGTAATAATCTACTTCCACCTGTTTCACGTAGCATCTCATGCCGTCATAGTCCAACTTCATGACTTGGTACGTTTTGCCTCCATGAAAGTATATGGCCTCGGGATGAATTAGCATAGGCGCGCTGGGACGGTCTACCTCACCTATCACGACGGGTTTTGCGGTCTCGGTGATATCTATGATCACAAAGTTCTCGCTTGTGGCGCTCCTCAATGAGAGTGATTCAGCGGGGAAGGAGTCCTCTTGCCAGAAGAACTTTTCCCCCGATTTATGCAGCGTTCCTTTTTGCCTAAGGTATTCCAGTATCTCTGAAATATCTTTGTTTCCAAATTTTTCTCCTTGGTGAAAGGGAAGCTCAAAGGCGCTGCACTTGACGTGGTTTGCAAGTATGTAGAGATTGTCGCTGTTTATGCGTGCCCTTTCTGGAGAGGCTCCGAACAAGTACTCGGGTCTTGAAGCAAGGAATTGGTCCATTGCAAAGGAGGAAGCTACCATAATGGCTGCGGAAAGTCCCATGCTTCTTCCGGCTCTTCCTATTTGTTGCCACATGGATGCGATGCTCCCTGGATAGCCGTGAAGAATGGCTAATTCCAGGCTACCTATGTCTATTCCCAGTTCCAGGGCGTTGGTGGAGACCACGCACGTTATTTCGCCCTCACGGAGCTTTCGTTCTATAGCTCTTCTTTCGTTGGGTAGGTAGCCTCCCCGGTAACCTTCCACCTTACTAGCGTCCAATCCCTTGGAAATTAGAGCCCGCCTCAGGTAGGTCACTAAGAGTTCCACGTTTACCCTTGATCTGGTGAACACAATGGTGCTTATGTTGTTGGCTACTGCTTCAGCCGCTATCTTAGCGGTCTCCGTTAAGGAGGATTTTCGGATTCCCAGCTGCTCGTTAACCACTGGGGGGTTGTATATGACAAATTTCCTGGGGCCCCTTGGCGCTCCACTTTCAGTTATCACATGAACTGGTTCCTCCAGCAAGAGTTCGGAGAGCTCCTTTGGATTGCTTATAGTGGCTGAGGAGCCTATGAAAGTAGGTTTGGAGCCGTAGAAGGAACATATCCTTTTAAGTCTTCTTATGAGGTTTGCTACATGAGAGCCGAAAACTCCTTTGTAAGTGTGGAGCTCGTCTATTACAACGTATCTTAGGTTTTCGAAAAGCTTTATCCACTTTGTGTGATGAGGGAGAATGCCTGTATTGAGCATATCTGGGTTGGTTATTACGATATGTCCTGCTGCCCTCAGCTTTTGCCTTGCCGCGACTGGGGTATCACCGTCATATGTAAAGGTTTTTACGTCTACCCCAGACAGCTCTATGAGCTGATGAAGTCCTGCCATTTGGTCTTGGCTCAATGCCTTGGTGGGAAACATGAATAGAGCTCTTGAATCTGGATTTTTCATTATGGCATCCAGTACGGGAACGTTGTAGCATAAGCTCTTGCCGGAAGCCGTTGGAGTTGCCAGGACTACGTTTTTGCCCTCCATGATCATTCTTATAGCGTCGGCTTGATGGCTGTATAGCTTCTGGATCCCCCTTTTCTCTAGAGCTTTTTTCAGTCTCTCGTCCAAGTCAGGCCACCTGGCCCATGAGGCTTCCTGTGGAGGGAACTCCCTTAGTGTGCAAACCTTGCCATCAAGGGTCTTTATCCATTCCAGAAAGGAGTTCAAACTTTTGTGTGGTTTTATCAGCAGGACAAAACACCTCCAAGAAACTTTGAATCCATAAAATATAAAAATATAGATAAATTTTATATCAGATAGGGCATTAGAGGAAATTATTTGTGGCTGGGAATTAAAAACGGGCCCCCAAGAATTCGGGGACCCGTTTATGGATAAATGTTCTATTTTTTCTTTATCTGTCTGACTACGTCTATAACAGAGCCATCTCGATATTCTATTACGCCTATTATTCGGTCTGTGTGCTCTATTGGAGCCATATCTCCCGCGAGCTTTTTGGCCTTCTCTACCAGCTCGTCTATGGTGACTAATGGTAAGTCCTTGCTGGGTTTGATGGCGTCCATGAGGTCTTGGCGCCTTGGGTTTATGGCGACGCCGAACTCGGTTACCACAGCATCCACCACTTCTCCAGGTGTGGTAACCGTGTAAACTGAATCCACAACGGATGGTATCCTTCCCCTCAATAGAGGAGTAGTGATTATGGTCAGTTTGGCTCCTGATGCGGTGTCTTGGTGGCCTCCAATCCCGTGAAGCAGTGCCCCATCGGACTCGGTGTTTACGTTGACGTTGAAGTCCCTATCCACTTCTGTAGCTCCCAGTACCACGGTGTCCAGCATGTTAACCATGCATCCTGCGTTCCAGGGATTGGCGTACCAATCGGCAGAGATTTCAACGTGAGCGGCGTTGCGCGATATGGATTCCACGGCTGCCAGATCGAAGGACTGAACGTCCATCAGTTGTCTGAAAAGTCCCTCCTCTAGCATGTCCACGAAAAAGCTTGTTATACCTCCTAAACCGAAGCTCCCCTTGATCCCCTTTTTTCTCATGGCATCTCTTACGTACGCAGCAGCGGCGAGGGAAATGCCTCCAGCACCAGTCTGGAAGGATATGCCTTCCTTGAAGTAAGGGCTTGATTCTATAAGTTTGGCTGCATAGCGTGCGATCAAAAGCCTCATGGGGTCTCGGGTTACTCTGGTCGTTCCCGAAACTATACCTGCAGGATCCCCTATTTTATCCACCTGCACGACGTAATCCACTTGTGTTTGGGGAATCTGAATGTATGGGGCAGGGTATTCTACTAAATTGTCCGTTATCGCTACTACGCACTCTGCGTAGTCTGCGTCCGTGTGAGCATATCCAAGGGAGCCACATGCCGACTGTCCATAGGCTCCTGTAAGGTTGCCGTATTTATCGGCCGTGGGGGCAGCTATGAACGCCACGTCAATCTTGACATCCCCACTTATTACAGCCCTGGGCCTACCTCCGTGGCTTCTAAGGACGACGGGAAGTTCCATACCTCCCTCAGATGCTAGCTGACCTATGGGGCCATTTACAGAGCCTTGAATTTGTCGAATTACACCTTTTTGTATGTGCTTTGTTAGGTGTTTATGGACGCCGAAGAGCGCGGTAGGGAATATGACCAAGTCCTTTATTCCCATTTCGGCACAGGCGTCAAGGACCATGTTGACCACGTAATCCCCATTGCGTAGGTGGTGGTGGAAGGATATGGTCATGCCGCTTTGAAGTCCCGACTCTCGGATTGCTGCCTTTATGTTGGGGAGCGTCTTGTCAGTCTTGGTGAAGAACGTCGTCCTGTTTTTTTTGCCGTAGCGGTTTCCCTTTGGTAACCTCTTCGTGGCCCCTCTGAACAGCACGACGTCGTCTTTGTAACCAGGAATAGAGCTCGGTATATCCCGTCCCACAGCATTGACGGCCATGACTATTCGCCTCCTTCGAGAAGACCAGCTCTTTGTAGCACGTATTCCGCGCGTTTGACCACTGGCCTGTCTACCATTTTCCCGTCGACTGAGACTGCGCCTAACCCTTTCTCTGCGGCTTCCTTGGCCGCCTGTACGATTTTTTGAGCTTGGGCTATTTCCTTTTCTGTTGGAGTGAAGACGTCATGAATTATGGGAATTTGGTTTGGATGGATGACGCTTTTACCCTGGTAGCCAATTTGCTTGACCCACTGGGTTTCCCTCCTGAGGCCCTCGTCATCGGTTATGTCCGCAAAGACGGTATCCAAAGGATCTACCTTAGCGGCGTGAGCTGCTAATACAACCATTCTTCTTGGGCTTACAAGTTCCTCTGAATTTTCGGAACGGCTTGTCTTCAAATCTGCCCTCAGGTCCTCGCCTCCGGGACATATAGCCGTTACTCGTTTGGATGCTGTAGCTATATGATAAGCGTTCCATATTCCCAACGCCGTTTCAAGCAAACAGGTTATCTGTACTTTCCCCTCGGGGAGGTTGTGTTTGTTTTCTATCTCCGATATGGCCTCGTCAAGAAGTTTTACGTCCTGAGGGGTTTCTACCTTTGGAACCCTTATTCCGTCTATACCCCAGGGAATGACCTCTTCAAGATCCCTTTTCCAGAACGGGGTATCAAGGCCGTTTATCCTGACCGTTACCTCGCATTCGCCAAAGTCCACATTTTTTAATGTCTCTCGTACTAAGGTCCTCGCAGCTTCTTTTTCACCCAATGATACGGAATCCTCCAGGTCAAGGATTACCCCGTCGGGCTTGAAAAGGTGCCCCCTCATGAGCATATTGGGGTTGTTCCCGGGTAAGTAGAGCATGGTACGCCTTAAGGCCATCATTCTTCACCCCCCATGAGGGTTCTTGCTGCCGCTTCAACTCTAGCTTTCAAGACGACGTCGTTGGCACCATTGAATTGAATTGAAAGGACGACGTCTTTGATGCCCAATTCCTGAAGGGTTGCCTTCGCCGTCTTGAGTATAGAGTCCCTGAACCTGGCGATGTTGGCCCCCTCCATGGTTATAAAAATGCCTTTTCCCCTTTCTGCAGCGCTTGCGGTTACCAGGCAGTCCATGGACTCCAGTGTGCCTGCTTGGGCGGTTTTCATTTTCATCCCCTCCATGAAGTACAAAAACAACAATATGTTATGCAGTTGTTGTTTTGACTAAAAAAGACGAGGCCTCCAGCGGAGGCCTCGCTCTGCTTCGAGAAAGTTCTTATACCAGGTGCTCCCATGCGCACATTTCTTTTGCTTTGGCGCAAATTTCATCGGCCTTCTTGTCGAAGTCCGGGTCGATCTTGGAGGCTATGGCCTTTGCCATATCAAGGGTGGAGACGGCCTTTGTCTCCCAATCCTTGTCTCCACGGTCCCTCCAGATATCGTAAGTTAGATATTTACCTTCTACCAGCGTATCTCCTATGGCCTTTTCCAATTTCTCTGCGTACTCATCCAGACAGAGGTACTTGAGCATCATCGCTGCGGTTATGAGCATGCCGCAGGGGTTGATCTTGTATTGGTGAGCGTATTTAGGCACAGAACCATGGCTTGGTTCGAAGATCGCCGTATTTTCTCCTATGTTGCCGCTCGGGGAGAAGCCCAGTCCGCCAATGAGCTGGGAGGCTTCATCGGAGAGGATGTCGCCGAAGACGTTGGAGGTCACTATTACCTGGTAGTCCTGAGGGTTCTTGATCAGCCACATGGCTGTGGCATCGGCGTTCTCTTCCCTTGCTTCTATCTCTGGGTATTCTTTTGCTATCTCTAGGAAGCGCTCTTTCATCATCCCGTCGGTGGCCCTTATGACGTTGGCCTTGTTGCAGTTTACAACGCTCTTGAGGCCATTTGCCTTGGCATACTCGAAGGCGGCCCTTATTATTCTGTCGCATCCTTCTTTGGAGTACACCCTCCAAGATACGGCAACTTCACTTTTGTCCTTGAACCTCTCCATGCCTGGATGCAGGTCGAACATCTCCTTCGGCAGTGGTCGCCACTCTACGGCAGAGTAGAGGTCTTCAGTGTTCTCGCGGAACAGGGCTATGTTTATATCGGGGTCTCCTTTTAAGGGGGTGCTTACTCCGGGGTACAGTTTTGCCGGTCTGAAGTTTATATAGAGGTCGAACATCTGTCTTAGCTGAAGTATGGCGGATTTAAAGCCTTTTACTCCCGACTTGGATGTTATGGCTGCCATTAGGGTAGCGTCGGAATTTTTGACCTTTTCGATGGTCTCCGGAGGAACGGTGTTTCTCCTTGGGTCGCCCTCAGGATACTCTTTGCAGGATTTTTCCCACATGCACCATCCCATATCGGCTCTAACCCAATCGATAGGGGGATTCAAGGCCTGCATGACTATCATGGCTGCTTCCATTACGTCGAAGCCCGAGTCGTCTCCCGGTATATAGGTTACAGTGTAACGATCCTTTTTCTCCTTAACCTGCATAACGTTTCTTTCCATCTTGCAAAACCTCCCTCTTTTATTCTAGTCCTAGAGATTTCTTAACGTGAGGTATCAGACCACCGTCCTCTATTAGTCCCCTTACGAACTCAGGGAACGGAGGGAAGGAGAAAGTGCCCTTGGGAGTTATGATTTCCCCCTTGTCGAAATCGATGGTTATCTCATCTTGGTGCTCTATGGCATCAACTGCTTCAGGTGCCACTATTATGGGAAGTCCCTCGTTGAGGGCATTGCGATAGTAGATTCGGGCAAATCCCTTAGCTATTATTGCTCCTATTCCCCTAACTTTGAGACAGGTAACCGCCTGCTCGCGGGAGGAGCCGCATCCCCAGTTCTTCCCTGCCACTATGATGTCTCCGGGCTTGGCGTTTTTAGTGAACTCAGGGTCCAAGTCCTCCAACGCGTACTGGCCCATTTCAGAGCGCTCTGATACAGTGTACGTGTACTTGCCAGGGAAAATGACGTCGGTATTTACGTCGTCCCCGTATTTCCATACCCTTCCTGTTATTTTCATATCTAGAGCACCTCCCTTGGGTCGGCTATTGCGCCTTTTATGGCGGAAGCCGCAACCGTCATGGGGCTTGCCAGATAGATGAAGCTTTCCTTGTTGCCCATGCGACCTTTGAAGTTCCTATTGGCCGTTGAGATACATACTTCACCTGGGGCTAGTATTCCTTCGTGGTTCCCCATACACGGTCCACAGCCAGGGTTATTTATTATGCAGCCTGCATCCAGGAATATATCCAGCAAGCCTTCCTCCATAGCCTGGCGGTATACTTTCCAAGATGCTGGGATCACTATGGTCCTAACCGCCACTTCCTTGCCCTTGAGTATAGAGGCAGCTTCTCTTAGGTCCTCTATCCTGGCGTTGGTGCAGCTTCCCAGGAAGGCCTGATGTATAGGAGTTCCTGCGACCTCGCTCACTGGGGCGTAGTTGTCCACGGTGTGGGGCTTTGCTACACCAGGCTCAAGGTCTTGAAGGTCGTATTCCAGCTCTTTCGCGTATACGGCATCTTCGTCAGCCCATATGGCTTCCCATTTATCGGTCTTTGCGTTGTCCTTTATGGCTTCAAGCACCTTCTCGTCAGGGGGGCAAACGGCGTTTTTGGCGCCCATCTCTATGCCCATGTTGCACAAGGTCATCCTTTCTGCCAAGGACATCTGGGATATGGCTGGACCGTGAAACTCGACGGACATATAATCTGCGCCATCTGCCTTTATATCTCCAATGATCTTAAGTATCAGATCCTTGGCGGAAACGCCCTTTTTGAAGGATCCCTTTGCTGTTATCTTCATGGACTCAGGTACACGGAACCAGATTTTGCCTGTTGCCCAGGTAGCTGCCATCTCGCTTCTTCCTATGCCCGTGGAGAAGGCTCCGTAGGCACCATAGGTGCAAGTATGGCTATCGCTGCCCACCATTACCAGACCAGGAAGGGCAAATCCTTCCTGGCACATTATCTGGTGACATACGCCGCCTTTGCTGTTCGCATCATAGAAGTGTTTGATCCCCTGCTCTTTAACGAATTCTCTGATTATCTTGTGGTTCTCTGCATGTTTGTCCGTGGGCGCTGGAACAGCGTGGTCTAGGATTATAACTAAATGATCTGGGTTCCATACCTTATCTACGCCAATTTTCTTAAAAATCTTGGAGATAGGGGCGGCGTTGTCGTGGCTCATGCAAAAGTGAGGCTCGACGGTCACGACTTGGCCTGCCTTGACATCTTGTCCAGCTGCTTTCCCCAAAACTTTTTCAGCGAAGGTTTTACCCATGGAGCTCACCTCCTATTTTTGCTCTTTGGCGGCTTGGGCCTTGAGGTAGGGAATCAGGCCACCGTAGGCCATTATTTCCTTCTCCAGATCCGTCACCGCGTCGCCGTGCATTACTTCACCAGTGGTCAGATTTTTGATCTCTCCGGTGTCCAGGTTGACCTCGAGTTCATCGCCATCTTTTACCTTTTTGGTGATGTTGGGAACTACAAGGACAGGATATCCGTTGTTTACTGCGTTTCTGTAATAGATTCTGGCGTAAGATTCTGCGAGTATTACGGGGATACCTAGCTCCTTGAGGCAATATACGGCGTGTTCCCTGGATGAGCCGCAGCCGAAGTTTTGCCCGGCTACTACGAAATCTCCGGGCTTGGCTTCCTTGGCGAAGTTTTCCTTACCTGGGTAGTATTCGAAGGAGTACTGGGCCATCTCCTTTGGGTCGGTTATAGCCAAGTACTTGTTGTGGTATATGAGGTCGGTGTCCACATCGTCCCCGAAAACCCATGCTCTTCCTCTTAAGATGTTCTCCGTCATGAGAATCCACCCCTTACCCAAGAATTTCCCGCGGGTCGGTGATAACGCCGCGAACTGCCGATGCCATGGCGGTCATCGGGCTTGCCAAATACGTATGGCTTCCCTTGCCAACCTTGCCTATGAAGTTTCTGTTAGTGGTGGACATGCCGATATCACCGCTTGGCAGAGTTCCGTAATGTTTCGCTGTGCAGAGTGCACAAGTGGGGTTCGTGAAGATTACTCCAGCATCCAAGAATTTTTCTATGAACCCTGCCTGGGCACACTGTTTCATGACCTCTCTGGTTGCAGGAGTTATTATGACTCTCATGCCTGGAGCAATCTTGAAGTTCGCTGCCTTTAGGACCTCAAAGGCTGCTTTTATGTCCTCAAAGCGGCCGTTGGAGCAAGAGCCTATGTGCACCTGGTCCAACCTTTCGCCAGCCACTTCCCTCACGGTTTTGACGTTATCGGGAGCATCTGGGGCGGATACCATAGGTTCGAGGTCGTCCACGTTGAACTCGTACTCTTCCGAGTAGACCGCGTCGGGGTCGGCCTTTATGGCTTCGGCCAACTCCACGGCTTCCTCTCCCGCCCTTGCCTTGAGCCACTCTAGGACCTCGCCGTTGGGTTGTATGAGGCCGATCTTCCCGCTCATTTCGGTTACCATGGAGCATAGAGTTATTCTCTCTGCCAGGTTGGACTTCTCAATAGTTGGCCCTACGAACTCTACGGCCTTGTATATAAGTCCGCCAGCTCCAAGGGTTCCCACTATTTTTGTCAGCAGATCTCGCATGCATACGCCCTTTTTGAAGCTGCCTGTCACTTTTATCTTGACGGTCTCTGGAACCCTGTACCAGAGTTTTCCGAGAATCCAGGATGCCACGATGTCCGTGTTTCCTACTCCGGTGGCAAAGGCGCCAACTGCTCCAAGCAAGTTCATGTGGCTGTCCGTGCCCAGTATGACCCAACCAGGTTTTACAAGGCCATGTTCCAGCAGCACGTGCTGCCCGATTCCCCAGTTTACGTCGAATACCTTTGTGATGCCTTGGCGTTTTGCGAACTCTCTTATGAGCTTTTGATTGTTTGCTACCTGCTCAGAGCGGGATGGAGCTTCCAGATCGAAGGTAAATGCTATTTTATCTGGGTTCCATACTTTGCCTTTTCCTTCCGTTTCCTTGTCAAACTGCAGGACGCAGTTGGGGCCTGCAAAGTCCCTTGCGGTGGAAAGGTCGATGTTGCACCATACCCTGTCACCAGGTTTTACCTCTTTGCCTGAAGCCCTTTGGATGATCTTTTGGATCATCGTCTTCCCCATGGAGATGCACCTCCGTTTATTTGTTTTTGATATACCTAAATAAGTCCCATGAAGGACTTAAGGGTTTCGAAGTTCAAGAAATCGCATTTGTTTATGACAACTGCTTCAGGAGACCTGTGCCTTCCATCGCCTTCACCCGCATGAACTGCTATGCAGTGGCAGATGGGAGAGGGGATATCGTTTTTCATTGCCAGTCCTACACCAGAAAATGGGTGGCGGAGATCCTTGCCGAGATCGGATTTTACGACCTTGCCATCGGCGTCGCGCTTGTATTCCACCAGTTTGCCCACGTCATGAAGTATTGCTCCTGCTATCAGGGTATCGTTGTCCAGTTTGTAGTCATACAAGGCATTGAACTCTTCCATGGCCTTCTTAGCCATCCTTGTTACTCCTCTGAAGTGGGTCAAGAGGGAAGCGGGGCAATCCTTGATGAGCAGAGTAAAGGGAATCT
>Ga0182240_100380_pt1 | contig 14978 bp, 19 predicted proteins | sample hydfrates4_PW_90_FD_145594 | JGI IMG/M metagenome (GOLD analysis project Ga0182240, IMG submission 145594) | Subsurface microbial communities from deep shales in Texas, USA - hydraulic fracturing test 4_PW_90 | ecosystem: Environmental > Aquatic > Deep subsurface > Shale gas/oil reservoir >...
TTGCCGGGGGGGAGCGAACATGCCCGGGCAAAGCAAGAGTTCTCTGCCCCGGCCGGACAGGTACGTTGGCCGGTGGTCAAAAAATATCTAAGGGGGAGGATTTTTACATGCGCTTGCTTAAAGCAGTACGCGACCAAAGGGGTTTTACTTTAATTGAGCTGCTGGTGGTCATAACTATCATCGCCGTTTTGTCGGCAATGCTGGTACCAAGATTACTGGGCTATACAGACAAGGCCCGCGCGGCGCGCGCCATGGCCGACCTGGCGGCAATGAAGAACGTCGTTGAGATCTATTGTGCGGATGAAGGAGAAGGCCGTTATCCGGATCCAGATGACATAGAAAATGTTCTCAAGGACAAGGGCATCAATTGGACCGGCGACGATGCCGGTATAAAAGATCCGTGGGGCACTTCCTACAGATATGTTGCTGTGCCAGATGATAATGGAACAGATAATCGAAAATTCGTTTTCCAGAGTGCAGGTCCCGACAAGGATTTCGAAACACCTGACGACAACATCTGGTGCTCCAGCGAGAGTGCGACAGTACATAACGGCGGAGATCCTGAAGTGAGTGCAGAAGATGCTAATACGGATTATTCCTCAATTGATCCTTCAAATTAATCGCCAGTGATCAAAGATAAAGTCCGGAAATCATTTTTACTTGAATTTGCGGTTTCTCCGGCGGGCGACTCGGGAGCGTATATATTTATATATTATGGTTCTTACCTATCAGAAGAAACGAGCAAGCTGAGCATCTGACAGGCTTCTGCCAAGAATAGAGGGGTAACATTTCTGTTGCCCCGTATTTTTTTATCTATATACTGGTGTCGAGACCTGTGCCGAAAGGAATCTTTCCTGCATTATATATCCCATTTTCTCTCATCAGCCTTGCCGCTCTATTTTTTTCACACTTTATCCCATCTTTTTTCTAATTGCGCCTTTACTCTACGTACCCCATATGTTTCATAGGATTCCTTATGCACTATCGCCTTAATTTTCCTTTGCCAGGGAAAGCATCTTCGCCATGCTCACCATACTATTCTTTCAATCCCCATTATCCGGGTCTATCAAATGTAACAAAGTAGTTTTTTGCATCAAAACCTAGCCTATTTGCGAAAATATAACAATTATTCCTTTCCCTTAGTTAATTCTATACTCGTCTCAATAATCCTTTTATAAACTTTAATTTATATTTAGTTTTCCCTGCATGTTGAATAATATGGACAGTAAGTACTGCAATTTTCTGGCATACCAGGATCCATTTCATTCTCTATCATCTGCATTTTAGTGTCTCTTTCTTCAATAAACCACTGCCGTAATTCATCATCAATGATATGAATATCTTTATTGATTATAATTCTATCATCAGTAAATTTAGCATATACTAGGCATCCTACGTTAATAGGATGTTCATAAACAGCCTCAGTCACCATAGCATAACCTGTAGTTGTAAGTCTATGAAAAGATTTAGGTTCACCAAACTTCAAGTCAAGTATCATTGGTTCTGCAAAAGTAAATGCATCTGAACTTAAATTAGAGCTTAATCCTAAAAATGAACCATCCAGTTTTTGTTCTGTAACAACAGGAATTGTTTGAGCAACCAGAGCATCTACTCCAATATACGGCTGTTTTGATAATATTTCTTGTAATCGTGCATTAATGCGTGATGTTTCAAAGGTTAGCAATAATTCTATTTTAGATTTCAAATTATCTCTTTCTTCTTCTTGTAAATTATTCGCAATTTCTTCTAAGTAAGCTTTACTATCAATCATTTTATCTGAAAGAATTTGATATTTTTTCAAACCATTAACAAATATAGTCTTTTTAGCATTTGTTAAACAGTCAGATAATACTTTATGTAGCACTTTTCCTGTTAGCATAGCCAGATTTGGTTGTAGCTTTACCCCCAGTACTCTTCTTAAATACAAATCTCTATTTGTTGGACAATAAGAATTCGCTACTTCATACAATGCCAGTTTAATACCATACGGAGGTTCTAGTGGTGGCATATGCCAGTTCCAACCTCTTAATTCATCTGCTACATCTAAACGCCTTGATTTGGGAAGAACACCTCGAAGAAGTTTCTTTTTTTCTTCTTCAGTTAAAAAATACATTATTTCACCTCATATCATTGCACCATTTGCGGAACTCACAATCTGTGCACCGCCTACTTTTTCTTGGTGGCGGCGGCATAGATTCATTTTTAATAATATTTCGTATTTTCTCCATAATTTCCAGAACAAATTTCCTTGCATTTGGAGTAACTGCAACTTCATAAATAATTTCCCTTGGTATAAAATATAAAAAGCCGTATCTAACAGGTTTGCGGTATATTTCCTCAAGAAGCATTGCATAAGCAATTACTTGATATTTATGATTGAGATATGCTTTACCATCAGTATATTTGATTTCCACAGGATACATTTGATCTTGCTGCATTATATGAAGATCCAACTTTCCTTCTAATCCCAGCCTCTCACTATATAAGGAAGTATGAAATATTCTTTCTCCTTCTCCTAATTTATATCTCTTTAATTTACGTCTTTTCTCCAATTTTTCCAATTCTGTGTGTTCTTCCTGTCCCTGTTCCATCTTTCCGGTATATTTTCGAGGTACCGGACAAACGTGATGAAAATATATTACCCGCGGACAGTATAAATACTGTTTTATATCACCAACTCTTAGCTTAATCTCCTGCATCTGGTAACACCTCAAGTACCTGCATAAGTCTTAAATCTTTGTCACATACCGGGCAAATTATTATATTTCCCTCATCATTTTTCATGATCCGCTTTAACTTTCCTGTAATTTCCTGACGTCTGTTATGATTTAATTCTCCAAAAAAAGTGCTGTATTGGACGTGATTCAAACCGTAATCTTTACATGTTTCAAATATTTTAGTTCTTATTTTATCTTCTACAATGTCGTAAATTACAAATGTCTTCATGATTTACCACCCACATATAAAGGGTTTGTATTTTGCTTCATTTCTTAAAAAAGTGGCAATCCTTCTTGCCTGCCTTTGGATAATAGTTTCCAGCGTATATTTTTTCCCCTGATATTTTTCCTTTTGCTGCAGTCTATCCAATATCTTTTCTCTAACAAATTTTTTGCTTTCATCTGTCAAGTACCCATCACTTTCAAATTCAATTTTAGTACCTTTATTAATTGCAGCAATCAGTACTTTATCAACAACAGGCTGGCGAAATTCTTCAATGAAATCATATACAAGACTTTTTTTACCCGGCCTGTCAACATGCAGGAAACCTCCAAAGATCTCTAATCCTGCCAGCAACAAGCATTTCTCAATTTTTGAAGCCAGTATTGCATAACCATAGTTTAGAGCTGCATTAACAGAATGATTGGCAGGGCGATGCTCCCTCCCGGGAAAATCAACTTCCGGACCAAGTATTTTAGCCACTCCCTGCCAATACAGATTTCCAGCCCTTCCTTCTACTGATAAAATATTTCCTCTAACTTGTTCAATATTCTTTCCGGTAATTTTTTTCAGTTCTTCCAGGTGAGCATCAATCTTTTTTACAATATCCTCTAAATCCTCATATAATTTGATATTAGCTGTTTTACGGTATTTTGCAAAATATTTCAGGACATTCCTTTGATTCTTTAATTTACCCTCCACAAAAAATTTCACCAGTTGCAGGCCTCTTTTATCTTCATAACTCATCAACTGCTCTCTGCGAGTAATTACCGATCCGTTTAAATAAGCAGAGGTCAAGCTTGCATACTGAGTTCCACTTCGGGATAAAAAAGATATATTAATACCGTGCTCCATGCACTCATATAACAGGTCTGATGAAAATGTTATCCCCTTTCCTTCTATTATTAATTGTTCCAAATCAAAAAAGGGAACTTCATTAATTACTTTACCTTTTTGTTTAACAGTCAACCTCTGGCTCTTTTTACCCAAAAATACTCCATAATCTGAAATAACTAAATCCATATATATCACTCACGCTTAAAACATTCTTATTATAATTATTGCCATATCTTTCTAATGTAATACCAAGACTTATTGTTCTTTCTATTTAAAACAGTTATTCATGATAAAAGACCACCATGCATGGTGGTCTTTACCTTTGTTCTAATTTGTCGTTGTAACCTACTCCTCGGGCCAGCTGGTAATTAATGTACTGGTTAAGACTAATTTTTTCTTCCTTTGCTTTTTCGGCTAGAGTGCGGTGAAGTGATTTAGGCATGCGAAGCCTTAACTGCCCAGAGTAATTATCATCTGCAGGTTCAGGTATCGGACGGCCTAATTCTAAACAGGCTTCAATCCAAGTCTTCTTGGCGTCAATAACGTTGTTGATAGCATCTTCAGGAGTTTCGCCGTCGGACATACATCCAGGAAGGAGAGGAATTTCAGCGAGCCATCCGCCTCCTTCTTCAGGAGTTAATTTTCTTAATTTTATTTCATAGTTAAGAGTTAGATAATAATTTATATCTTTCATTTATTCGTTACCTCCTTCTTTTAGGGACTCTATCGCTGCTATGGCCCTTTTAACGTATATAGCCTTTATGGGCCTAGCATAGGGGATAGTAAGAATCTCAGTTAATTTTGGGTGGTAGTAGTGAAAATGGCTGGAGCCTTTACCGGGTTGTCTGCATTCAAAACCGTGCTGCTTAAGCAATTTGTCCAAGTCTTTAAAATTTATATCTTTAGGGTTATTGACTATCTTTTTGTAAAGTTTATCTAGTTTAGTCATGAATAATACCACCACCTAAATATATGGTATCATATACGGAACCACAATGCAACATTTTAATATACGGCGTATAAATATGGCTTTGAAGGTAGGAGAGATTTACGGCGCCCTAAAAATTTCTTTTTTGTTCTGTTTTGATTATTATATTCAGGTGCTTCGACTAAGAAAAAATTTCAAAATTAGCACCAGCGAAGTTTAAATTTCTACAATTTTAACGCATAAATATTCCCGAAATTATAAGAGTGCATTTTCACAAAAAATGCACTCTTTTTTGGGAGTTAATAACTTTAATATGCTTCCTTTGGTATAACTTCCCAGCTTTCTTTTACTTCTTCCTGCAGGACAGAAATCCACATCTCAATTAATTCATTCCCATTTATTAATTCAATATTCAATCCTTCCGCATATTCTCTAGCATTAGGGGTAATATCTGATGTAGTAACAACAAATCCACCTTTAGCAACTTGTTTTACCATCTGAGAGTGAATTATTGCTATTGGCTCAAAACCAACTTTGTTGTTTTCTTCATAACATCAAACCCTTTAGCAATGTATTTTTTACATTATTACCGCTATCACTTAAGGTAGTAATGTTTCCATTTAAAGAAGCTATCAAACCCTTAACAACTGTTGATTTCTTTTTGTAGTAAAACATCCAGTAAGCTCCTGCAATTATTACCCCAATCATACTAATCCATAACAGTCTTTCCACTTTATCACCTCTACAAAAATTTTGATATGTATTATTTCCAAATAATGTTAATTGTATAATCAATGTAAGCATGGTTTTTAATATAGCGTTCTGTTTTCTTGAATTCATTGACATTTGCCAACATATATGGTACTATACTTATAGAGGTGAAAACAATGAGCAGACTTGAAAAACTGCTTCAAAAAATAAAGAACAATCCCAAGCAAGTACGTTTCAAGGAATTAGATAAGATATTAACAAAGCATGGCTTCACCAGGAGACAACCTAGTAGCGGCTCAAGCCATTACATATACTCCAAAGGTAAAACAAGGCTTGTTGTACCTTACCATCAACCTCATATAAAAACTATTTATGTTGAAAGGGCAATTAAACTTCTTGAAGGAGTGATTAACGATGATTAAAAAAGATCTTCAATATTATCTTAGCCTACCTTACAAAATAGTGCTCTATCCCGCCGAAGAAGGTGGATATGTTATAGAAATACCAAGCCTCCCGGGTTGCATTAGCCAGGGTGAAACAGTACAAGAAGCTTTAGAAATGATTCAGGATGCTAAGAAATTATGGTTAGAAACTGCCATTGAAGATAACATTGAAATACCTGAACCGTCAAAAGGCGTTGATGAATACTCCGGTAAAATAAATCTCCGCATGCCTAAATCCCTTCACAAAACATTAGCTGAAAAGGCCCATGAAGAAAAAGTCAGTCTGAATCAGTACATTAATTACCAACTTGCTCGAGGAATAAGCTATCAAAACAAGGTACAGAAATAAAGGCCCTCTTCAGGGCCTTTATTTCTGGTACCTTGTTATTTTTTTAAATTTAACTGCTGATATTTTTTAAATCCTTTATGTTCAAATATCCTGCGTACTTCAACTTCACCGTTATTACTTTTTTCAGTTTGTACTTTTCTTTCAGTTGCAGCATAAAGAGGTATGCAGTCATGATGAAATGCCCACTGCACCATATAAAACGTCGCTCCATAATCTCCCTGAATTAGAATATAATCTCCGGTATTTATTCTTTCTCTGAGCCAGTTACAAACCGGGCTAATATATTCCGCTAGATCATCTATATTCGGAGGTACATTTGACCATAGTTTTTGCAAATGATCAGGTAGATACCTGATATCGCTGGCCCCCAATTCCTCTCCGGCTTCTTTTTCTTGTGTTTTGGTTAGCTTATGGGAAAATAACAGGTATAGTACGGGCATGGTATCACTGCTTTCTATTCTACATCAAATCTTTGAATGGTATTTCTTTAGGGACTTTTTTTAATGTATTATTAGAAAAAACGGTTCTTCTCCATTTCCGTTGAAAAAAATAGCTAAAAAAGAAGGACATTCGTAAACCTCGGCGTAGTTAGATATTGAACATATACTTAACTTAACCAGTAGGTATTACGAATGTCCACAATAAGTATATCATCTTTATTCCCCTTTTGTCGACTAAAATTCGTTAATTCTGAAGAAGTTGAACTTGGTATTGGTTCTGGAAAAGTAATTGAATTCAGGCCAGATCAACGTTTTAGTCCTATTTCTGCTCATTGCAAAACTAAAGGAACCAGTCAACATTCTAAACATCAGCGTTTTCTGCGAGACCTTTCATTAGGTCCACATAAAACCTTAATACATCTCAATTATCGCAAGATATATTGCCCTCATTGCGGTCAAGTAAGAGTTGAAGAACTAGATATTGCTACTCCCGGGGGACCTAGAGTGACCAAACGCCTGGCTACTTACATACAGCAACTTTGTAAATTAATGCCCGTAAAGGCTGTGGCAGAACATCTCCATTTAGATTGGAAGACAGTCAAAGAAGTTGAAAAACAAGGACTACAAAGTGAGTTTGGTGATACAGACTATAATGGGCTGCGTTATCTGGCTGTAGATGAAATTTCTTATGGTAAACACCATAAATATTTAACCACAGTTATTGACTTTGAAACAGGTCGCGTTGTTTGGGTTGGTGAAGACCGTAAATTTGATACATTAAAAGAATTCTTCACTCAAATGCCTGAAAAAATTCGCAGCCAAATTAAAGCGGTTGCCATGGATATGTGGGACCCTTTTATTAAAGCAGTCACAGAATTTTGTCCGAATGCCGCTATTGTGTTTGATATGTTTCATATAGTTGCACAATACAGCAAAGTTATAGACCAGGTTAGAAGAGAAGAAACATCTAAAGCTGCTACGGAAACTGATAAGAAAGTTATTAAAGGCAGTCGCTGTATTTTACTAAAAAATCAAGAAAATCTCAAAGATAGTCAAAAAATACGATTGGAAGAACTACTTGCAGTTAACAAAAATCTTGCTACTGTACATATCCTAAGAAATGAACTTAAAGCAATCTGGCAGCATAAAGACCGCCAGCAGATGGCCGAAGCCTTTGATGAATGGTGTTCAAAGACTTCAGAAGCAGATATCTCAGCGCTAAGTAAATTTGTAGAAACCCTAGAGAGACATAAGGATGGAATTCTAAATCATGCTGATTATCCGATACATACAGGCAAGCTGGAAGGAATAAACAATAAAATTAAGGTTATTAAACGACAAGCTTATGGTTTTCATGACCTGGAATATTTCATTCTTAAAATTAAACAGGCTTGCTCGGGAAAATCATAGCTCTTAACCAACTGTTTTGGAGAAGAACCATTATGATTAATAGGCTATCACCTTGTATTTGAAACATAATTGTTTGATTTTTATTTCTATAAAATGAAATATTTTCCTTTTATTTTTAAAAATTTACTCTATTTATTTTTTAACTAAAACTAAACTCTACTCCAATATTGAGGATAAGTTAAATAATTGATTTTACGTTAACGTTTTCTGTCATAATTTGAAACTTCCCCAACCCAAACACCGTTCCCTTTCCTGCATGAATTAGTTCTGCGAGTTTTAGATACGGATAAAATTTATCCAATTCTCCTTGAAATTTCACCTTTCCAACAAGGCCTCCCATTCTGAGCTTCATATCCTGTCGCCTGGAAAAGCGCTCCCAATCTACCCAGGTTGTATTGTCCTCAACTTTATCAACTTTTTCTGCTTCCTCAATAACTGCGGCATAATCAAGTTCAAGTTCCTTATCATGATGGAAATACAGTATTGAAGAAACCCTTCTCAAGATGTTTCTCATCAAGATATGAAATTGCAGATTATTAACCATCTGTCTTTGATATTTGAGACGCAATGGAGTAATCAGTTTTAGTTCTATTTGTGAAATATTTTTTAAAGTATTCTTCAAAACATCTTTTCCGCTTACTGACAAGTCAATATTCTTTACCAGCGGTATTTCACTGGTATAGATAATTTCTTCCTGAGTTGTTAGTGGATTAACAGCAGCAATTTCCTTGATATTGTATTTTCTCCTTCCTTTGCCAATCCCCATTTCTCCAAGTTTTTCAAAAGCTACAATAAAATAAGGCAAATATTCTATACATTTACCCATGAGTAGTACATTAAAGTGAAGTTCTTCTCCGGCAGTGTAAGATGTTTTTCTTTCCGGAGGAGGTTCTATCACAAAAGGTCTTGGTATATCATCATAGTTCTTTAAAACTTCTGTTCCCGGCGGAGGTGAAGTTTCGAATACATAAGCATACGGGCAAGTATTTTGTAATAAACAGCCTGTACATTTTTTTCTTCCTTGCTGCGAACAGGCAATTTTTTTAAAAGCAGCCCCAAAACCGCCTCGGAATGTGGAACCTTTGAATGGTGGCAGTTCCAATCCTTCTTTTCCTGCTACAATTGCAAAGCGATAAGCTGCAATACGAAAATTTTCCATAATTAATTAATCCCCTTTATTTTAGTTTTTACCTGGGGGCAAGGTTAACTAAATAAAATTTATAATCGCTTTAGAAAAATCTTCAAAGTCTTGTAGTTTTTTAGTTAATATTTCATAAACCAGCCTTTGGTCTATATCAATATAATCATGCACAAGAATGTTTCTGAATTTAACCATGCCTTTTATTTTGTCTGCTAAATTCTTCGAAATAACTTTATTTTTTGCCAGTATTATAAACACATTTGTTTCAGAATCAGGAACCTCTAACTTTTGCCTAGAAATTATATAATTCCCAATATCTATACAACACTGAATACATACCTGTAAATACCTTTCCACAATAGCCTGCATGTCTTCATTGTTCAAATATTCATCATAGCTAATATTTGAAAACCGTTGCAGCTTTCCCATGTTTTTATTTAATTTGCGGAGTCTAGCTTCTATTACTCTTATATCCAACTCCTAGCCCCCCTTCTTTTATTTCATTACACAGGTACCTGGAATGAAAATCAAAAAACCTTATATAATCATAATATCTACTCAAAAAATGCATCTGGTATATTGCCCTTTTGTCAGCATCTTTTTCATAAATAATTTTGCCTTCTTTAATAACCTGGAATTGCAAAATATAAGAGGAGTTATTTAAAATAATCAAATCAACTTCTTTCCCCAAAATTTTCTCAAGTTCCATCGCTCTTTCAATTCGATAATTAATTGCTTCGTCAGGCACATTTTCCATTAATACAGCAATATCAAAATCACTATCCTCACGAGCTACTCCAACAGCGCGGGAGCCGAAAAGATAGGCTGCAATAATGTTGTTATCTTTTGAAAAAAACTCTTTTACTTTTTTATAATCTAGTTTTTTCATTTTCAACACCTTCGTTTTTGAAAACTTTGTACCCCGGCTGTAGACCGGGGTTCTTTACTATACTATTTCTTCCTGCAACCAGGATAATTTTTCCAACCACCACTTAGGAAGTATTAATTTTTTTTCCTGGCCATCTAACAATACAATAGCTTGCATTACATTCTGTGTTATACCCTTTCCCACCACATATTTCGGTGTATGCCATAACAATTCATATGCGTAAAATTTGCTAAAATCCTCAATTTGCAAAGGCAATGGCCATGTTTCGGATTTAATTTCTGTATCTTTTAATTCACTACTTTCTGATACACCAACAATTTGAACCATCGTTCTTTTTTTCCCTAACAAAAATACTTGTCCGGTAGCGTAGTTATTTAAGATTTGTTTATTAGAACTTACAGCCCAAGTAACAAATATCTGATTTGGCCTAACTGTTTCAATAGTTCCGTAAGTAGGAACTATTTTTCTTTCACTAAACTGCCACTTCCCTTTCTTGTAATTACTATATTTATTTGTGCTTGGTTTTAATTCATCTATCACATTAAAGACATACTCATTTTTTTGTATACGGGATTCAAAAATTCCCGGCAAAAACCAAATTGGTTCTTTCTTAACATCATACCATGTAAAAAAATCGCTGCTCATATTTTTAGTTATAGAGCCAAATTTACGAGTTTTTCCTCTGGTTAAAGCAGCATAGAGGGCTTCCGGGGTAATGAAATCTGTAGTCTTATATTCCGTACCATAATCAGATTTGACAAGGGAAAAATGCCCACATGTTCTTAAGCTTAACATCCTTACATACATTTCACTTCACCTACAATTATAAGCTGTTCCAGTATTCTTTAAATAACTCGGGCAACTTATTCTTTATTGATTTTATTTCTTCATTATCAGTAATTACTGAATTAGATTCAAATTTATATTTACCGGTATTGATTTTATTTTTTATTTCTTCTTCTGTATTATTTTCTAAAAGATCAAGAATTGAAAATTCCGGCATTCCTTCTGCTACTGCAATAAATTCAGTTTGAAATTTACCGTGATTTGCCGAATATTTTCCATACCCATGAACATCAGCTCTTTGAACTGCAGCCAGATATCCTGTAATATCTAAGGCAGTAGGTGACTCTATAATTGTAATGAAAGGAAACTTGGTACCGGCTTTAACATATTCATATAAATGATAGGATTCAGAACCTCTCTCTTCTTTTAAGTTCTCATTAACAGTATTTCCTATACCCAGACCTTCCTCAGAAGTTGTACTTGCAATACATTCATCAGCACTTTGAAGGGACCATGTATCAAAATAACGAATTCGCGAAAAGGTTCCTCCTTTCCCTGCTTCCAACGCTCCAAATAATGAACAGTTCCAACACGTTACACAAAGTGGAGCAGGAATTGTGCAGGGTTTTCCAAATTTGCTCTCAAATTCATCTTTCCAAACACCATTATTTTCTTCAACCATTTCTCTAAACAAGCTCATATGTGCTCTTCTTTCTATGCCTTTAAGTTTTCTACTTATAAATTCGGCCCTCTTTTTACCTAGCAAATCAATCTTGTCCACATATGTTTCATTGGAAAAACCCTCATGGCTAACGGGTATAAATCTGGTAGTAACCGTTTTAATACCGACAATAGTCACAACTCCCCTATTAAATACCGGAGGGAGAACTCTTTCATCTTTCTTTTTCTTTTCAGGTATTAATACCTTTTCTATAGGCTGCAATACATTTTGCAATATCTCCATTATTTGTCACTCTCCTTTTTGAAATTTTTATAATATTGGATTCTATTTTTAAGGTGTTCTTTAGCCAACTCCAGTGATTTTTCCAGGCTACTTTCCGGAATCCCTAATTCTTCTAATGCAAAATTTTTCATTTCATTATTAAAATTATCATCTATTACTTGCTGTTCGAAAGCATCAATATCCCCACTATGCTTATTGGCATATTTGTCAGCAAGCACCCAGCTATTAGACATGACATTCATTATTCTTCCAAGCAAACTAGCTTTCCAGTGCCGTAAATCGTTTTTATCAATTTTTTTACTTTCTAAAAACAATTTAAGTTTATCAATCTCATTTAAGATTTTATTTTCTTGTTCAATACTTAATCTGATCTTCTTATTTGGATCTCTTCCTTTTATTAATCTGGCAATCTTATTTTTCCATTCAGTCATTGCAGGCCCTATTTCGCAGTTGAAATACTCTAAATACGCCAAAAGTTCCCTGGGGTATTTCTCAAGTTTATTAGGTTTGGCATTTCTTATCTCCTCTCTACGAATAGGAAACTCTTCAATCTCATCAAGAATCATACATATCCTTTCAGTAGCATACTGTATCACTTCAGATTGAACTTTCCTGGAACTCATCCTTACCCTCCTCTAACATGAAAATTAAATTTGTTAACTCCGTCTTTTCTTTTAAAGAAAAAGATTGAAACTTCTCTCGTAATATATGAGAAAAAACTTCTAAAGGTTTTTCTGTCAAAACCTCTGCAAGATGTAATCTATATTTTAATTTGTCTTTTTTCCTTAAGCTAGAAAATTTATTTACCACACGTTTCAAATATTTTAGCTGTTTTTCTGCCTTTTCAATATTTATTGCTCTGTTATCTATAAATATTTTTTCGCTGAAATCTTCTTTTAGTTCCGGTAATGTATTAAAGAAAAATGTTCCCTGGTTATTATTCAGTTTTCTAATCCAAAGAATCAAATGCAACAGAATATAAAAATGTGACTGAAATCTTTTTTGCTCAATATTTATAGGATTAGGGAGAGTTACTACACAAAGTGGCGTTTCTCCTATTCCCACTTTAAATATATGAATATCAGATACTTTTCTAACCTTAATAAAATTTTTAACTTCATCACTATACTCATTTAATAAAAAATTTTCAAAAGAGTTCTCCCGTTGCACTTGCTCCTGATCTTTCTGCCAATTTTTTATTTCCTTTTCTATATTCTCATGCAGCTCCTTCAATTTTTCATCTGCCATACTATTATAAAAAAATAACAAGTTTTCCTGTTTAGGGATCCATCCCTTAACAGGATTGCCGGTTCCGGCAAATCCTAAATGGAGGTAAGCATAAAATGCGCAATTTACACAAATTCTTTCTTTAGCTTTGTAAATTGAATGATTATGAAACTTAGTAAAGGAGTCATTTGCTATTATTGTAGCCCCTTCCAGTATTGCAGGTCTTGTACCACAAATTCTACATATAGTCCTGTCACCAACTAGAGCAAATTCACCACTAAGTGCTTCTCCGGCTAAGGTCGTTTCCCTGGTCAGTTCATTTAATAATTTAATAGCGCTGTAATCTAAATAATTATCTTTTTTATGATGGTAGGGAGTTAACCACTTGCCATTTTCCTCAATTTCTTTTTTGAAATTTTGTAAAAGGTTTATAAATAGTTCCTGCAATTTATCTTTATATATTAACTCTTTTTCATTCAATCGTTTATGAATTTTCTTTTTAGCATCTGAGTCATTAAAGTCATAATTTTCCTCAAAATTTAGGGCTAGGGCAAGTTCTCTCGAATCTATCAATTCATAATCTGTAACTAATCGCCTCAAGAATTCAGCAGGGCTTTGGAGCTCATTACCTACAGTACCATAAAAGAAGGCAATATTTGCGAGTATATTTTGCAATTTCTCTTCAAACCATCCCTCATTTTCAAGTATTTTTAATAAATAACTTCTTACTGATAACTCTAAATTTTTTGCCCATTCTTTTGGAACAACCATCACCGGGAATGGTTGAATATTACTATTATGGTACTCACTTAATCTTTTTTGTTGTCCCCCAAAAATCCCTTTCTCTAAATTTGGATCCTCATTAAAATAAAGCTCTGGCAACGTTTCTGATAATCCGTTCCAAATAATTTCTTTTATGTACCTTAAAGGTTTTTCCGTTGTAATTAAAAAATAATGTGAATGAATGTCGCTGGCTATTGGGCAGAAATTTTCTCTGAACTCCTCTTTTAAATAAAATGCTGAACATTGTCCTAAAAAACTGTTAAAAAGTAAACTACCAAGAAAAATCTCCTTTCTCATATCTACTGGCTGGTTAAGTTTTAAAAAAAGTAATTTCTGATTATCTACAGGCCAAGATTTAAAAGACAGCTTATCATCAACTGCATTCAAAATTTCTACATAATCTATATCATTTATTTCTTGTGCCTTTAAAAAATCTTTTATATTTTTTTTAACCTGTTCCAATGCCTGAACCTCCTTTCTTTAATTTAATAAAAGTAGTTTCATAACATCCAGACTAATCATTTCTCTTCTATCAACCCCTTTTTCTAAAACAAGTATCTGACATCGTCCTGCTATTTTTTCTTTAATGTACTCTAAAGTATTTATTTTTTTAATTTCATTCCAAAAATTGTTTCCATTAAGATGTGCGGAATGAATCAAATCTGCAAAAATTACTGCTCCACCAAGAGGATAGTACCTCCACAGTAAATCAGCAAGACTGACTGTAATGCTATCTGCAGTATTTACTTTTGTCCAATCCCTGGCAACTTTCCACTTGTCACCTTTGATTTCTAGATAATATATCCCATGATGGCTAACAATAAATCCCCAAATGTCTTCAAAATTTGGTTCTGTTGGAGTTATTTCGCAATAATACCTTATAATTTCTGCAATAGAATCAAGGTTTTTCGTTACCCAGTCTTTATAATTCAAACTTTGTTTTTCATGTTTTATGGGGTTAGAACTCTCTTTATTTATGAATTCCTGAAAACCTAGGTCTAGCTTGCCAATATCATGCAAAAAAGCTGCCAATCTTAATTGCCATGCTTTATCTGAGTCATAATCGGGAATACAATTAATCAAATGATTACAAATCTCTAAAGTGCCTACAGAATGTTCCCAAAGAGATATTC
>Ga0182240_100384_pt1 | contig 14816 bp, 14 predicted proteins | sample hydfrates4_PW_90_FD_145594 | JGI IMG/M metagenome (GOLD analysis project Ga0182240, IMG submission 145594) | Subsurface microbial communities from deep shales in Texas, USA - hydraulic fracturing test 4_PW_90 | ecosystem: Environmental > Aquatic > Deep subsurface > Shale gas/oil reservoir >...
ATGAAGACAAAGTGGGACTTGGGCCTACAAGGGGGCATTTTTATTGCAAATCCTATTCCTAAAGAGTATTCACTGGATTTTGAGGAAATAGATAAAACAATAGAAAACGCAATAGAAGAGGCTAAAAGGCGAAAAATAAAAGGTAAGGAATTAACCCCCTTTCTACTTTCAAAAATAAACGAATTAACAAAAGGGGAAAGTTTAAAAGCAAATATTGAATTAGTCTACAACAATGCCCAACTTGGTGCAGAAATAGCAAAAGAGTTTAACATCCTATCTTAGGGGAAAGGAATGATGTATTTGAAAGAGAAACCCATCAAAAGAGTTGCGGCAATTCACGATCTTTCAGGTTTTGGAAAAGCTTCTTTAACCGTTGTAATTCCTATATTATCTTCTATGGAGATTCAAGTCTGCCCACTTCCCACTGCCATACTATCAACCCATACAGGGGGGTTTGAGGATTACTCTTTTTTGGATCTAACAGACAATATGAAAGATATAATATCGCATTGGAAAAAATTAGACCTGAGTTTTGATGCCATTTATAGTGGTTTTTTAGGTTCAGAAAAACAGATCGATATTGTAATGGAATTTATACAATATTTTTCACAGAAAAATGAAACTCTAGTAGTAGTTGATCCAGTAATGGGGGATGACGGGAGACTTTACGCTACCATTACTGAAGGCATGGTCAAAGATATGAAAAAACTAGTTTCCAAGTCTCATGTAATAACACCAAATTTAACGGAAGCTTGTTTTCTTTTGGATGAAAAGTACGACCAAGATATTAGTGAAGAGATGTTGAAAAGCTGGTTAAAACGTTTGTCAGACATGGGCCCAGAAGTCGTTATTATAACAAGTGTTCCTGATGAATCTAAATCAAAAATAGGGGTATTAGCTTATGAAAGGACAAATAATAGGTTTTGGAAAATCACCAATAACTATATAAAAGCCTTATACCCTGGTACAGGGGACTCCTTTGCAAGCGTTATCGTTGGTAGTCTTTTAAACGGAGACAGTGTACCAATGGCAATAGACAGGGCTACTCAATTCGTGTCTACGTGTTTAAAAGCTAGTTATGGTTATAAATATCCCCAAAGGGAAGGCATACTTTTAGAAAAAGTGCTTGATACTTTGAACGCCCCAACACTTTTACAAAGCTATGAGATTTTTTAGAAGAGTTTTTGTTGTATAATATTAGAAAGGAAAAGGTTGGTGCTTAAAAGTCATGAATTTATCTGTGTATTCAGAAATCGGAAAATTAGAAAAAATCCTTCTACATAGACCGGGAAAAGAGTTAGAAAATTTATCTCCTCATTATCTTTCTGATCTGTTATTTGACGATATTCCTTTTTTGTATAAAGCGCAAGAAGAACATGATTACTTTGCAAATGTTTTAAGAGAGAATGGTGTAGAAGTTTTGTATCTTACTGAATTGTTGACGGAAACGCTTAATGATTTGGATTTAAAAGAAAAATTTGTCAAAGAGTTTTTACAATTCTCAGAAATATACAATAGCTTCATTTATGCTCTTTTAAAAGATTATTTGTTTTCCCTAGATACCAAAGAAATGGTGGATACTATAATATCGGGTATACGTTCTGATGAACTAGAAATTAACAGAAACATCTTCTCCTTGAGGGTTAGAAGAGCGGATATAGAGTTACCTTTTTTCCTTCCACCTATGCCGAATCTATATTTTCAAAGGGATCCTGTGGCGATTTTGGGAAAAGGTGCCTGCGTGAACAGAATGAAAACCTCAGCAAGAAGAAGAGAAGTTATGCTTATGGAATATGTCATAAAATACAACACAAAATTTGAAGGCACCCCATTGTATTACGAGAAAGATTACCCTTATCCAATAGAGGGTGGGGATATCTTAGTGTTAAGCGAAAAAGTTTTAGCGGTAGGGATTTCTCAAAGAACCTCACCAGAAGCTGTTGAAATCCTAGCTAAGAAGTTTCTAAAAGAAAATAAAGACACCTTTGAGAAGATAATTGCTTTTATAATACCTGATAATAGGGCTTATATGCATTTAGACACCATATTCACAATGGTTGATTACGATAAATTTCTAGTACATGCAAATTTAAAAGAAGATATAGATACTTTCATTATTACTAAGTCTAAAGAGGGATTTGATTTTTATGAAGAAGAAGAAAGTTTGGAAAACATATTAAAAAAACATCTTAATTTAGATCATGTCGAAATTATTAAATGTGGAAACGCTGATATAATAGCATCACACAGGGAACAGTGGAATGATGGCTCCAACAGTTTGGCAATAGAACCTGGAAAGGTTATCACCTACGATCGAAATTACATCACCAACAGAGAATTAGAAAAATCGGGGATAGAAGTTTTAACCATACCGTCCAGTGAATTATCTAGAGGAAGGGGAGGCCCTAGGTGCGCTAGTATGCCACTTATAAGGAGGAGATACTCTTGAGAAAAAAAGTTTTGATAATGGGAGCTGCAGGTAGAGATTTTCACAATTTCAACGTTTATTATCGCGATAATCCTGACTACGAAGTTGTTTGCTTCACAGCCACACAGATTCCTGATATCGAAGGAAGGCTTTATCCCAAAGAACTCGCTGGAGAGTTGTATCCCAATGGGATACCCATAGAATCAGAAGCAAATTTAGTCAATCTTATCAAAGAAAACAACATCGACGAAGTAGTGTTATCCTACAGCGATTTGCCCTTTTCATACGTAATGGAAAAGGCTTCTTTAGTGCTTGCGAGTGGAGCAGATTTTAAACTTCTGGGCCCGAATAATTCTATGTTGAAATCCAAAAAACCTATTATCTCGATTTGTGCCGTTAGAACCGGCTCAGGGAAAAGTCAAACAACGAGGAGAGTTTTGGATATTCTAAAAAATAAAGGTTTGAAAGTAGTTTCAATCAGACACCCAATGCCATATGGAAACCTGGTAAAGCAAAAGGTACAAAGGTTTGCCACTTACGAAGATCTAGACAAACACGAATGTACAATTGAAGAAAGAGAGGAGTATGAACCTCATATAGATAGGAACTCTGTTATCTATGCAGGTGTTGATTATGAAGAGATATTGAGACAGGCGGAAGAAGAAAATCCCGATGTTATATTATGGGATGGTGGAAACAACGATTTTTCATTCTATAAACCCGATTTATCTATCGTTGTAGTCGATCCACACAGAGCCGGTCATGAGGTATCCTATTTCCCTGGAATGACGAATCTTATTATGGCAGATGTTCTAGTTATCAATAAAGAAGAAACAGCAACATTGGAAGGCATTGAAAAAGTAAGAGCAAATATAGAAAAATGGAATCCAAACGCAACAGTGATTGATGCCGCATCTCCTTTGTTCGTCAAAAATCCTTCTATTATAAGAGGAAAGAGATGCCTTGTTATTGAAGATGGTCCAACCTTAACTCACGGCGAAATGACCTATGGAGCCGGTTTCATAGCTGCCAAAAAGTTTGGAGCTTCTGAAATAATTGACCCAAGACCTTATGCAGTTGGTTCAATAGTAAATACTTATAAGAAATATACTCATCTTGATAAAATACTTCCCGCAATGGGTTATGGAAAAAAACAGATCAAAGAACTGGAAGAAAGCATCAATAAATCCGATGCCGAAGTTGTGGTTATAGGTACACCAATTGATCTAACAAAGATTATTGACATCAAAAAACCCTCAATTAGAGTAACTTACGAGTTGCAAGAAATCGGTAAACCTGATTTAGAAGAAGTTTTAAGTAATTTTTTAGAAAATAAATAAAATGATTGAGAGATGCTCATTGAGAGCATCTCTCGTTGATGTTTTTCAATTTCTAAATTATTTAAGGAATTCGCAGGTTGGAGGTGCGTTTTGTGGCAAATGTGTATGTTGGAGGAAAAAGAAAAAGAGGCAGAAGAATATGGCTTATTTTGATAATAATTATCGCTATATTAGTGGCTTTTTTAGGATTCATGTTTTATAGATACAACCAGTTCGTCAACAATCCTGTAGCAGCTTCGAGCAGTGTAACTTATACAGCATCTTATGACAATGGGCTATATTTTATAAGGGTTCTGAACGATAACAGAAAGATAATGATAGTCAAAGTAGAAGATGGAACTACATTTCCAGAGTCTTACATTACTCTATCTTCTGAAAATTTAGATAAAGTGACAAACGATTTTTTGGAGTTGTTTGATCTTAACTCAAATTTTAATTACTATTTCTACCTAAATGATGAAGTTGCCAACGAGTTTATAAGCAAATTAGGTGGCAGCAACTTAAAAGGTATCGATGGAGTTTTTGACGCTTTGAAGAATAGTGAGATGAGATTTTGGCAAGTTTTCGGTTTGGGGGGGTACGTGGATATAGTAAAAAATTACGATAGGTCCACAAATTTGGACGAAGAAGGGGTTTATGCCCTCATTAATGGCTTTTCAAAGTATTCTATTACCAATTACGATAAATTAACAGTTCCACTCCTTTTAAATGAACCTCTTCAAATCAATATAGCAAATCAAACAATCGAACGAAAATACGCCAATGTAGATGCTTTTGAAAGGATCAAAGAGATCGTGGAGTGATTATTATTTGAAAATATATATTTTAAGAATTTTATCTTTTATCTTTCTGATTTTTTTGATACTCAGTTTTATAATACCTTTAGGTAAGAATATTCAATTAGATCGATCCTCCATAGAATTTCCTTACTATTTTTTGGTTCTAGGAAGAGATGAAAATATTGAAAGTTCAACCAGAACAGATGTGATAATCTTAGGGGGAATCGATAAAGGGAAGATCATTTTTCTACCCATACCAAGAGATCTTTTGATTAGCATCGACCAAACCGAAAGAAGAATTAACTCTGTTTATCAAATTTACGGTATAGACAGGCTCAAAGAAGAGGTTGAAAAATTAAGCGGTGTTCAGATTTCAGATTACATAATTTTTGATTATTCTATATTTAAAAGTATTGGTGACTTATTTGCTCCAATAGATATATACATAGAATCTGATATGAGTTATTCAGATTATCACCAAAATTTACATATAGATTTTAAAAAAGGGTATAATAAGTTAAATGGTGAAGAATTGTTGTATTATGTGAGGTACCGAGATACATCCGGTGATTTAGGAAGAATAGAACGTCAAAAAAATGCTGTATTAGCTTTATTGAACGAAGTCAAATCGGCTGGCATAAATAAACTCCTTGAAGCAGTAAATATAGGTTTATCTGACACCATTAATTCTTTTGAAATTAAAGATCTACTTTTCCTGTATAACCAAGTGAAAAATGCCCAGATGGAATTTATCTCATTTCCCTATCTAATCAAAGATAGTTATGTAGTTGTTGATGAAAGTAAAATATCCCAAATTCAATACAAGTTGAAAACCTTTGAAACATATTCTGATCAAAGCAACGATAAATCAAAAATACTCATCACCAAAAATTTTTCCAGCAAGTTGTATAATTTTTATACCTATGTTTTTGACGTATGGAAAAAACCGGGATATCAGATTAAGGTTTTGGATGAAACCTTTGATGGTTTAAGTGACCAGTATTCATATGTTTTTTTTAGGAACGTTGAAGAAGAAACTAAGGAAAAGATAAAGGCAGATTTGAAAGAAACATTCGGAACAAATTTCATCGAAATAGAAGATAAGTACAAATATTTTCAGTTGATAGATTTTATTTCAGAAAACTTGATTGATCCAACGGGTTACGACGCAGTGGTGGTTCTTAATGAAAGGTGGTAAAAGAAATAGTCCGGTTTTCCTTCTGACTATTTCTTTTTTCACAAGGTCGAAAAAAAACTTTAAATTCTCTCTCATCGCTATGATAATAGGAGTATGGGGTATCATAGTAGTTACCTCAATAATAAATGGTTTCGATAGCTTATTAATAGATTCAATAACTAATTTTTATCCTCATCTCGTTGTTAGAGGAAATTATGCTCAAAACTCATCAGAAATAGACAAAATTGTAAATTTTAACATCATCCCTGTTGCAGTTATAAACCAATCTAAAATTGCCTTCTCTCAACTTATGGAATTGGATGATCTATCAATCTATGAAGAATTTGTAAATGAGGAAAGCGGTACCGAAGGCCTTATATTAGGAAATAAATTAGCGAATAATCTCAATGTTGAAATTGGTGATACCATAATAACTGTGAGAACAAAAGGCCTATTGCCAATTTTCCAAGAAAGTATTGTTACAGGAATATTCGATTCTGGGGTATATTCGTACGATTCAACCTTCATATTGTCTCAAAATTCGAATTCAAAAGAGTATACTGGTATTTTTTTAAAAAATCCAAATAAGGCTCAACAATTTAAAGAAAAATATCTTTCTGGTTACTCTGCCCTCACTTGGGAAGAGTCCAACGAAACTTTGGCTAAGGCTGTACAGTTTGATAGCTTGATAGCTTTTACGATAACTTTTTTCATTCTGCTGATTTCTGGTTTCAGTATATCAAACTCTGTTTCCTTCTCTGTCTTTACTAGAAAGAAAGAGATAGCTATTTTAAGGGCTCTTGGTTTTCAAAGAAGACAAGTATCTACTATTTTTATCTTAGAAACTTTTTTAATATCTCTAGTAGGATTTGTACTTGGAGTTATCGCGGGCATTTTAACATGCTGGTTTCTAATTATTTTAAAGATACCATTACCCGAAGGACTATTTTATGTGGAATATTTACCCATTAAGATAACAGCCAGCTCTTTTTTGATAGCTTTTTTAATAAACAGCTTTGTATCTATTTTTTTCAGTTATATTGCATCAAGACGCGCAGCGAGCTTCAATATCATAGAATCTTTAAAGGAAGAATGAAGGGGAGATTTTAATTTGGCGGAAAAAGCATTTGTGATGATAAAACCCAACGCGGTTAAAAGAGGACTAATTGGTGAAATAATCAAAAGATATGAGCAAAAAGGTCTAAAAGTAGTTGCTATGAAAATGATAAAGATGAAAAAAGAACAAGCTGAAGAGCTCTACAAAGTACACAAAGGTAAGGATTTTTATCAACCTTTGATAGAATTCATATTATCTGGACCTGTGGTCGTTATGATTTTAGAAGGTCCAAGAGTTATTGAAGCTGTTAGAAGCATAAACGGTGAAACAGATCCTCTAAAAGCTCAAGCAGGAAGTATTCGTGGAGAATTTGGGATAACTGTCAGAAAAAATATTGTACATGCTTCAGATTCGGTTCAAAGTGCGGAACAAGAGTGGGGAATTTTCTTTGAAGAAAATGAGATTTTTGAATATCTATGTGGTTTTGAAAACGAGTTGTAAACATCAAAGAGGTGAGGTTTATGAGGGTTGTAGGTCTTATTCTTTCTGGATCCACCAAAGATAATTTAGATAAATTAACTTTAAAAAGAACTAGCACAGCCGTTCCTGTTTTTGGTAAGTACAGAGCAATAGATTTTACGTTAAGCAATATGGTAAATTCTGGCATCACAAACGTAGGAGTATTTACTCAATACAATCCTAGGTCTCTCATGGATCATTTGGGAAGCGGTAAAGAATGGAACTTGGATAGAAAAAGAGGGGGATTATTCATACTTCAGCCATTTATAAGCCCTCAAAGTCGTAAAATGTACTATGAAGGAACAGCTGATGCAATATTCCAAAATTTAACCTTTTTGAGAAGATCATACGAAGACTTTGTTTTAATTGGTTCTGGAGATCATATATACAATATGGATTTTAGACCTCTTTTCAAATACCATGTAAAAAATGGTGCAGATATTACTTTACTAACAAAAACCGTAGAAGGAGGAATAAATTTTAGTCAATATGGACAAGTCATTACAGATGAAAACAATAGAATCACACAAATCTATGAAAAAGACCCCCAACATCGCTCTGATAAGATTTTCTTGGGTGTGTATTTTATAAACAAAGCATTTTTGATGGAAATCCTATATGCCAACGTACCAAACGGTAAATTCGATCTATTAAAGGATATAATCATACCCAATTTATCCAGGATGAGAGTTTTTTCTTACGATTTTGATGGTTATTGGAAAAATATAAAAAAGTCTGTAGATGAATATTATAATACTAATATGGATATTTTAAAAGAAGAAGTTAGAAAAGAGTTATTTTATTCACCGGAAAGAAAAATATACACAAAGCTCAAAGATTCGGCTCCTCCAAAGATAAACGTTAACGCCGAAGTCTCCAATTCATTTATATCTGATGGTTGTATAATAAATGGAGTTGTTAGAAATTCCGTGCTTTCTAGGGATGTGTACATTGGAGCAGGCTCTGTAATAGAAGATTGTATAGTATTACAAGGAAGTTATTTAGAGGAAGGAAGCGTAATTAGAAAGACCATAATTGATAAAAACGTAAGGATAAGATCCGGGAAAAAGTTGGAAGGCATAGGAAACGAGATCAATGTTATAGAAAAAGGGGCCGTTCTATAGAAGGAGGCATTGAAATGCGTGTTTTAGCTATTATTTTAGCTGGAGGTCAAGGAACAAGACTTGGGGTAATTACAAACAATTTAGCAAAGCCTGCCGTACCCTTCGGTGGGAAATATCGCATGATCGATTTCACTTTAAGCAACTGCGTTAATTCCAATATAAACACCGTAGGTGTTGTTACTCAATACATGCCACATAGGTTGGTAGAACATTTAGGTATAGGTAAACCGTGGGACTTAGATATAAAAGGTGGAGGTTTACATATTTTGCCTCCTTATTTAAGTAGGTCAGGAACTTCTTGGTACCAAGGAACAGCCGATGCGGTTTATCAAAACATAGAATTCATAGAAAGGTATAAACCTGATTTTGTGTTATTATTGTCAGGGGATCATGTATATAAAATGGATTATAACGATATAATAGATTATCATATAGAAAAAGATGCCGATGGTACTATAGCGTGTATGGAAGTACCAGTAAGCGAAGCACATAGATTTGGTATAATGGTCACCGACCCTTTCAATAGGATAATCGAATTCCAAGAAAAGCCCAAAGAACCAAGAGGAACCTTGGCATCTTTGGGAATATATGTATTTAAATGGAACTTTCTAAAAGATGCCCTCATTAGAGATGCCCAAGATAATACTTCTGAACATGATTTTGGAAAAAATATAATTCCCAAAGCACTGAACGAAAATTCTCAACTGTATGCTTTCAACTTTGAAGGTTATTGGAGAGACGTTGGAACGATAGAATCTTATCTTGACTGTAATCTTGAGATAATTTCTCCCCTGCCTCCGTTGGACCTTCACGATGAAAATTGGAAGATATACACTCAATCGGAAGAGTTACCCCCTGCTTTCATCGCAAAAGGAGCCAGTGTTGTAAAAAGCTTTGTTAGTGAAGGATCAGAAATATACGGCACAGTTGAAAATTCAGTGATCTTCCAGGGTGTAACTGTCTCAGAAGGAACTTATGTAAAAGATTCCATTATAATGAATAATGTATTTATCGGGAAAAATTCGTATATAGAAAAAACGATTGTTGCTGAAAATACTATTATCGGTGAGTCGGTTGAGATAGGAAAAGGTAAATTCGCGGAATCTAAAATCGATAAAAAGATCTATAATTCAGATATAACTGTAATAGGCTTCAACTCGAAGCTAAAAAACAAGATGACAATAGGGAAAAATTGTGTCATAGACAACGAGGTAGATTTAAATGATTATGATGTGCAAGAAATAAACAGCGGGGAAGGAATAATCAAGTAAGCAAAAGAATTTTTAAGAAAAACGCATGTTAAATAAAAGGGGATGAAAAATGGACTTTTATGCATTAAAATTTTTAGCAACTTCAAATTTAACCGGTGAAACATATGTGGGATATATGTTTGGTAAAAAGGCTCAAACCCCTTATTTTAATGTTCTCTTGTTGAGCAGGGCTCAACTTAGGGAACTAGACCTTCCTGATATTACAAAAGATTATCTTGATTTTAAATCAGACATTGATATGCTGTATTATCAATTATCTAAAGAAAAAAATAATAACCTTATCTCTCAGTTCAAAGCCTACTTTTACAGTACCCTAAAAAAAATGAAATCTGAGGTCACGGGGACAAAAATCTTCATGGCCATAGAAGATGAAGACGTTTATGTTTTAAAATCAATTTTGAGCGATATTTTAAGTGAATGGTCTGGAGATACAAAGATCAAATTGGTAGCTCAGAAATTTGATTATAAAGATCTAACCTGGATAACAGCCGTAAAAGAAAAAGGAGAAGAAGGTTTAAAAGAATATTTAAACAGAGAAGATGTTAAAAATGCAACTGAAATCTATCCAATAATAGACCCCGTGGAGGGTTATTCTGTTTCTAAATTGGATATAGGTGAACCTATAATAGTTTTACCAATTGAAGAGAAGAATGAAGGCGAGAAAAAAATGGGAGAAGTCGTCGAGGGGAAAATTATATCTAAAGAATTGATTCCTTCAAGCGACTATATATTTTTAAAAGTAGATCTAGGGAATGGGGCTTTGGGTAAAGCGGTAGTTCATAGAGAGTTAAAGGTTTCAGTAGACCAAAATAGACTTCAAATTTTAAGAAAGTCTCAAGAAAAAGATGAAAATGAAAATGAAACAAAAATTATCGGCGATTTATACAACCAAATGAAAAAAGATAAAAGCATGCCTACGGATAAAAAAATAAGTTCCTTGGATATACTAATAATAAGTGGTTTTTCCATAATAGGGATACTTTTGATAATCTTAATTGTTATACTACTGGGATCTTTTTAATTTGAAAGTTGTGTTGACTTTTGTCATTATGATTTCAACGTTGGTCTTTTCTGTGCTTTCATATCACTACACCTATCAGATCCTTGAATACAGAAATTTGAAGGAAAAGGAAATCACAGAAGCCTTTGAACTAATGAACGAAGTGGAAGAAATCTTTGCGTTAACGCCTCAAGAGTTTTTAAATAGTTATGAAATTAAACAATCCATTTCGGCAACAACAAAGGAAGCAACTATTCATGTTTTTGAATATAAGGGATATGACTTCGTATACATCGAAAACACACCCAGAATAACAAATATATCGAAATAATAGATGAATGGAGGAATGATTAACTTGCGTTTATCGTATGCAACAGCTGTAGAACTCGGCTTAAAAAAAGGAAAAATTGACTTTCCAAACTATACAGCTTATCTCATGATCGGTGAAAAGTGCCTTTTCAACTGTGCTTATTGTGCACAAGCCAGGAATGCTCAAAGTAACGCGGATCTACTATCAAGAATCAAATGGCCTGAAATGTCTTTAGATACCTTTAAAAGTATCTTCAACCCTACCAAATTTAAACGTATATGCATCCAAGTTGTTTCTTCTTTAGATTACTGGATTGAATTAAACGAATTATTATCTTTTTTGAAAGAAAAAGAAATACCAATATCTGTTTCTATAAGACCGAGAAATATTGAAGAAGTTAGAACCTTGTTTAAAAAGTACAACGTTGATAGGGTTGGAATCGCCATAGATGTAGGAAACAAGGATCTTTTTTCTAAAATTAGGGGCGGTAAATACGAATTCTACGAAAATATGCTCATAAATGCTTCAAATGAGTTCCCCCACAGAATTACAACACATATAATCATTGGACTGGGAGAAACCGACGAAAACATTATAGACTTTTTATTAAAAATGAAAAAGTTTAAGATATTGGTAAGTCTGTTTTCTTTTACTCCCATAAAGGGTACAAAATTTGAAAATCTTTTACCTCCTTCTTTATCTAGGTACAGAAAAATCCAGATCGCTAGAGAAATCATCCTACAACATGATGTAGAAAAAGCCGATTTTCTCTTTGATTCGAAGGGTAACCTCCAAAAATTGCCTGAAGCGAAGGTCGATATCGAAGAAGCTAAAAAAACCTCGGGATGTCCATGGTGCACCCGTCCTTTTTACAATGAAAAACCAACAAAAGAACCATATAACATCCCCATACCTCGACACATCAATCTCTAAAGTTTCTCTTTTGCGATTTGTCTCCTTACTTCTACTATTTTTTCAACCTCATCGGTAATTATACCATCGTACAAACCCTTGAATGTGTGTAAATCTTTAGGATCGTTGACCGTCCATAAAAATATCTTCAAACCTTTCTCTTTCAATTTATGCAGGAGCTCTTTAGAAAGTTCCATATCATCTTTTAAAGCCTTTATCCAAAGATTCAAAGAATAAAGATCAATCTCCTTATTCAATTCCTCTACGTATTTTAAAGTATCATATTCAACCAGTAATCCAACTTTTGCACTTTTATCCAGACTTCTGACCTTTCTCAAAGCGTCAATCTTGAAAGAAGAAAATAGGGTTCGATCTACTGCATTCGTTCTTTTAGTTATTTCATAGGAAGGAACAGCCGCCTCAACCTCTTTGATTTCTAAATTAAGAATAGCTTGCTCATCTAAATTAGAGATAACTTCTTCGACAGTCGGAACGGTCTCTCCATTTTTAAAATGTATTTGTTTTAACTCCTCGTAAGTTAATTCCTTCAACTTTCTGTTGTCAATACTATCGTCATGAAGAACAACCAACTCCCCATCTTTAGTTAATCTCGAATCATATTCAATACCATCGGCACCGTATTCTCTGGCTTTTTTAAAAGCTTCGATCGTATTTTCGACAAATTTTGCTCTGTAACCCCTATGCCCTAAAATCACAAATTCATCCATAATTTTTTTAATCATCCTCCCAAGCGACTAATGTGATAAAATGATTATATCATATAGGCGTTAGCAGCCCACCTATTCGACTTCAATTGGTAACAAAATAACTTAAAAAGGGGCTTTATGCCCCTTTTACTGAAACTATTCAAAGGAGAGATAACCTCATGATCGCTGTAATTGGTAGTAGTAACATGGATATTGTATTCAACGTTGAACACTTTACACTTCCAGGAGAAACCCAAAAAGCCCTTTCGTTAAATTTTTATTTTGGCGGCAAAGGGGCGAATCAAGCCGTTGCAGCCGCTAAATTATCTGAAAAGCCTGTTTGCTTTTGTAGTTGCATCGGTGATGACGAATATGGGAATCAAATTTCTCAAAACTTTAAAAAGTATAGGATCGAAGGTTATTACGTGCAAAAGAATGAAAAAACAGGTAGAGCTTACATAGAGGTTGATAAAAATGGTGAGAATAGAATAATTATCTTCTCAGGTGCTAACGATAAGGTGGATAAGGAGAAAATAGATAAGTTTTTTGATGAATATGGCGATGAAATAGATATTTGCTTACTACAGAATGAAATTCCCCTGCAAAGCGTTGAGTACGCTATTTCTAAGTTAAAAGAAAAAGGAATAACTATTATTTATGATCCTGCCCCTGTTGGAAGTACAAAGATAAAAAGTTTAAAAGATATAGATTTTTTAACTCCCAACGATAAAGAGTTTATGTTCCTTTGTGAAAAAGAAAAGATAGATTTCAACGAAAGCAACCTCGATAAATCAATGCTTGAATTTAAAAGAATTAGTAAGGTAAAAAATTTGATTGTAAAGATGGGAGATAAAGGGGTTATATACATTGACGAAGAAGAAAACTTAGAGAAAATTGAACCCCTAAAAGTAAACCCAGTTGATAGCACCGGAGCAGGAGACATCTTTAATGGTGCTCTAGCGGTAGCTTTTTCAGAAACAAATGATTTACAGAAAAGCCTTAATTTTGCCAATACCGCTGCCGCAATTTCTGTTGAAAGAAAAGGAGCCCAGTCTTCAATCCCTAAAAGGGAAGAAGTATTAAAGCGCTTGTCATGAATTATTACTATACAACTGATGTAAAACGCCGTTTTTTCTTAAAGGAACGAATAGTTTATACATGAAAATTAGTGCAGCTGTATAAAACACTGAGCTAATTAAGAATAAGAAAGTATAACCATTGGGTAATATACTTACGATTCCAAATATGAATGCAGCCAAAGACCTTGTCAAAAAATTGGCAGCGTTCCTAAGACTATATATCGATGTGACTCTATTCTTTGGAAGTGTACTCAAAACAGAGGATGTTTCCACAGGGTTGGTCATATTCATAAAAGTGAATCTCAAAGCGTAAATACCAACAAAAATAAAAGGGTTTCGGATAAAACCTAAACTTATAATCAATGGAATAACCAACCCATTTAAAATAAAGGTATATTTAAAAGGACCGAATTTTTTACCAAGTACTGGTGAAAGGGCAGAGCCAGCAGCGGCGCCGAATTGTGCAATTGACAGAGATATACCTATCAAGGAAGGGGACATGTTGAATAAATCTTTATATATAATATTTCCAAAATTAACAAACAATCCCGCTCCAAAGGATATCGCCGCTGTTCTTAAAAGATAGTACTTCAAAATGTATTTTTCTTCTTTGTTGTATTGGGAAAAGTCTAAAACTTTTTGAAGGGTGACTCTTTTATCTCTAACGCTTTCGGGTAAATTTTTTAACAATATGGGTGATATGGCATAGCATATTCCTGTTATGTAAAGAGTCAACCTTAAACCCAAATATTCCCCCATAAAGCCACCTACGAAATTCCCTAAAACACCGCTAGCCATAAAAATAGCAAAATTGTATCCAAAAGCAGCCCCTCGGATTGAACTATCTGTAACATCCATCAGGTATGAATCCAAGAGTAATCTTCTAGAGGCCATGAATCCACCATTCAAGAATCCAAAGATTAATAAAATATTTTTATATGGAAAAGTGCTTCTTATCAGCAATAGAATACCAAACCCTATGGCACATATAATGATCATTTTTTTCTTTCCGATTCTATCCCCAAGAATTCCTATTAAAATCCCTATGATAGCAGCACCCAGCATCTCAAAAGAGGTCATTCGACCAATGAACTGATTTGTATAACCCAAGTC
>Ga0182240_100386_pt1 | contig 14755 bp, 9 predicted proteins | sample hydfrates4_PW_90_FD_145594 | JGI IMG/M metagenome (GOLD analysis project Ga0182240, IMG submission 145594) | Subsurface microbial communities from deep shales in Texas, USA - hydraulic fracturing test 4_PW_90 | ecosystem: Environmental > Aquatic > Deep subsurface > Shale gas/oil reservoir >...
TTCTACTTCTTTTAGCTTTTCAACCAGCGGTAATAGTACATCAACGTCATGTACATTTGCAGGTAGGACAATGGACAATAATGGTACTGGTCCTTGGCTGGAACGACTGATAATAGTATGTTTTCTGTAACCGACAAAATATCTGTTCATGTTAGTTTTATTCCTTTGAATGCCTACTGCTGCATCGGGATCAGTAAAGGTTTCCGGGCAGTCACAACTCTTCTTATCCTGGCAGTTGCAACGTTTTCTCTTTGGCCCGGCAGTATTGGCATAAAGAGGGCGAGAATCAATGGATGTTAAGTTGGTATCAAGAAAACCATCGATTCTAAGAGCTTGAGCTATAAAGTGAAACATAATCTGGTAAAAACGCTCTATACCAACCTTTTTTGCGAAAATCACTCATACAATTATGTGATGGAACATCTTTGCGCGATGGTGCAGCAATAAAGTTCCTGTAATCTTGGTTCTTAGGGTCTTTAAGCACCCTTTCCAAGTGCCGGTAGGAGGTAATTTCCGGCTTTATAAAGTACAAGTAATGGGCACGAAATTGAGTAATTGGCCGTTTTGGCGGTCGTCCCCCTTCTTTATAGAGGAGAGAATAATTTCGTCAACTATGCTGTCATCCACAAAATCTAGATAATCAATGGGACACTCTTTGATTGACATTCCCATATGAAAGCGATACAATAAATATAATAGTAAATATTTATTGTATCGGAGGTTGTTAAAGTGAGCACATTCGCATTTAAAAAAGTTTTAGAACCAATTCAAATTGGGCAAATAGAAGTAAGGAATCGATTTATCATGCCTTCTATGGTAACAAATTATGCTAATAGTGATGGATCGATAAATGAACGCATCAAGGCCTATCACCAGACTAGAGCGAAAGGTGGAGTAGGCTTAATTACTGTTGAAGCAGCATATGTTCATCAAAGTGGAAAAGGTTTTCGAAACCAAGTAGGTATTTATAAAGATGAATTGATACCTGGTTTGAAAAGTCTAACTGAGGCAGTACATAGTTACGGAGCGAAAATTTCTATTCAGTTGTATCATGCTGGAAGACAAACAACTTCAAAGGTTACTGGAATGAGTGTAGTTGCTCCTTCACCTATCCCTTGTCCAGTTAAGCAAGAAATGCCTAAGGAATTATCAATAGATGAAATAAAAGAGTTGGTAGAAGCCTTTGGGCAAGCTGCACGACGCGCTAAGGAGGCAGGATTTGACGCTATTGAAATACATGGTGCTCATGGTTATTTACTAAATCAATTCTTATCACCATATAGTAACAAGCGAACTGACGAATATGGTGGAAATTTCAAAAACAGGATGAGATTTCCCTTAGAAGTTATCAGAAGGGTAAGAGATGAAGTTGGAGATAACTTTCCTATTGTCTACCGCATGAGTGCTGAAGAATATGTTGCTGGAGGACTTACTATTGAGGATACCAAGGCAATTGCTAGAAAGATGGTGGAGGTAGGAATTGATGCTCTTCACATTTCAGGTGGGGTTTATGAGTCATCAGCAATGATTATTCAGCCTGCAGCTATTCCTCAAGGTTGTTTTGTAGAAAATGCTGCTGCTATAAAAGATGCTATTAATGGAGAGGTGCCTGTAATTGTTGCTGGTAGGATTAAAAATCCAATTATGGCGGAGCAAATTATTCAGGAAGGCAAAGCTGATTTAGTAGCTATGGGAAGAGCTTTATTGGCTGATTCGGAATTACCTAAAAAAGTATCTGAAGGTAAGGTAGAGGAAATAAGAAAATGCATCGGCTGTAATCAGGGATGTATTGATCGATTGTTCCAAGACCTTGACATTGCATGTTTAGCCAACGCATTAACTGGATATGAAACTGAATTTGATTTAGAAGCTCCAGCAGAGAAGAAAAAGAAAGTGTTAGTAATTGGTGGTGGACCGGGTGGATTAGAAGCAGCTAGGGTGGCGGCTTTACGTGGACATAAGGTAGTTCTTTATGAAAAAGAAGCAGAGTTAGGTGGACAATTGAAGATTGCTTCTGTACCGCCTTATAAGGATGAAATAAATGATTTGTCTACTTATCTTATTAATCAAGTAAAGAAATCTGGTGTCGTGATTGAAACAAGCAAGGAAGCAGATATAGAGAAAATTCGAGAAATCAGACCAGATTTGGTAATTGTAGCTACAGGAATTGAACCGATAATTCCAAGGATTACTGGGGTTGATCAGGAAAAAGTTGTTACTGCGCATGAGGTGCTTAAAGGTTTTGTTTCTGTTGGTCAAAAAGTGGTTGTCATTGGTGGTGGACTGGTAGGTTGCGAAACCGCGGAATTTTTAGCTGAACAAGGCAAACAAGTTACAGTGGTGGAAATGTTGGACGACATAGCGGTAGATGTTGGTGCCTTAACTAGAGCACTATTACTAGAACGGATGGCAGAAAAGAAAATTATGATATTAACAAAAAGCAAAGCTCAAGAAATAACAGCAGAAGGAGTTATTATAGAAAAGGAAGGTGGAAAGAAAGAAGTCATTTACGTTGATACAGTGGTACTTGCAGTTGGTTCCAAACCTAAGAATGACTTGTTAAAGTTACTCGAAGAAGAAGGCATATCAGCTTTTGCTATTGGGGATTGCGTTAAACCACGAAAGATTATAGATACCATTCACGAAGGCTTTCGTCGAGCTTATAGCTTATAATTATTAACCTTTTGGCATTGCTTAATTTTGGCATGACACTTTAAACTTGGAATTCCTGCTTGGATTTGACAGTTGTCCTAGACCTATCTCAAACGTAACGAGAAGCATAATATAAATTGATGAAATACCACCCACACACTCACTACTTTATTGATGAGTGTGTGGGTGATATTTATTATCTATACGGTGCCAGGCACTTAAGTTATTCCTGCCAGACAGATAATTCAGGATAAAGGAGTTTTTACCTTACCACTAACCCGGCTGAATCCAGATTTGATAAATTCAATAAATTTTTTTGCTAAATCCGGATCAAACTGAGTTCTGCTGCATTTTTTTATCTCACAAATAGCCTCTTTTTTAGACAGTGGAATTTTTCTGTAAGGGCGCTTGTTGGTCATAGCCTCATAAGCGTCAATAATTGCTATAATCCTTGCCAGTGTGGGTATCTCCATGCCTGCTAGTCTTTGAGGATATCCACTTCCATTATACCATTCATGATGGCTTAAAATCTCATAAGCCACACTTTGCAATTCGGTAGAAGAATTTCGGGCAATATTGTAGCCTATTTCAGAATGCTTTTTTATTTCTTCCATTTCTTTTTCAAGTAAGGTTTCTTCTTTCAATAAAATTTCATCTTTTAAAGCAACTTTTCCAATATCGTGAAAATCAGCCAATAGAATCAGTTTACTCATTTCATAAGGCGAAAGCCCAAGATAACTACCGAAATTCTCTGCAATTTTTTTCATTCTTTTAATGTGGTCTCCCTCATAATCTTTCTCAATTAATTCCCTATATAATAATTCAACAAATGCTTTTTTGAATTTCTGCTTTGATTTGTTTTATTATTATACATCATATCATCTGCTCTTTTTATGATTCCCTGTATATCTTCTTTCATATCTTTCTTGGTAGCACTGCCCAGAGCAATGCTAATGGGTACTGGAGTACTGCTTCTTTCCTTACATTTCTGCCTGATCCGATTTATAATCTTTTGAGAATTCCCGGCATTAGTCTGAGGCAATAAAATAATAAACTCATCCCCTCCCCAGCGAGCTATAATATCCTCCTGACGGCATGATTCTTTGAGAGTTTTAGCAACCTCCCTCAGCAATTTGTCCCCGGCTTGATGTCCAAAAATATCATTGGTCAATTTCAAGGCATTGACATCTCCAATGATAATACTTAAGGGCAGCTGCCTTTCAGTATCTAACCTCTCTAACGCATCTTCAAAATAACTTCGATTATATAATCCGGTTAATCTATCATGATGTTTTAAATACTCACGTTCTTTTTCCGCTTTATGTTTATCTATTACAAAGCCAATTTCTTTAGCCAATCTTTCCAGCAGCAAAATTTTTTTCGAATCAAAATCATCCTTATTGGCAGAGTAAACATTCAAAGCTCCAAAAACTCCATCACTGCAGATAATTGGTACAGCAATACTGGAATTATATCCTTTTTTTAATGCTGCATCCTTCCATAAGTAAAAATCTCTATTTTTTGCAGTATTTTTATTTACTACCGGTCGTTTTTCCCTGATTGCTCTTCCGGTTGGTCCCTGAGCAGTTTCCGAATCATCCCAGGTTACAACTAAATTTTCTACATAATCTTTACCCTCTCCACAACAAGCGACCGATTCCACCGTTTTATCCTCTTTTGCTTTTCCTATCCAGACCAACTTATAATTATTGGTTGCATGTAAAATTTCAACAACCCTTTGCAGCATATAATTTAAATCTACTTCCCTGTAAAGTACAGCGCTTATCCTGTTAATTGAATCCAATAAGGAATTTATATCAGATATTGCTTCTTGCTTTAATTTTAAATCCGTGATATCAAGTAAAGATATTACTCTTTTTTGACAATACGGCATTGTTTTTACCTTTGCCTTGGCATATCTGGTTTTTCCTTCCTTACTTACAAATCTAAGTTCATACTCTTCCAGCATATCTTTGTTTCCTGCTTTTTGGCGCTGATTAGAATTCATTAACCACTGCAAGTCTTCTTTATAAACAAACTCCGTCCATTTCCTTTTCTTTACTTCTTTTTCAGTATAACCGCTAAAAAGTATAAATTCTTTATTTGCCATTTCGATAGTGTCATCTGCTTTAATAATTAAAATGGCTGTTCCTGCTGTCTCAAAAATTTCTCTGAATAATTTTTCTCTCTGTTCCAATTTTTTCTTTAATTTGTTTTTTGACAGTAATATCTCAATATTATTCCGCAATTCCAACTTCGAAACAGGTTTGGTTAAATAAAGAAACTCTTGCGTCAAATCAACGCGATCTAACAAATCCTTGTTATCATACCCTGTTAAATAAATAATCGGGATATCAAGTAATTGCTTTATTTTTTTTGCTGTCTCAATACCATCCAGTTTACCTTTAAGCACAATATCCATCAGTATTATATCAGGTTGTTTCTGTTTACAGAACTCAATCGCTTCTTCTCCTGAAGTCACCTGTTCCATAACATTATACCCTAATTCTTCTAAAACCAGTTTTAATTCCGACTGGCACAGGGTTGAATCTTCAGCAATTAGCACATTACCCATAAAATCTAACACCTCAATAAGGCAGTATTTTAGCCAGGTATATTCTACAAAAAAGATTGTTTTCCTTCTATTTCATTAATAACTTCTATAATGTTCTTACTACCATTTTCAGTATCTTCGTCAGATTGTTTAGTCAGATTAGTTTTTTCTCCGCTGGCATGGGAGTAAAAGATGTTAAAAGATAGCTTTGTTTCAGGCACTATAGCCGGAATGATTGCTACTATTACAAAAGCTACTCCTAATTTCCTGCTCTGGAAGTTTGGTATTACAATTACAGCTTTGGGCATATTATCAATCCTTTCTTTATTTATAACCCAATACGAACGGATTTCACATAACGGAAACGCATTCACGAACTTGTTGTCTGGCGCAACTTTTGCCTAAGTCCCGTACCCCTACTGCATAAGTTTTAACAGGCGACAAGTTAGGTCGAAGCGCAGCAAAGCCGTGAATGCAATGTTAGCTGACGTGCATAATAAAAAAACCAAGCCAAATAATTGTTTAGGCTTGGAAAAAATAATTTATGTCTATTTTATTATAGTTGTATTAAAAAACACATAATCTTTTGCGTTTAAATTATGAATATTCAGTACATCATTAATAGTCGCTACACCAGTTTAATGTCCAATAGTATAAATCTGACCCATAATAGCATCTCCTTTAGCATTTCTTTAAAAATATTATATCGTAAAAAATATACTTACTAAACCTAAATCCTTACTTTATTTGAAATAAATTCCTAAAAAAACTCATGAAAGCATGTCAGATAACGTCTTTGGGATATGTGAAGTTTGCCGTAGGCAAATTTGGGCGTAGCGAAGCGTAGCCATATGTCCGCTCTTCTTGAACCATTTTATCTATTATTGATTATCTCATCCGCAATCAATTCGGCTTGTTTTAGTACTGTTTCCGTTGCGAGTTTCTGCATATCCGGAGGATAACCGTATTGTCTTAAAGTGCGTTTAACTATTACTCTTAATTTTGCCCTCACACTCTCTTTAATTGTCCAATCTATAGATGCGTTTTGCCTAACTCGTTCAAATAAAACAATCGCCAATTCTCGCAATTTCTCCTTACCCATTAATTCTCTTGCGCTTTCATTGTTGGCAACCGCGGTGTAGAAACCATATTCATATTCCGATAAGCCCATTTCCTCCGGATCTTTGTCCATCTTTTGAATTTCCTTGGCAAGTTCAATCAGTTCTTCAATAACTTCTGCTGCAGTTAAAATTTTACTGTGGTATTTTTTAATAGAATTTTCAAGCATTTCCATTAGAGATTTACTTTGTACAAGGTTCCTTTTAGTCCTTGATTTTATTTCATCATTGAGCAGTTTCTTCAGAACTTCCAAAGCAATATTTTTATGTTCCATATTCTTAACTTCCAGAAGGAATTCTTCAGAAAGAATGGATATGTCCGGTTTTTTAATACCTGCGGCATCAAAAACATCTATCACTTGCTCTGTTACCAGCGCTTTGTCAATAACCTGTCTTATCGCAGTTTCAATCTCCTCATCTGTTCTGCCTGACCCTGTGCTATCGAACTTTGTTAATCTGGATTTAACAGCCTGAAAAAATGCAACCTCATCTTTTACAGCCATCGCCTGCTCGTGAGGTATTGCGATGGCAAATGCTTTTGATAAAGCCGTTACCTCGTCAATATATCTTTTTCTGCCATTTTCAAGACCCAAAATATGCTCCTCCGCCTCAAGAATTATTGATAACTTTCTTGATGTATCCGCTTCAAAATACTCCTCGTAAGAAAAGTCATGAAACATTTGGGAAACAACTTCAAGTTTCTCCAGCATCAACTGAACCGCTTTTTCCTGAGCAATAGCGGGGTCTCCTTTTCCTCCGCTATCAGAATAAAATGATAGGGCTTCTTTCAAATCGGATGCGATTCCGAGATAATCGACAATCAAACCTCCTGGCTTATCTTTATAAACCCGATTCACTCGTGCAATTGCCTGCATAAGTGTATGGCCTCTCATAGGTTTGTCGATGTACATCGTATGCAGACAAGGAACATCAAAACCCGTAAGCCACATATCCCGAACAATTACCAATTTCAGTTCATCTTCCGGGTCTTTCATTCTGTCTGCAAGAATCCTCCTCTGTTCTTTAGTTGTGTGGTGTTTTGAAATCTTCGGCCCGTCGGAAGAGGAAGAGGTCATTACTACTTTAATAACTCCCTTTTTCAGGTTATCGCTGTGCCACTGTGGTCTTATTTTAATTATCTCATCGTATAGGTCGGCGGCAATCCTTCTTGACATGGCAACAATCATTCCCTTGCCTTCAAACACTTCTTGCCTCTGCTCGAAATGATTAACTATGTCGCTTGCAATTCGCTTTATACGGTCTTTGCTGCCAATTAGGGCCTCCAGTTGTGTCCATTTTGCCTTGACTTTCTGTGTTTCTGACAGTTCGTCTTTTTTCAGTTCATCATCCAATTCAGCAACAAGCTTTTTCCCTTCGTCACTAAGGGATATTTTAGCCAATCTGCTTTCGTAATAGATTTTTACGGTCATACCGTCTTTTACCGCCTGAGCAATATCGTAAATGTCTATATAATTTCCGAAAACCGCTGGTGTGTTTCTATCTGTTTTTTCAATTGGAGTTCCAGTAAAACCTATATAAGTAGCATTTGGCAAAGCATCGCGCATATATTTTGCAAAGCCATACTTGATATTTCCTGTCTCTTTTTCAATCTTTGCTTTAAAGCCATACTGTGTCCTGTGGGCCTCATCGGCTATTACAATAATATTTTCCCTATCCGAAAGTTGATCATATATACTTCCTTCTTCGGGCTGAAACTTCTGAATGGTGGTAAATACGATACCACCTGATGCTACCTTTAAAAGTTTTTTAAGATGCTCTCTATTTTCGGCCTGTACCGGGTCCTGCCTGAGAATCTGCTTTGACGATGCAAAGGTATCAAAAAGTTGATCGTCCAGATCGTTTCTGTCGGTTATTACTAAGATAGTAGGATTATCCAGAGTGAGAACAATTTTCCCGGCGAAAAAGACCATTGATAGAGATTTTCCGCTTCCCTGTGTATGCCAGATTACACCTGCTTTTTTATCTCCAGCAGGTTGTTCTCTAACATCTTTAAGCCCATATGCAGCAGGTTCTTCTCTTACAATGTTTTCTTTTTCTTTATTTATCCCCACCGCTCTTAAAGTGGATTCTACAGCTTTATTCACAGCATAATACTGATGATACGCAACTAATTTCTTAACCGTATGTATGGTAATCTGCCCAGTCTCTTTGTCTTCTCTTTTTGACTTATCGAACACAATAAAATGGCGGATTAAATCCAACAAGGTTTCTTTGTTGAGCATTCCTTTAATTAAGGTTTCCAGCTGGCTGATCAGGTGCGATGCCTCGATTTTTCCATCGGATGATTTCCACGCCATAAAACGGTCAAATCCTGCAGAAAGGCTCCCCGCCCTTGCTTCCAGACCGTCAGAGATGACTAAAATTTCGTTGTAGGTAAAAAGTGAAGGGATGGTTTGTTTGTATGTTTGCAGCTGTTTATAAGCCGATTTCACGGTTGCGTTTTCGTCAGCTAGGTTTTTGAGCTCGATAACAACTAAGGGCAAGCCATTCACAAAGAGAATAACATCAGGGCGTTTGTTTACGCCGTTTTCTATTACTGTAAATTGATTGACAACAAAAAAATCGTTGTTTTCAGGATTTTTAAAATCAATCAGCCAGACCAGATCGCCCCGTTCTTCTCCGTCTTTTTGATAGGTTACTTTTATACCTTCTGTGAGCATACGGTGGAATGCCTCGTTATTTGCAATTAGTTCCGGCGAATTTAAACGCTGGATCTGTTTGATGGCATCTTCTCTGGCATCTTGCGGAATGGTAGGATTTATTCTATTTACCGCTTTTCGCAGGCGTTCAAGCAATAAAACATCTTCAAAAGATTCTCTTTCCGGTCTGTTACCGTCGGGGGCGATGTCAGGGCCGTATAAATACTGATAACCTGATTTTTCCAGTAACTCAATGGCAAATTCTTCTATTTTGTTTTCGGTTATTCTTATCATACAACTACCCCCTTTAGAAAATCTATTAGTTTTTGCTCTATAACTTCTTCACATTCGTCTTTTGTCATTTCTTTAAAAACATTTATATTATTTTTGATTTTAATATTTTTACTGTTTAAATTTTTATCTTTTATTATATTTTCCATGGTCTTTTTTACATTTTCATCATCAGAGAAAAAATTAAAAGTGTTTTCAGGTAAGGAATATACCCTCTCAATTGCTCTAGGATGATAATAATTTTCAATACAACTCTTTTTTAACATATATCCAGATCCTTTTTCTTTTTTGTTGAATTCATTAATTCTTCTTTGCTGTTTATCTTGTTTGTTTTGATGCTTATCACTATCAATTATTAGGAAAAGGTCTCTTCTGGATGAATCAAAATAGTCAATATTTATAAAACTCTCTATATCTTCACCGCCACCAAAAGGTAAAACTAAAATTTTATCATTATCTAGTAAGTTTTTATTTAAAACTTTTTTACAAATCAAATCGTAAAATTTTGCATCATTTTTACTTTCTACAAAAACAATTTTTTCGTGATTGTCTCGCAAATTATATGAAGGTTTTATTCCTAATTCTTCTACAATATGCATAATAAATTCATTTTTGTTCTCTTCATTCGCATATTCATAAATAGACTGTTTTTCTTTTTTACACAAAATCACTGATTTATAATCAGTTGAACCCGTAAATACCGGTGAATGTGTTGTTATGATTATTTGGTTATTTTCTGATAAATCTTTAAATGCATCTAGTAAGTTTGCTTGGGCAGATGGATGTAAAAAAGCCTCAGGTTCCTCGATTAAATAAATAATGTTATGACCTTTATTTTTTTCAGCTAAATATCTAAAGCGCGCCACCATAAATAGCCTTCGATAACCCGTTCCTTTATGGCTCATAGGTATAGGTTTTACATCTCCATCAAATTGAAAACTAACATCAACACTTTTAATAGCATCTTTCCAAACAATATTTGGAGTTATTTCAACTTTTTTCAATGATGAAGTATAATCAAGCATATAATCTTTGATTGCCTCAGCTTCATTATTCATCTCTTCCTGAATTTCTTTCTCCACTTGTTTTAATTTTTTTGTATCATCCGCAGTTTCTCTCTCAAAGTAATCTTTAATTTCAGAAACAGAATGAGATTTAAAACTTGTATCTGCCTTTAAACCATAATCAGATACAAACAGCTCAACTGCCGGTAATAATGAAGTTATCTTATAATCATCTAAAATGGGTCTGATAATTTTAGTGATATCATTTTCAGCACAATATTGTTTTATGTATTTTATTTTTTCGAGTTTTGAATTTCTTCTTTTACCTTCAACAGGAATGGTTATACTGTATTTTTCTAATATTTGATTTAATTCTTCATCGTTTCTTGTATAAAGCATTGAAAAAGTTTCATCTTTAAAATCCATTACTAAAATTTGCTCATTATCAAACTTTTTCCCCGGATAAGAAACTTCTTTTATAACAATAAGTGAATTATCAAATAACATATCTTCTAAAAACTCTTCCAAACCGTCATTCTTCTTGATTTTACTTTTAATTTTTGACTCTAATAATTCTTTTAAATTATCATCTGTAAAATGACATTCGATAAAAATAGGTTTTGTTGAGTCGTTAAAGTCAGACTCAACAATAGGATAACTTTTGGGGTCTAAAAATGTGGCAATAGCATTTAAAATGATAGACTTTCCAGAATCATTTTTCCCAACAATAGAAGAAAAACTGGATAAAGGAATTTCTTGTTTTTCTTTTATCCCTCTGTAATTTTTAATAACTATTTTTTTTATCTTCATAATTACACCTCTTTTTTATCTCTTCACCCTTACCTCTCCGCTCATCAATTTTGGCAGCAAGGTGTCCCGCAGTTGCTCAAGCGTGCGGATTTGGATACAATTTTTAATTATTTTATCATCAATCAGTTTTGCAATTTTCTGAAACTCTTCAACCAGTTCTTTGGGCGGAATTGTTATTTCCAATGTTTGAAAATCACTTTTAGTTATGGAACCAAATACAGTTCCTGTTTCATTATATTGCTTAATCTCTTTCATCAAGGATTTTAATTTAAAATAAGTGTAGGTGTAAAATGATTTGTTGTATTTATATCTAAATGCCACAACACCACGACCAATGCAACATTTTTCAAATGCCATATTTTGTTCTCCAACAGGTGCTCTTACACTTATCAATGTATCATATTTTTCTGCAAATCTTTTTGGGGCTGTTGTGCAAATTCTATTATTTGGAAATCTAAAACCGAAATCTGCATTTCCCTGAAATAAAGGTACGCCTATTTTTTCTTCATTATATGAATCTCCTGGTGGAGATTGACCCATTGTAAAATCAAATTCATCGGGCAAAACACCTTCATCCCAATCCTCTTTTGCTTCTTCAATAAACCACTGCCTAAAAAGCGTTTCTGCCATTTGTTCAAGGGTTTTGTTCTGGCGGTGCAGCAGGTCTATTTTGTCATCCAAAGATGAAAGGACAGAGGCAATGGATTTTTGCTCGGGGAGTGGGGGAAGATGGATTTCTAAATTTTTTAACCCTTTAATTGTCAGTGCAGGTTGAGTAGAACCTATAGCTGAACTTTCAAGTTTTTTTTTCCAATAGGTGATAAAAACCAATAATACAAAAACTTGTTAAATAAATCTTCTTTAAAATTTTTAAACCAAGTTAAATTTCCGTCTTTAAAATAAAACTTCTCGTTCTTTTTTACAATATATGGTATTCCAAGTGTCCCTACAGATGTTAATAATAAATCTCTTTCTTGAGGTACTCCAAATTTATTTTTTATTTCATTATATTTTTCCTCCGTAATAAACAAAGTAGTAGATATTTCTTGTCTATTATGTTTTTCAATTATTTCTTTTGACCTATAAAAAGGTATCCCTCTATCTACATATTCTTTGTAGAAAATACGCTTACTTGACCCAATATCAACTACTTCCCCCAACTTCACCTTCTTCCAGCCCATTTGTATGTTATTATCTCTGCTCATCTTCTATAACCACCTTTGCCAGTTTTTCTAAGATTTTCTTGTTTAGATCGGCTTCTTCTTCTAATTGTTTTTCAAACTCTGCTTTTAGTTTGGTGAAGCGCTCCTTAAAATCAAAATCATCTTCTTCATCGGGCAGCCCTACATAACGTCCGGGAGTCAGCACATAGTCAAGCTTTCTTACTTCTTCAATGGTAGCGGATTTGCAGAAGCCCTTTATATCTTCGTAATTGCCTTTTGGATTCTCCCAGTTGTGATAAGTTCCGGAAATCTTTTTTATGTCTTCTTTGGTAAGAACTCGTGTTCTACGATTAATCAGTTTTCCCATATCTCTTGCATCAATAAAGAGGATTTCGCCTATTCTGTGCGTTTTGTTGCGTTTCAAAAACCAGAGCGACGCGGGAATCTGCGTGTTTAAAAACAACTTTGACGGCAAATTTACAATGCAGTCCACCAGATCCGCTTCAATAATGTTTTTTCTTACTTCATATTCACCGCTTGTTTTGGTGGTTAATGCTCCTTTTGCCAAAACGAAACCTGCTTTCCCACTCGGGCTTAAATGGTAGATGAAGTGCTGTATCCATGCATAGTTTGCATTGCCTGCCGGAGGTACTCCGTATTTCCATCTTCCGTCTTTTCTGAGGAGCTCACCGCTCCAGTCGCTATCATTGAACGGTGGATTGGCAATAACAAAATCGGCTTTCAGGTCCTTGTGCGCATCGTTTAAAAAGGAGCCCTCGCTGTTCCATTTAACCTGCGAGCTATCTATTCCCCTAATAGCAAGGTTCATCTTGCAAAGCCGCCATGTGGTCTGGTTGCTTTCCTGTCCGTAAATGGAAATGTCGTTTATTCTTCCCTGATGTTCTTTTACAAATTTTTCGGATTGAACGAACATACCGCCCGAGCCGCAGCACGGGTCAAAAACACGCCCTCTGTATGGCTCCAGCATTTCTACCAGTAATTCAACAACGCTTCTCGGAGTGTAGAACTGTCCCCCCTTTTTCCCCTCTGCTAAAGCAAATTCACCGAGGAAATATTCAAAAACATGTCCCAGAATATCAGAACTTCTTTCCATTGCCTCTCCAAGGGCAATGTTGCCTATAAGATCGATCAATCCGCCCAAACTTATGGAGTCAAGATTTCCTTTTGCATAGACCTTTGGCAGAACTCCCCTAAGGGAGGGGTTCTCTTTTTCTATGGCATCCATTGCCTTATCAACATACTTACCGATTTCAGGATCTTTTGCTTTTGCCTGCAGATAAGACCAGCGAGCTTCCGATGGAACAAAAAATACATTTTCCGCCTTATATTCGTCCCTGTCTTCAGGGTCAGCTCCTGCATATTCACCGTCTCCATCCTTTAATTTGGCATACAAATCCTCAAACGCATTTGAGATGTATTTTAAGAAAATCAGACCTAATACAACATGTTTATATTCTGCGGCATCGATGTTCTTTCTCAGTTTATCCGCTGCTTTCCACAGTTGTTTCTCGATGGGTTCTTCTTTAGTTTTATTGTTATTTGCCATATTGCCATTCCTCCTTGGTTTTAATTTCCCGATGCTTTATCAGGTATGATGAGCTTTTCTTACAGGCACTTTTATTTTCAGCCATGTTAATCACAATCGGTTATTGCTTGGCCATCTTATTATAGTTTTTTGTTTAACCTCATTCAATCTCGGCTATCGCCTAACTTATAAATTTACGAACTGTTAGGTTCGTAAATACCGCCAATTCAAGCATGTTACACGAAGTATTTCGTGAAATCCGTCTATAGAAAGGTAATCTATAAATGCAATACTATTCATTGCCGCTAAAATGCACTTGGACCCTTCAAAACAGCTTTAACAGGCATTTTCTGGAATATTCGACACAAAACCAGGATTTTCCTGCAAATTAGCAGCAAAACTATTCTTAAAATAACGCTGAAGGTGTCCCTCTGGAGAGCTCACATTCGATTTTGCTTTTCTGAGTAACTTTCCCTTATCATATTGAGAATCAGGTGCCGGCGCGCGGTAAAGGCATGGTTAAACCGGTTAAGTCCTAAAGGAAAGGAACTCTACAAGCGAAGAAAAGAAACTATTGAAAAAAGTTTTGCCGATGCCAAAGAACTTCATGGATTGAGATACTGTCGGATGAGGGGGCTAAGTAAAGTTCAAGAACAATGCCTCCTTACCGCAATTTGCCAAAACATAAAGAAAATGGCCCTTTATCTCTGGAAAAAGGATAAAGGGCCAGGTCCAATTCCTGTTTTGTTAAATTCGATTACTCTATTTTTTGCCTTTCCTGAAACAAAACCCAAAATTACAACTCTGCAGCTAGCTTAAACTGCATGGCTTGTCAGCAATCTCAGAGCCTTCTTATAAGAGGCTCTCTATTTTGAAAATTTGCGTCATTTGTGATAAGGTTCACCGTAACGGGTATAATGGCGGTTTTTTCTACTATGATTTTAAAAAAACAAAACC
>Ga0182240_100388_pt1 | contig 14723 bp, 14 predicted proteins | sample hydfrates4_PW_90_FD_145594 | JGI IMG/M metagenome (GOLD analysis project Ga0182240, IMG submission 145594) | Subsurface microbial communities from deep shales in Texas, USA - hydraulic fracturing test 4_PW_90 | ecosystem: Environmental > Aquatic > Deep subsurface > Shale gas/oil reservoir >...
CAATAACATTCTGTATCTCCAGGATTGAACATTTAATATTTTCATTTCTAACCTATATCTTTGGAAAGCGTTTATGGCGCTTATATTTTTTAAAATTTTATAATTTTGAAAAATTTCAGTTAATAAACCATCTTTTCCATAATTCCAATCTTTGTGTCTTTGTGGTGCTGCTGTTACCTTAATAGGAAATTTTGTTAAGTGTATTAAATCTCCTCTTAAAGAGTTATAAGCTACAAAAAAAATAAAAGGATATATATTATTCCCACCATTATTCAAATATGTTTTTAATGTATCATCTTTTTTGAAGGAAACTCCACTAAGCTGATGCCCTCTCCAAGAATTCTCTAAACATGATTCAAAGCTTTTACAAAAATATTTTGTTTTTATTCTAGTATCTCTTGCATCTGGATTTTCGATAATTCCTTCTAAATTAATTGTAATAAAACTAGGGATAATTACCCTTACTTTTGGATTATTCTTAAATATATTAACTACTGCTATTAAATATAATTCTTCTATATAATCATCATCACCTAAGAACATTACATTTTCTCCATTTGCCTTATCTAATACAAATAAAGCATTTTTTTCTAATCCAAGATTTTGTTCTTGGTTATAAATCTTTATATCAATAAATGTTTTTTTTCTAAAAGCTTCTAAAAATTCTTTAGTGTTATCTTTTGAACAATTATTCGATACTATTATTTCTACGTCTTTCTGAAAATTGTTTTTTACTATATAATTTTCGAGCATTTTAATATTTTTAATCAAATATTCAGCTCTGTTATATGTAGGTATTAAAATAGATAAAATCATCAAATCACCTTTTAATTAAAATTCTTATCCCAACTTTCCGTATAAATAGTATCTATATTTTTAGTTTTGAGCTCCATAGCATATTTTTCAACAAATTCATCATTACCACAAATATAAAAACTGTAATGATCATCTTGACTAATATTACTCAGAATATCTTCGATTTCAATTCTTCTGTTTGGAAAACCTTGAATTCTTTCCTTAGTAATAAAAGAGAATATTTTTATTTTATCAGGTATATCAACATCTAAATAGTTTCTTATCAATTCTTTTGAGCTTCTAATGCTATGAAATAAAAATACTTTTTCATTTAACTGTTTTTTTATGTAATAATCTATATAACTAAGAAAAACAGACACACCAGTTCCTGCAGCAATAAGTACTTTATCTCCAGGCTCTGATAAAATGAAATCTCCAAAGCAGTATCTAATATAAAATTCATCATTCTTTCTCAACTCTTTAAAAAGTCTGGTAGTAAATTCTCCTGTTTTTCTAACCAATATTTTAGCTTCCTTATCTCCATAACTAGCAAAAGAAAACGCTCTTGAATTTGGCCAGGGCTCGGAAGGATCATATTTATCCAAAGACAATTGTAAAAACATTCCTGGCTCCCAAGGAACATATTTTTCAATTTCAAAAGTTATTAGTTTTAATGTTTCATTTATTTCTTTTATACTATTTACTGTGCACTTTGAACTCACTATCATGCATTATCCACCGTTTCAGAAAAGAAATTCTTGAATACCTGTAACATATAATCTATCATCTCATCGGTTATCCCTGGATACACTCCAATGAAGAAGGTGTTATTCATTACTAAATCGGTGTTCTTTAAATCTCCTACTACTCTATATTCAACATCTTCATAAGCAGGTTGCCTGGTTAAATTTCCTCCAAATAGCATTCTTGTCATTATTTTATTCTTTTCTAAATAATTTACGAGGTCGTATCTTTTTATTTTTGATTCTTCTTTAATTGTTATTGGAAAACCAAACCAAGAAGGATCGCTATTTTCTGTAGCTTTTGGTAAAATTAAATCATTTTCGAATTCTTCTAGTCCCTCTTTTAATCTTTTAAAGTTATACTTTCTTTTTTCTATGAACCATTCTAATTTTTCTAATTGGGCAACTCCTACAGCAGCTTGCATGTCAGTTATTTTCAAATTATAACCAATATGAGAATAAACATATTTGTGATCATAACCAAAAGGCAGAGTACCAAATTGTTGATTAAATCTCATGCCACAAGTGTTGCTCATTCCAGGTTTACAATAACAATCCCTCCCCCAATCCCTAAAAGATCTTATTATACGTTCAAGTTTTAAACTATTGGTTAAAACTGCCCCTCCTTCCCCCATTGTTATGTGATGAGCAGGATAGAAACTAACAGTTGCTATATCTCCAAATGTCCCAACTAACTGCCCATTGTATTTTGAACCCAATGCATCGCATGTATCTTCTATAAGCCAGAGATTATGCCTATTCGTAAACTCTTTGACAACTTTCAAATTAAAAGGATTTCCTAAAGTGTGAGCCAGCATTACTGCTTTAGTTTTTTCTGTATATGCTTTTTCTAAATCTTCAACTTTAATATTATATGTTCCCAATTCTATATCCAAAAAAACGGGAACGGCTCCTATTTGAACAATCGGATTAACAGTTGTGGGAAATCCTGCAGCAACTGTTATAACTTCATCTCCTTTTTTTATGCGTCTTTCCCCAAGTTTTTTTGAAGTAAGAGCACTTAAAGCAATTAAATTAGCGGAAGAACCCGAATTAACTAAAGAACAACTTTTTACTCCAAAAAAATTAGCAAACTTGAGTTCAAACTCTTCTTCATATCTTCCCGCCGTTAGCCATCCATCTAAAGAGCTATCTACTAAATTTACATATTCGTTCTCATCGAAAACTCTTCTGGCAAAGGGAATCAGTGTTTTTCCTGGTAAGAACTCTTCTTTTTGTTTTTCTTTAATATATTTTCTTGTTAATTCTAATATTTGTTTTCTCAATTCTTCCATGTTAAACCTACCTTTCTACCCATTCAAGCATTTTTCTAATACCTTGTAATTTATCTATCCTAGGACTCCAGTTAGTATCTTTTTTTATTTTTGTAGTATCTGCAACAAATATTTTCTGATCACTTTCTCTCCATGGCAACTTCTCATATTTCATTTTGATATTTAATTCGTTTTCTAATATTTCAAACAATTCAAGAAGAGATAAACTATTTTCCATCCCTCCACCAATGTTGTAAACATTACCTTTTGTTTTATCTATATTATCTATTGTTTTAAAATATAAATCTACTACATCATCGGCATATAAAACATCTCTAACCTGTTTACCATTGCCATTAATTGTAAATGACTCAATTTCCTTATTTTTTATTTCTATGGCTTTTTTACAGAACCAGCCTATCCATCCTTGGTCATAAGTAGAAAATTGTCTTCCACCAAACATTGAAGAGTGTCTGAATACCACTGTTTTTATTCCAAAAATTCTATAGTAATCTAATAAATATTGATCAGCTGCCCCTTTTGAACAACCATATGGTGAATGAAAGTCTAAAGGCATTTTCTCATCAAAACCATTCGGATACTGCTCTGAAATATACCTAGTTTTTTCTTCTTTAAAGATCAAGTTTTCAAAGTCCCCATAAACTTTATTAGTAGAAGAATACAATATTATTGATTCATTCGAATATTTTCTAACCGCTTCTAAGAGATTATGTGTCCCTAACGCATTAACCTCAAAATCTAATCTTGGATCCTCTATAGATGTAGTCATTGCTACTTGCCCTGCAAGATGAAATATTATATCTGGCTTGTGTTTTTTCACTACGTTTTCAACATCATTATAATTTCTAATATCCCTGTTGTAGAACTTGAAATTTCCAAGTGTTTTTAACCATTCTAAATTTTTTTCACTACCTGTTCTAAATAAATTGTCTAAAACAATTAACTCTTCTTTTCTTTTAATTACTTCAGAAGCTAAATTACTTCCTATAAAACCACATCCACCTGTTATTAAATATTTCATTTGTCTACACCTCTGATTGTTTTTTCAAATTCCACTATTTGTTTTTGCGTGTACTCAAACATATCTGACATGTTTTCAAAATAATTTTTGTACCACTCTATTGTCTTTTCTATTGCTTGTGTAGAGTTATAAGTAGGTTCCCATTTTAAATAATATCTCGCTTTACTAATATCCAACTTTAACATCATTGCTTCATGAGGCTCTTCAATATTTTTTTCTTCGATGTAACTTCCTTTTCCCCACTTTTGGATCGCTAATTTTACCACTTCTTCAACTGTTAAAATATCTGAATCATAGGGCCCAAAATTCCATGCGCCTACAAATTGATTGCTCTCATATGTTTCCTTTGCTAAGAAAAGATAACCATATAAAGGTTCAAGAACATGCTGCCATGGTCTTATAGCCCTGGGATTTCTAATCTTTATTTCTTGATTTTTGGAAAGTGCCCTTACTACATCAGGTATCAATCTATCTTTTGCCCAATCTCCTCCACCAATAACATTGCCCGCTCTTGCAGTTGATAAATTTATATTTCTTTTCTCAAAAAAACTTCTTCTATAGGAAGAACTTAAAAGTTCTACACAGCCTTTACTTGAAGAATATGGGTCATAGCCTCCCATAGGTTCATCTTCTCTATACCCCCATACCCATTCTTTGTTTTCATAGCATTTGTCTGATGTTACATTTATTATAGTTTTTACACTGTCAACTTTTCTTACTGCCTCAAAAAGATTAAGTGTCCCAATTACATTTGTTTCATAAGTTAATTTTGGTTCTTCATACGATACCCTAACTAGCGGTTGAGCTGCCAAATGAAAAATTATCTCTGGTTGAAACTCAGCTACAACTTTTTCTATTTCTAAGGAGTTTCTTATATCTCCTATATTGTGCTTAATTTTGTTTTCTAATTTTAAAATATTAAACATACTTGGATTAGTATTAGGTTCTAAAGCGAAGCCACAAACTTCTGCCCCTAATTTTAATAGCCATGCTGTTAGCCAACTTCCTTTAAAACCAGTATGTCCAGTTAATAATATTTTTTTGTTTTTAAAGAAATTATCAAACACCTTTTTTCTCTCCTAATCTTTTTCTATACCATTCAATTGTTTTTGCCAATCCTTCGTCCAGTTTTACCTTAGGTTCCCAATTAAAATCTTCTTTAAATTTTTCTATATTACTATGAGATTTCATCAGTTCATTTTCCCTATAGCTTTTTGCTCCAAAATTCAACTTCGTTGTGGTATTACCTGCAATGGCTCTAATTTTATGTACTAAATCTTTAATTTTTATATTTTCCTCTGATCCTATTTCATATTCATATAAACCATTTTTATAGGTGCTCTGTTGAAGTATAATTCTTTTAAATGCTTCTGCGACGTCAGCTATATAGATAAAATTCCTTTCTTGCTCACCTTCTGTTAAATCTATTTTATTTTTCTCTTCCAACAAGGAAGTAATTATATATGGTATAAATTTAGTGGTAGAATCTTTTTCACCATACATATGTTCCAGTTTTAAATTGAAAATTTTCATATCACTCGAATAATATTTTAGCCAATCAGTGAAATGATTTTTGGTTAGTGAATAAATATTCACAAATTTTGGAAGAACAGTATCAACATTAATAAAGGTTTTTACATAGGTTTTTAAGGAATTATTTAATATTTTTACTGGAAACATATAATTAGATTCCACTAATTCTTCTATAGTTTCGTTGTTTCTTCCATATTTTGTGGCTGTGTGTATTACTATATCTATTTTGTTATCTTTAAATATGTTCTCTAATCCTAATTTATCTATATCATAAAATTTAATATTTTCATTGCAATCTATTCTCCATGTATCTGAATAGCTTCTTTTTAGGATTATAATTTCGTTTTCGTTCGATAAACGATTAGCTAAATGACTTCCAAGAAAACCCGTACCACCTGTAATTAATATAGTAAATCCATTTACCATACCTTCCACGGCGCTTTTTTCGTATTCCATAATTTTTCCAATTCAATTTTGTCTCTTAACGTATCCATAGGTCTCCAAAAGCCTTCGTGCTTATACGCAAATAATTGACTTTCTTTTGTTAAGTTTTCCAGAGGCTCTCGTTCCCAGATAGTACTATCGTCTTTAATATAATCTATTACTTGAGGTTCTAAAACAAAAAAACCTCCATTAATCCAAGCTCCGTCACCTGCAGGTTTTTCGACAAAGCTTTCAACTTTTTTATCATCGTTTATTCTCAACGCCCCAAAACGTCCAGAAGGTTGTACGGCTGTCATAGTTGCCAATTTTCCATGCGATTCATGAAATTTAACCAAAGAATTAATGTTTACATCTCCTACCCCATCTCCGTATGTAAGCATGAACCTTTCTCCATTCAAGTGATCTTTTATCCTTTTAATTCTACCGCCAGTCATTGTATCCAATCCTGTATCTACTAAAGTCACTTTCCAGTTTTCAGCTTTAGAATTGTGCACTTTTATTCCACCATTGCTTAAATCAACTGTAATATCGCTCATATGCATAAAATAATTCATAAAATATTCTTTTATTATATAACCTTTGTATCCTAAGCATATGATAAAATCATTATAACCATAGTGAGAATATATCTTCATAATATGCCATAGTATTGGTTTTCCTCCTATCTCAACCATGGGTTTTGGTATGTTTACTGTTTCTTCGCTTAACCGAGTTCCATATCCACCTGCTAGTATTACAACTTTCATATAAAGGCCTCCCTAAGTGTTTAGGTTTTATAGTCAACTTAGTAGTTTTATTTGAAACGCAGCAAGTTAAAGTACCACTATGTGTTATTTTTATCGCTTAAATCGTTTGCTATGGCTAACCGAATACTGGTTCTTTCCACTCGTTGGTGAACTACATCCATTCTTTTCAAGAAAAAGGACTTTCCAATTTTTAGATTATTAGCTTTTTCTATCCATTTTTTAGTTTTCCACTTTCTTTAACTTCAATATTGACTTAGATGAGATCCATCAAAAATTCACACTTTAACCCTTCAAGCTTCTCCCCATCTTCAACATTCCAGTATAGTACAACGTTTGTACTTTCTATTTTTCCAACATCGTTTTCTGTTATGTATTTAACTCTCAATTCTTTCAATATCCCTTCTATTATTTCCTTCATCTCTTTATCTTTCCCAAATAGAACGTAAGTTCTATTTCTGCCATATATTTGTATTACTCTTTCCATGTTTTGTTTTATCAACAACGTTCTTCTATAGTATATCTTCATGTATTCTATTGTCTTTTTACTCTTTTCTTTAAATCCTTCTGGGGTTAATATGTACCTGAAACTCTTGCTGTTCAACCTTTCTAATTTGACAAACCCTTTTTTGATGAACTTTTTTAAAAGTATGTTCACCATTCCCAAGGATAATCCTGTTTTTTCTGAAAGGTCTCTTTGAGTTATATCAGAATTCTTTTCCAATTCTTCTAAAATGAGTATCTCATTATCTTGCATAATATTCAACACCTTCGTTCAATTTTTGAACAATGTAAAAAGATTATACTATAAAAAATAGAATTTTGCAAACATTGTTTTTCAATCCCTCTGGTACAAATCTCTAGTATAAACCTTTTCTATAACATCTTTTAATTCATCATGCATTCTGTTTGTCAGTATTAACTCCGCTTTTTGTTTAAATTGATTGATATCGTTAACTACTTCTAAATTGTAAAAATTGTTTTCCTTTAGTTCTGGTTCGTAAACAATTATTTCAATTCCGTATTTTCTTAAGATCTGCATCACATCTAAAATGGCTGATTGTCTGAAATTATCTGAATCTTTTTTCATTGTTAATCTATATATTCCAACTACTTTTGGATTTCTTTTTATTACCATATTTGCTATGTGTTCCTTTCTTGTTCTGTTTGCTTCTACTATGGCTGTCATTAAACTATTCGGTACATTTTCATAATTTGCTAATAATTGCTTTGTATCCTTTGGAAGGCAGTACCCACCATAGCCAAATGAAGGGTTGTTATAGAAATTTCCTATTCTTGGATCTAAACATACTCCTTCTATTATTTGTTTAGTGTCTAATCCTCTTATTTCAGCAAAGGTGTCTAATTCATTGAAGAAAGATACTCTCATAGCTAAATATGTGTTGGCAAATAATTTTATCGCTTCGGCTTCTGTGGAATCTGTGAATAATGTTGGGACATCTTTTTTTATTGCTCCTTGTAATAATAAATCTGCAAATATTTTTGCTCTTTCGCTCTTTTCTCCAATAACTATTCTTGAAGGGTACAAGTTATCGTATAAGGCCTTTCCTTCTCTCAAGAATTCTGGAGAAAATATTATATTCTCAGTTTTAAACTTTTCTCTTGCTTCTTTTGTATATCCAACAGGAATAGTTGATTTTATTATCATTGTTGCCTTTGGGTTGATCTCAAGTACATCTTTTATTACACCATCAACAGAACTTGTATCAAAATAGTTTCTTTCCGTGTCATAATCTGTGGGAGTTGCTATTATTATATATTCTGCATCTTTGTAGGCTATTTGTTTGTCAGTTGTCGCTGTTAAATTAAGGTTTTTTGTATTTAAGTAGTCTAGTATTTCTTTGTCTGTTATCGGTGACTTTTTATTGTTAATCATGTCTACTTTTTCTTCTACTACGTCTAAGGCTAATACTTCATTATGCTGAGAAAGTAGTACTGCCAATGAAAGTCCCACATATCCCAGACCTACAACTGTGATTTTCATTTGTTAATCAACTCCTTTTAGTGAATAAAAAAATCTAGTGAATTTTAGAACAGTAGGTGTTAAAAAGTCTTTTACTCTTTGAATTACAAGGTAGGTATAAAAATCGTAAAAGCTTTTTAAATTTTTCTCGATTCTCTTTCAAAAAAAGTGGGTAGAAAGAATGAAATATGAACAAATGACTAAATAATATGGTATCATTTGGAGGAAGAACACAAAAAAGGACAAAATACTTGCTATTAAAAAATCCGAGCAATCTTACCAAGAAAGATAAAGCTAGACTCGATGAATTGATGGAATATCAAAATCTTCACACAGTTCGAGCTTGGGGATTGGTACTTGAATTTAAAAAGATATTCGATTACAAGAAACCTTTTTATGTAGCTAACTAAGTATTTTCTGTTTTTCATTATTGCCCTTGGTAACCTTAATATAACTCCAGCTTAATTATCCGCTATTTTCGTGATAAAACCAAAAGAATTACACTAACATGTTTTCCAAGATTGTCCTTTTCATAGACATACAAACCTCATTAAAATGCTACTAAAGTATTTCCATTAGATTAGTGCAGTGGTAAACTTTGACTAAAAGTTAGAGATTAATGTATTGGAAATAGATTCATAGAATTTAACCTTCTGTCTAAATTACATTGTATTTTGATAGGGATGGCAAGGTATGTGAGCCTTAATTTTGACAACCAAATATAACATCCCGCTAGCTTATGTTATTCCCGGAATTACTTAGCACTTCACTCTTAATTTTTTAAATTTGTCAAAAATAGCATTTATAAGTCCATTTAAGCCATGCTTTAATGAGTCCCTCCGATTTAGAGATGAATAGTACTCTAATCTTTTTTTAACATCAACCCGGCCTTTTAACTCTATATTTATATTTGCTTCTAAATCATAGAGATACAAATCTTTACCCGGACTATTCAATATAATATTTAGTTCCTGAGGTTTAAGAGATAAGGAATAAGTATATAATACTTTGTGATTAAGTTTTTTCGGTGTTATTACATATCTTCTGTTTTGATTTGTTGGTTTAGACCCATACAGATCAACACATAATTCGTCTTTATTTATGTTTAAATACTTGGCAATACACTGATTCTCAAAAAAAACATCGTAAATTACTCCTGAATTTAGCGTAACAAATTTGTAATTTTTCCGACCGTACAAAATCGGAACTTGATATCTACTCGTAGATTTCTTAACATGTTCTCCTACTTCTGATGAATTTGTAGTTAACGATATATATGGATAAACAAAATATTTATTGTTTTCTACAATATATTTCATGTAATATTTCTTCCAAGAGCTATTGGGCCAATTATAAATTGCTTCTGGCATATCATCAGCTTTTACCAATTCTTTACTATTATTAGAATACCATGTTTTAAAGGAATTCCACATTGTACGACTCCAACATTGTCCCCATGATTGTGCGCTTTGAATAAAATATACATCGGCATTATCAATTGAAAGTGGAATAAACGGTTTTTCAATCATCTCATTTATTGCTGGCGAATACAATGATATTCCAGCTATTCTTTCATCTGATTTATAAAATTCTAGCGCCTGTTTAGCATAAATATAAAAATTTTTTGCTGGTATAATATCATCTTCAAATACTATTATAGCCCTATATTCTAATGCATAATCTCCACATTGAAGGACGTGATTTCTTAAACCTTGCCTTTTGGGAAATGTTCTAATCCTTTTTTCACCCTGATCCCATTTAAAATCTTTAGCAATATCTAGAATTTCCTTTTCAACATCACTTTTATCTATGCTAACAATTAAATCTACTTTATCATTGTCATAAAATGAACTCTTGAGAAAATTAAATAACCTTATTAATGAGCGGGGACGATTATACGTTATTGCAACAATTGCTATGCGATCCATTGTTTTACCTCTCCTCGTATAGTATGTATTGAAACTTAAAAAACGATACTAAAAATCTGTATTTTGCTCCTTTTGATTATTTCTTTTGTAAAGAAACACCCTAATGCTATGGCTAACCGAATACTAGGTCATTTTACTGTTTGCCCCTCCTTATCCGTACCTCTCAAGAAAAAGGACTTTCTTTCTCAACATCTCAAATTTGTTTCTTCCATACATTATCCTTTTAATAACTTTTAGTTTATTCACAGAACCCTCCGCTAGTCCATTGTTGTATTCATATATAATGGCATTTCTAACCTTTTGCATATCTCTTTTTAACCCACTTACAAACTTATCTATCTTTCTGATTTTTAAGTTACTTGCTTTTTCTATCCATTCTCCAACTTTTTCAGCGTTTTTTGATTTCAACATCTAACTAATTTTTGTTAATTATATCAACTAAGGCTAATCAACGCAATTGTTAGTAAAAAGAATCACTTTTATTTTAGTGAATGTAACCTCTTTAACTTCGCCAATTCTCCTTAAACCACTCATAAGTATTTTCAATTCCTTCTCTTAATGATATTTTGTGACTCCATCCTGTATTATGTAACCTTGATACATCTAATAGTTTTCTTGGTGTGCCATCGGGTTTTGTTGTGTCGAATCTTATTTCTCCTTCGTATCCTACAACTTCTTTTATCAATTCAGCGAGTTCTTTTATTGTTAAATCTTCTCCTGTTCCTATGTTTATTGGTTCATTTCCGTCGTAGTTGTTCATTAAATGTAATACAGCATCTGCTAAATCGTCTACATGCAAGAACTCTCTCCTTGGTTTCCCAGTCCCCCATACCTCAACGTATGGCTTGTTGTTTATTTTTGCTTCATGGAATTTTCTTAGTATCGCTGCTAATGCATGGGATGTTTCTAAATCAAAGTTGTCGTTTGGTCCGTATAAGTTTGTTGGCATTACACTTATGAAGTTAGTCCCATATTGTTTGTTGAAGTATTGACACATTTTTAATCCAGCTATCTTTGCAATTGCATACGCCTCGTTTGTTGGCTCTAAAGGTCCTGTGAGCAGATATTCTTCCTTTATTGGTTGTGGGGATAGTTTTGGATATATACATGAACTTCCAAGGAAGAGTAATTTTTTTACTCCATAGTCATAAGATGCTTTTATTACATTGCTTTCTATCATTATATTGATGTAAGCAAAATCTGCTGGATATGTATCGTTTGCTTTTATCCCTCCTACCTTCGCTGCGGCTAAGAATACATATTCAGGCCTTTCTTTTTGAAAGAACTCTTGTGTTTGTTGTTGGTTTGTTAGGTCTAATTCTTTGTGTGTTTTTGTTATTATATTCGTGTGTCCTTCATTTTTTAGTTTTCTGTATATGGCGGATCCTACTAACCCTGAGTGTCCAGCTAAGTATATTTTGCTGTCTTTGTTCATTAAAAAGAACTCCTTTCAAATATTTTCTACTCTTTTATCCATTCGTTTCTTTGATTTTCTTTTAAGGCAAGCTTTAGATCGTTTTCTACCATTATTTTTACAAGTTCTTTGAATTTTACTTTTGGTTCCCAGTTTACTTTTTCTTTAGCCTTCGTTGAGTCTCCAACTAACAAGTTAACTTCTGTTGGTCTAAAATATACCGGATCAACTTCTATTATTGTATCCCCTGGTTTTAATGATGTTTTGATATCACCAATCACTTCTTCGAGTTTTTCTTTGTCTAAACTGTCTACTACTCCTTTTTCATCGATTCCATTGCCTTCCCATCTTATGCTAACTCCCAAGTTATTAAAGGTTTCTTCACAGAATTCTCTTACACTGTGCGTTTCTCCCGTTGCTATTACATAGTCATCTGGTTCATCTTGTTGGAGAATCAACCACATCGCTTTTATGTAATCAGGTGCATAACCCCAATCCCTTTTGGCTGATAAATTTCCTAAGTATAACTTTTGTTGTCTTCCAACAAGGATTCTTGTTGCTGCCCTTGTAATCTTCCTTGTGACGAAGGTCTCACCTCTTCTTGGTGATTCGTGGTTAAAAAGTATGCCGTTAGAGGCATGTAATTCATATGCTTCCCTGTAATTTATGGTTATCCAATAGGCGTATAATTTCGCAGCAGCGTATGGGCTTCGTGGATAAAAAGGTGTTTTTTCTGTTTGAGGTATTTCTTGCACTTCTCCATATAGTTCAGATGTGCTTGCTTGATAGAACTTTGTCTTTTTTTCTAATCCTAATAGTTTAATCGCTTCAAGAATCTTTAGTGTACCTAAAGCTACCGTTTCAGCTGTGTATTCAGGTGATTCAAAAGATACCTTAACGTGACTTTGTGCAGCTAAATTGTATACTTCATCGGGTTCAACTTCTTTCATGATTCTTATCAAATTTGTGGAATCAGTCGAATCTCCATAGTATAAGATCAATCTTCTATTTTTTTCATGTGGATCTTGATATAGGTGGTCTATTCTTTTTGTGTTGAATGAAGAGGATCTTCTTATTATCCCGTGAACTGTATATCCTTTTTCAAGTAGATATTCTGCTAAATAGCTTCCATCTTGTCCGGTTATTCCTGTGATGAGTGCGGTTTTCATTTGGGTTCCTCCAGTCTATTAATTTCCCTGTATAATTCCCTATGAGCTTTAATAAAATAATCAACTTTTAATTTCTCTCTATATTCCTTTGATCTCTTACTAGGTTTCCAGCCATTTTCGCAATAAGTTTCGATTGCTTTTGCTAAAGATTTAGGGTTTTCCGACTCGAATGTGTAACCCAAATTGTATTTATTAATTAAAAATCCTAAGTTGCCTTCCTTCGGACCTATAATGCATTTTTCTCTTACTACCCCTTCGGTCATAGGGCCACTATTCCCATTAAAAATGCGTCTGTAAGGCAATAGAATTACATCGCTTGATTCAACGTTAGACATAAAGTCTTCATCAGAAATATAATTTAAATCTAGATCATATTCAACTTTCAATTTATCTAAACTATTAGTAATGTAATCTTTTTTAAAATACTCTTCGGGACCTTTAATATTAACAAACATTTTTTCTTTAGTTGCACTATTTAAGTATTCGAGGGACTTTAAAAATATATCTATCCCTTTATCGTATCTAGTACCTCCTAAAAGAGTTACAATAGTTTTATTTTTCGAGTAAAAAATATTATTTTTTTGTTGATCATACCTATAAAAAGAAGGATAGTCTATATATTTAACGTTATTGATTTTATTTTCTAGCATTACATTTTTTGAATATTCTGAATGAACTAAAATAAGTTTGATTCTTTTCGAAAACATTTTTAAAAGATACATTTTAAGTTTATTTTTAGGCAAATGATGAATAGTAAATACAAAGTGTTTTAAGTTTCTTGACGTTAAAAAAAACGGAGCTAAAATATAAAAAGGATCTCCATACAGTTGATGTATAATTTGGTACTTTTTGCTTTTTTTAATTAACATTCTTAAATATCCAAATCTTGATATAATTGAACTTACTTTATTTTTGCTATTTTTAAGGTAAACTATGTCAAAATCAGCGTTTAAAATATTTTCTTTTAAAGTATTAAAATAAAGTTTATGATGTCCGCCGTTACTTGTGTCTAATATAAAAATGGCATTACTACTCATTGTTTCCTCCTAAGCAAAAAAATTACACCAACTGCTATGGCTAACCAAATACGAACTCTTTCCACCGAATGTTGAATTTTCTTTATTCTTCTAGAGAAGAAAAGGCTAACTATCTCAATACCTAGAACTTATTACTTCCATGCATTATAAATTTTAGTTTATTCACAGGTCCTTCTTCTAATCCATTGTTGTATTCATATATGATAGCATTTTAACTGCTTGCCTATCTCTTTCTTAACCCGTTCACAAATTTATCTATCTATCCTATTTTTAGATTATTAGCTTTTTCTATCATTCCTCAGCTTTTTCAATGTTCTTTGATTTCAATTTTGACTTAAATGCGATCCATCAAAAACTCACCCTTCAAACCTTCGAGTTTCTCTCTATCCTCAACATTCCAGTATAGTACAACATTAGTACTTTCTATTTTTTCAACTTCGTTTTCTGTTATGTATTTAACTCTCAACTCTTTCAATATCCCTTCTATTATTTCCTTCATTTCCTTATCTTTCCCAAATAGAACGTAAGTTCTATTTCTTCCATATGTTTGTATTATTCTTTCTATGTTTTGTTTTATCAACAATGTTCTTCTGTAGTATATTTCCATATACTCTATT
>Ga0182240_100389_pt1 | contig 14686 bp, 16 predicted proteins | sample hydfrates4_PW_90_FD_145594 | JGI IMG/M metagenome (GOLD analysis project Ga0182240, IMG submission 145594) | Subsurface microbial communities from deep shales in Texas, USA - hydraulic fracturing test 4_PW_90 | ecosystem: Environmental > Aquatic > Deep subsurface > Shale gas/oil reservoir >...
TAACCATATTGTAAAGGTGGTAATTTTAGAAAATGGTATGGAAATTATGAATATCTAGTTTTATGGGAAAATGATGGAATGATATTGAGAAATTTAAGAGATGATCGTGGAAAAATTAAATCACGACCCCAAAATACAAAATACTATTTTAAAAAAGGATTAACTTGGTCATCTATTAGTAGTAGTAAATTATCTATGAGAGAAATGAAAAATTCAATATTTGGTGGAGGAGGTTCTGCATTATTTACATGTAAAGAAAAATATAATTTAGTATTTGCTATGTTAAATTCGAGAGTTTCTTTAGAAATTTTAAAGATTTTAAATCCAACAATGAATTTTTTAGTTGGAGATATTAAAAGAATACCATTTTTAAGAATGAGACCAAAATATGAAAATAGAATAAATGATTTAGTAAATAAAAATATTTTTATTTCCAAAACCGACTGGGACTCCTTCGAAACCTCATGGGATTTCAAAAAACATCCTTTGTTAACCCATAAAGGTAATGCTACCACTATAGAAGAAGCCTTTAACAACTGGGCTGACTTTGCAGAAAAACAGTTCAATCAACTTAAAGCAAATGAAGAAGAATTGAATCGCATTTTCATTGAGATCTACGGTTTACAAGATGAACTTACCCCGGAGGTTGACGATAAAGACATTACCATTAGAAAAGCAGACAGAGAACGGGACATTAAATCCTTCATTTCCTATGCGGTAGGCTGCATGTTCGGCCGTTATTCTCTGGATGAAGAGGGACTTATCTATGCAGGTGGAGATTTCAAAGAATATTTTAGGTATGAAAACGGAGCGTGGCAGATAAAGACAAAGGATGGGTGGAAGAAATCTTCCGTTGATATAGCAGGGGATAATGTTATTCCTATTGTTGATGATGATTATTTTGAAGATGATATCGTCAACCGATTTGTTGACTTTGTTAAAGTGGCCTTTGGTGAAGAAACATTGGAGGAAAATTTGGACTATATTGCCGAAACTTTAGGCAAAAAATCAAATGAAACTTCAAGACAGGCTATTAGAAGATACTTCTTAAAGGGTTTTTACACAGACCATGTGAGAACATATAAGAAACGTCCCATTTACTGGCTTTTTGACAGCGGTAAAGAAAACGGGTTTAAGGCGCTCATCTACATGCACCGCTACGACCCCTTTACCGTTGCCAGGGTGCGGACCGACTATCTGCACAAACTGCAGAAAAAATATGAGGCAGAAATCAATCATTTAGATATACTTATCGACTCGGATATATCAAAGAGAGAAAAGGCAGCAGCAAGAAAGAGAAAGGAAAAAATCATGAAGCAAATTATGGAATGCAGGGTTTACGACCAGGTTATAGCCCATGTGGCAAATCAGAAGATAGAGATTGATTTGGACGATGGTGTAAAAGTTAACTATGCCAAGTTTCAAGGTATAGAAATTTCTCGGGAAGAAGGCAAAAAACCTTTAGAGGCAGATTTACTGGCGAAGATATAAAAGATTGATAGGGGTGAGAAAAATGAGTTTTAAAGTTAGACTAAATGCTTCTAAGTCGGATATATTGTCTTTTTGTCGTAAGTACCATATCAAAAAGCTTGCTATATTCGGTTCTGCTTTGCGGGACGAATTAGGGCCGGAAAGTGATATTGATATACTGGTTGAATTTGATGAAAGATACGTACCAAGTTTTTTTGAACTAAATGATATGGAAGAAGAACTTTCTTCTTTATTTGGTGGGCGAAAAGTGGATTTGAGAACTCCCAAAGACCTCAGCCGGTATTTTCGCCATGAGGTTATGGAAACGGCGGAGGTGCTGCATGTTGAATCCTGATATAGTAAGAGTTAAGCATATGATAGATGCTGCGGAAGAAATATTGTATTTTACTTCTGGTAAGAATCGTCATGACTTGGATATTAATAGAATGCTAAGTTTGTCTATTGTCCATTTATTAGAGATTATAGGCGAAGCGGCCAATAAAGTATCTCCTGAGTTCCGAAGAAAATATGACAAAATACCATGGAAATCCATTGTTGGAATGAGAAACCGTTTAATCCATGGTTACTATGATATAAACCTGGATATTGTATGGAAAACTGTTGTTACGGATATTCCTCCACTGCTTGAAGAATTAAAAAAAGTAGTAAATGTTCAAGATGCAAAATAATTTTTTTGTTAAGGGGGTGAAGATAAGATGAGAGAGTATACGGTAAAGATAAAGCCATTAACCCCTTTGTGGACTGGTGATGCAGAGAGGAAGTCCGGTACATTACGAGAGACAGGAATAATTGGGAGTTTGCGGTGGTGGTATGAAGCGTTGATAAGGGGATTGGGAGGAACTGCCTGCGATCCGACAGTCAAAGAATCAAACACAAAATGTAACTATTATTTTTCTCCGGGAACGGTTTTCCTGATGGATAATCAAGATGATAAGGACGGAGAAGAGTTTATTCTGTGCTGGAGTGGAATTATGGATAGAAAGGTTTCTAAAAAGGATTCTGATTGATTCGAATACATGCAGGTGATAAAAATGAACTTAAATGAAATAAAGAAAAAATTAGAAGAACATTTCAGCAAAGAGCCTTCTGACGGCAAAAAGAGGCATATTATCTTTTGGAATGATGAAGAAGGAGAGTTTGTTGAGGATATAGATGAACTGCAGTTGGAGAATGCAAAAGTGTTAAAACTTAAAGATAACAACGCCTTCTTCATCAAGTACCAATTGGAAAAAGTAGATACGGAATCTAACTACCTCATATATTCCTCCATGCCAAAACCCGTGCCCAGAGAGAACTGGCTGCTGGATATATTAAAATACAGCATGGAGTTTTCTACAGATAAAGCAGTTCTAATTATGAGAGATTTTGGAGTGAAAGACCCGTCCCTTAGAAATGTATTCAAAAAGTACCTTAAGTTTTTTGGAAATAAGGAAAGATACAAAAAATTTGCTACCTACAACATTGAAAACTTTACAGAAGAAAAGGTAGATATCGCTGTCTTTTCTACCTTATGCAGACTTCCTGTGGCTGACTTTGAATTTGTTATAAAAAAAGTTCTCATGGGGGAAGCAGAAGAGGAAAATAAATATTTAGAAGCAATTAGAAATTTTGGGGACGTAGATGCCTTCTGGAGGCTTGCAGAGAGAAGATACGGCTATACCCTTGAGGAGAAATCTTTGGAAAAACTTTTCATTATGTTATTGGTTACCCATTTGAGTTACAATTTGGAGGAAAATCTGCCCAAAACATGGCAGAAGTTTGTATCCCCGAAAAAATCGGACTGTGTCGTTTTTGTCAGCAACTTTATGAACCATGCTGTAGACGGCAAAATTTACGATCTTTTGGCTGATAAAGCGGAAAAGATATTAAATGTAAAAGATTATGTAAATAAGTGGGACATGGAGAAGTACATAGACTGTGACACCTTTAGAGTTTTTGATGAAAAAATTATATCAAAATTAATCAGTAATCTGCTGGAAGATATCGGTGAGTTTGATAAATATCGAAAGATTATCAACAGCAGAAGGACAAGCCACTGGTTTGAGCACTACAGGTACGAATACGAAGCCCTGTATTATGCCTCAGAAGTTCTTGAGATGGAAAAAAGGATAGGAAGGGTTATCAGGGGGCAGACAGCCCTTGAACTGGTTGATAACTATACAAAAGAATACTATTTGATGGATCGGTTTTACAGGAAGTTCTACCTGTACTATGACAAAATAGCCAACAAGGGACCTTTTGAAAAACTGGCAGAAAAGATTGAGAACACTTACACCCACTGGTATCTAAATGAATTATCGGTAAAATGGTCAAGGGCTGTTGAAAGTGAACTGTTAGATAATTATGTATTGGCTGGAATCCCGCAGCAGAAAGGCTTTTATAGGGAATATGTTTCTTCTTTTATAAGAAATGATGAAAGGGTATTTGTAATAATCTCTGATGCTTTAAGATATGAGGCGGGAAAAGAACTGCTTGACCTTATAAACAAGGAAATAAGAGGGGCTGCTGAAATACACTTTATGCAGGGGGTCGTTCCTTCCACCACCAAGTTTGGCATGGCAAGTCTGCTTCCTGGAGAAAGCATGGAGATAAATGAAAAGGCAGAAATTTTTGTGGACGGCATAAATGCGCAGGGAACAGACAATAGAGAAAAGATATTGTTGAATTACTGCAAGGACGCTTTAGCCATACAATATAATGACATGGTAGACATGAAAAGGCCTGAATATAAAAAGACTTTTGAGGGCAAAAAACTCATTTACATCTACCACAATGTAATTGATGCGGTAGGGGATAAAAGTTTGACTGAAAGGGATGTGTTCGAAGCCGTTGAAAGGGCTATAGGTGAATTGGTTAATCTTGTAAAAAATCTTGTTAATAATGTGAGTGCGACCAATATCTTCATTACTGCAGACCACGGTTTTGTATACAGGCGGTCACCGTTAAAAGAAAGCGATAAAGTTGGCAAACACAATATTAAAGCAGTAGAAGAAGGAAGAAGATTTGTGTTGTCTGAATCAAATGACAGTTTGGAAGATACCCTGTCAATCTCAATGAAGTATCTTTTTGGTGAACAGACAAATTTAAAGGCAGTAGTGCCAAAAGGGGTTATTCGGTATAAGATTCAGGGAGCAGGAGCCAACTATGTTCACGGAGGGGCTTCCCTTCAGGAAATCATTATTCCCGTGATCAAGTTCAAAAATATCAGAAAAGATGAGTACAGGGCGACTAAGGTTGAAGTGAAGTTGACAAACATTTCAAGAAAGATTACCAACAGGATTACTTACCTGGAATTCTTCCAGACTGAAAAAGTAGGAGATAAGAAGTTGCCTTTGAAACTGAAATTATATTTTGTTGATGAAGACGGAAATAGAATATCCAATGAGAACATCATCATTGCAGACAGCAGATCCTCAAGGCCTGAGGACCGTACCTTTAGAGAAAAATTTACCCTTAAAGATATGGCTTATGACAAGGGCAAAAAGTATTATTTAATTTTAGAAGATGAGGATGAGCCTGTGGAGAAGATATACGAGAAGATTCCCTTTACAATTGATTTGATTATCAGTGACGATTTTGGTTTTTAATAAAAATTAAGCAGGTGAAATGAATATGGATAAGGCAGATAAAACTTCAAATTTAAATGAAAAACTGAATAAATACTTTCCGGGAAGAGTTGTAAGAAAGGACCTGACCAAAAAAATCAAAGAAGGGGCAAATGTTCCGGTCTATGTACTGGAATATTTGCTCGGGATGTATTGTGCCACAGATGATGAAGACAGCATCAATGATGGCGTGGAGAGAGTTAAAAATATTCTTGCCCAAAATTTTGTCCGCCCGGATGAAGCAGAAAAGGTCAAATCGAAAATTCGTGAACTGGGGCAGTATACCGTAATTGACAAGGTGACGGCAAAATTAAATGAAAAAAAGGATATTTACGAGGCCGAGTTTTCCAATTTAGGGCTTAAAGGGGTAGAAATTGCACCCCATTATGTTAAGGAGTACGAAAAACTCCTTGCAGGAGGAATTTGGTGCATCTTAAAAATCAGTTATTACTTTGATGAAGAACTTAGAAATGTAAACCCATTTAAGATAGACAGTCTTAAACCCATCCAAATGCCCAGGCTGGACATAGAAGAGATATTTAACGGAAGAAGATATTTTACCAAAGATGAGTGGATAGATGTACTATTGAGGTCCATAGGTATGGAACCAACCCAATTAGAAGAAAATGTAAAGTGGCATCTGCTGGCCCGCATGATTTCACTGGTAGAAAATAACTACAATCTTTGCGAATTAGGGCCGAGGGGTACGGGAAAATCCCATATATATAAAGAAATATCTCCTTATTCAATCTTGATATCAGGCGGACAAACCACGGTGGCAAATCTGTTTTATAACATGTCTACGAGAAAAATAGGTTTGGTTGGATTATGGGATGTTGTAGCCTTTGATGAAGTGGCGGGTATAACTTTTAAGGACAAGGATGGAATTCAAATCATGAAGGACTACATGGCTTCAGGTTCTTTTGCACGAGGGAAAGAAGAAAAAAATGCTTCAGCCTCCATAGTGTTTGTAGGGAATATTAATCAAAGCGTTGATGTTTTGCTAAAGACTTCCCATTTATTTGATCCATTTCCTGAAGCAATGGCGTATGACACTGCTTTTTTTGACAGAATGCATTATTATATTCCGGGATGGGAGATACCAAAATACAGGCCTGAGTACTTTACCAATGAATACGGGTTTATTACAGATTACATAGCAGAGTTTTTCCGGGAAATGAGAAAAAGGTCATTTTCCGATGCCCTGGATAGATATTTTATTTTAGGAAACAACCTTAACCAGAGGGATGTAATAGCGGTAAGAAAAACGGTATCAGGCCTGGTAAAACTTATCTATCCAAACGGGGAATTTGAAAAGAAAGATATAGAGGAAATATTAAGGTATGCTCTGGTTGGAAGAAGAAGGGTAAAAGAGCAGTTAAAGAAAATTGGTGGTATGGAATTCTATGATGTGCATTTTTCTTATATTGATAAAGAAACCTTCCAGGAGGAATTTGTTTCTGTGCCCGAACAAGGTGGAAGCAAACTGATTCCGGAAGGAATGGGAAAACCGGGGCATGTTTATACGGTTGCCCGTGGTGATTCCGGTATGATCGGCGTGTTCAAAATTGAAACGGAAGTTGTGCCAGGTTCGGGAAAGTTTGAAAAAACAGGACTCGGTTCAAATAGGGATGCAAAAGAAAGTATCAATACTGCCTTTAATTATTTCAAAGCAAACAGGAAAAATATCAGTGGAAGCATATCACTACATAACAATGATTTTCTAATGCACATTCAAGATCTTCAGGGTATAGGTATGACGTCAGAACTGGCTTTGGCTGCCTTTATTGCATTGTGCTCCGGTGCATTGAAAAAGCCTGTTCAGAGCCAACTGGTTGTGTTAGGTTCGATGAGTATTGGTGGGACAATCAATAAGGTTGAAGAGTTGGCAAGTGTATTGCAGGTTTGCTTTGATACAGGGGCAAAAAGGGTACTGCTTCCAATGGCTTCTGCTGCTGACATAGGTACAGTTCCCCCGGAACTATTTGCAAAATTCCAGATATCTTTCTATCAAAACCCTGAAGACGCTGTATTTAAGGCATTAGGGGTGGAATAAATACTATATAGCCCCCTAGGATATTTGGAGTAAACACTTGTATATGTCAGAATTAGAATTAACAGGGGGTAAGTATGAAATAATGAGCAATATTATGAAAGTATAAGATTTAAATGGCTATTCTCCAATTTTAGGGGGTCAGCCCGATTCATGGTATTTAGAACTTTCATATGCTATAATGGTAATAAATTACAGGTTATTGCCAAGGAGAGAAAGTTATGGCTAAATATATTGAAATATTGGATATTGTAGAAAAATATAATATCTCCTTACTTGTGACTTTTGGCTCTTTTAATACCGAAAGGTTTACTGAAGAAAGTGACATAGATGTAGCGTATATTTCAAAAACATCCTTAGATTCTGAACAAGAAATGCAGCTACTTTGTGATTTAATACTTTATTTTCAAAGGGATAAAATTGATTTAGTTAATTTATCTAAGGCGGTACCGTTATTAATGTATGAAATTGCTTGCAATTCCCAGGTACTTTACGAAGAAGATGATAGTTATTTAAGATTTAAAATGAAAGCATCTGCTAGATACGCTGACACAAAATTTTTAAGGGACATGCGTAGAGAGTATTTAAATAGTATCATTGGTAATCAGTAATCAATGAGGAGATGATAATATGCCAGGTATTGAAATTGCAGTAGACAAGCTTATCAAAATGCAGGAATATATAGAACAACTAAAAAAAATTAAACCTGATTCATATAGTGAATACAAAAATAATTTAGTGACTAAATATGCAATAGAAAGAATTATACAACTAATCATTGATTTAGCAATAGATATTAATAATATTTTACTAGCTTATCTAAAAAAACCCCCAGCAGCAGATTATTTTAATTCATTTATTCAATTAGCTGAATGTCATTTACTAGATCAATCTTTTGCACTTAAAATTGCTCCATCTACTGGAATGAGAAACAGGTTAGTCCATGAGTATGAAAAAATAAATGATGAGATAATCTACAACAATCTTAATAATGTTATAGAAATGTATAGTAAATATGTTATAGAAATAAATAAATTTGTGCAGAAGTAGGTTGTTATTTCTTCTTATGGATTAACTTATCTATATTATTATATGCGATGTCATGAAAACATTCAAATTCAAATCGCTTTGTCGAAAAGTGGGCTTTCAAAAGCAGGAAGGCTACAGCGCAACAGATCTCATATACCCATAACCATGTAGCCGGGAAGAAAGGCAATAAACTGGGCTTTAAGAACTTGACACTTGGCTTGTTCGACGGAAAAAGCTTCTTACCACTCGATTTTAGTCTCCATTCGGAAAAGCCGTTAAAAGCCAAGTACCGGAAGCAGCAATACCAGAAGCAACGTGATTCGAAGTTGCCGGGAGCCAAGCGCATGAAAGAATGTTCCTTTGATAAAATCTCCAACGGATTACAGATGCTTAAACGGGTTGTTAAACACGGTTTTCGCGCCAAATATGTCCTTACCGACAGTTGGTTCAGCAGCAAAGCGTTTATCGAGACAGCGCGTAGTCTGGCCGGCAAGGAGATGCATGTGATCTGTGGCGTTAGAAAGGACAAGCGATATTACTGTTACAACGGGGAAGACTTAAACGCCAAGCAATTGCTGGCGAGGTCAAGTTATATTTTTGCCGGTTTCCTTACCAGAAAGAATGGAGATTGTTTCTTTCCACCGATACATCATTAGCCTTTCTTGCTATGATGGAAATATACTGCGTAAGATGGACCATTGAAGTGTTTTTCAAGGAAACCAAGCAACACCTGAAGCTGAGTACCTGCCATTCCAGGGATTTTGATGCGCAGATCGCCCATGTAACAACATGCTATATCCTGTATATCTTTCTTACTTATTTCCGAAGGATGAATGCTTACGAATCATTGGGCGGGTTGTTTGAGGAATTATTGCAGACCGTCATTAATGCCATAGCAGAATCCGGTGTATTTGATATTAAAGAATTTCGTAACTCCGTTGAGTATCAATACTTGAAAGGCTTATTTGAGGACTCCTTTTTAGGCAATCAGCTCAAACAACTCGATAATGCGGTGTAAACTATGAAAATGGAAAATAGCCCAAACCCAATCATAATAAAAGTTTAAACCATTCTAAGTATCCTGTAAGACGACGATTTTCGGGGTGCGAAACTCAAGTATATATATAAGTTAAGAATTGGAATTATGTTTGAAAAAGTCATAAGGATTAGAAAGGCAAGAAAGGGTTGTATAGAATGGCGATGGTAGTTAGTATTAAGGAATATAAATCAAATCAAACACGTAAACTCCAGGATGTTTCTACTCTTGATATGTTATTCAACCCCATTAAGAGAAGAAAGTTTTATGCAGATATTGATAGAGACTATGTAGAAACAGATGATGAAAAAGAGATTTTCGATGAAATGACCAAAAGGCGGAGGGGTGAGTAATTTTGCCCTGTCCAGTGTCAGACATGATACGCTATTTAGAAAAAGATACAAATGGTAATATAATACAACCGCAAAAATTAAAATATCCTTATCACGCGCTATGGTGAAAAATAATAAAGTTTTGTGAGACTCCGTGAGGTGTTTGCAGAAGAAATCCTGTTATCCTTAACGGGGTTTTTTTATGCCCTCGGAACTAACCGCAGGTGTAATCAAACCGTGTGGGTATCCAATGGTTGTAACCAATACGAAGGAACAATCGGTCCTAAATCCCTTTTCCGCTGTAGACATACCTCATTTAACTCTCGCAACTCCTTATTCCACCTGCGGTGTGGCTACCCCCCCCCACACAAAAAATTATTTAAATAAATAAAAAAGAGGCAGTGGGTGTAATAGCCCCGGAGGGGCTAACAGATAAGGGGTGTAGGGAATTAAGCGATAAGTGCGGGGGGAGTTATATGCTTTGGGTTGATTACACCTGTGGGGGTATCATTACGCAAGAATCCGATCTGTAGGCTGCATATTGGGGTAATTTTTACCAAACTTTATTATGATTCGACACCATTAATAACTGATGAATTCGAGCAGTTGCTTAAACAGAACGTTTTCCTTGCTAATAATTAAACGGCCCCAAAATAGTACTCAGGTTTTATTTTTTTTTCTAATTTTTGCATGAGCCTCATATGTTATTGAATAGGGATTTGAAAATATATAGTTAAGGTGAGTATAATGATTTTATTAGTTAAAAGAAGTTTCTTAGTGTTTATCATCTTGATTTTGTTTGTTATTCTCTACTTTTCCTTTACTCGGTTAGCGCTGGTTACAGTTGTACAAGATTCGAATGAACCAAAATTAATTTTAAAAATTGATTTTTTATTTCCAATGCGGCAGATAGAAATGAAAAAAAATATTGCTGTTAAAACGGAAATCCCTGATTCCCCGCTAGAGATAAATGCTACCTGGCGTAACCGGCATATTTTGCTACTGACCATCAGAGAAAAAGCTTATCCGGTTGGTCAGAAAATATGCTATTCCCTGAAAGTTCCAACAGTTATTCCCATTATCGCTAAAAATATTTCGGGCAGCCTCCATTACAAAATAGCCCCACAAGTCTTAAGTCCCAAACCGGGTGAAAGGGTTCCCACCAAGGGGCCCGTACTTCTCAAATTCAATACAATGGTTTCTTCTCGAAGCTTAACTAGTTCCCTGAAGTGTGAGATAAGCGGTAAGATTAAGCCAATGGAGCTGCAAAAGGAAGGTAGAAAGTTCTACAACTACAGCGTTTGGCAATTCATACCAGATCAACCTTTGGAGCCTGGCGCTTCTTACAACTTCATCATTGCCAAAGGACTCAAGAGTGCCAGCGGAAAAACAACTGAAAAAAGCCAAGAAATAACCTTTACGGGAGCAGAAGCACCAAATTTAATTAAGACCAGCCCAAGGAATAAAGAAAAAAACGTTAAATTATATCGTACTATTACCGCTCATTTTGATCACCCCCTTGGAAAGGGAACAATCAAGGTAACGGATCCTAAGGATAGAATCACTATTCCGGGATCAGTTAGGGTGGATAAGAATAAGATTGTTTATAGACCTATTCATGCCTTTTTACCTGATAGTATTTATAAAGTTCATATTACCGGTTCGTCCCTAGTAGGGGAACCTTCAGAAGCATACAGCTATCTTTTTCGAACAATGCCAATGGGAGAGAACATGTGGGTTGATGTTAAACTTGGAAAAATTCATACAGTAACAGTATACAAAGGTAGAATGCCTATCCGACATATGTTGGCATCAGGGGGTCGTAGGAATAATGAAACACCTTTGGGAACCTTTTATACCAAGGATAAAGGAAGTAGTTTTTGGTCACCTCGCTTTGGCGAAGGGGCTACTTACTGGGTAAGGCTGGTAGATCAGTATCTGGTTCATTCCGTTCCTAAAAATAGTAAGTGGCAGACAAAAAGTGAGGAGCATCGCAAACTGGGTCTTCCTGCAAGTCATGGTTGTATACGATTGGATGAAAAGGATGCCAAATGGTTTTATGAAAATGTACCTCAAGGGACCATGGTCATTATTCACCAGTGAAAAGGGAGGGAAGTAAATTGAATATTGTCTTCCTATTTTTGGTTGTAAGTAGCGTAGTAGTTTCAGCTTTGTCCGGGAATATGAATCAACTTACTGAAGCCATTGCTTTGTCAGCCGGCGAAGCAGTGGAAAGGATTTTTGGTTTAATTGGTATTTTAACATTGTGGCTGGGTATTGCTAAAATTGCTGAAAAGTCAGGTCTTTTAGAAACTGTTACCAAACTATTACAACCCATAGTAAGAATCCTTTTTCCCAGTATTCCCAAAGGTCATCCGGCAATGGGAGCCATCTTGATGAATATCAGTGCCAATCTCTTTGGATTTGGCAGTGCTGCTACACCTTTTGGTTTGAAAGCGATGGAACATCTCCAAAAATTAAACCGATCCAATCAGGCAAGTCAAGCTATGTGTACTTTTCTTGCAATCAATACTTCAAGCGTCACCTTGATTCCCAGTACTATCATTGCTTTACGAGTAAATGCCGGCTCGGCCAATCCGATGGAAATTATTGGAACAATACTCTTTGCTACGACAGTTTCCACAATTGTGGCAATTGTAGCTGATTTTTTCTTTCGTTTGCGAAGTGAAAAAGGTGGTTGGAGGTAATGTACATCCTTTTTATAAAATTTTCGGAATTTGTTTTGCCGGTATTTTTATTGATAGTATTTCTTCATGCATTTTACAAAAAAATACCTGTCTATGATGTCTTTGTAGATGGTGCTAAGGAAGGATTTGGACTTGCCGTAAAATTAATCCCGTACGTTGTCGGAATTTATGTTGCAGTTGGCATGTTCCGGCAATCCGGAGCCATGGAGTTGGCAATTGCATCACTAGAACCTATATTATCAATGATAGGCATACCCGGGGAAATTATACCTCTTTTAATAGTTAGGCCTCTCTCAGGTCCTGCAGCCCTGGGGATGACGGTGGAAATATTGGATAAATTCGGTCCGGATTCTTTTATAGGCAGATTAGCTTCTACTATAGATGGTAGTACTGATACTACACTTTATATAATAGCAGTCTACTTCGCCTCTGTAGGCGTTAAGAAAGCAAGGTATGCTCTACCGGTAGGGTTGTTGGCGGATTTTGCAGGTTTTGGTGCAGCTATTTTTATTTGTCGTATTATTTTTGGATGATAGAAAAATGAAGAAAAATAAAAGAGTTATAAAAGCTGCTTCCATTAGGGGTGTGGGGTATATGCTGAAGGAGAATACAAATGAGAATTAATTTTTTGAGGTTTACCAAAATCTCTTTAAAATTAACAATGATTTATGCCTTGTTATTTTCATTCGTGTTAATTTTATTAAATGCCTCTATTCTGTATGGCGTAAAGTATTTTCTTGTCCATCAGGCAATCCAGCAGGTCGAAAATACAAGTAGTATAATGAAATGATTGACAGGCTGCAATCCTCCTTTGAAAGACAAAGTCAATTTGTATCTGATGCTTCCCATGAACTTTGGACGCCAATTTCTATTATCCAAGGGTATATTAACCTGATGGACAGATGGGGAAAGGAAGATAGGGATGTTCTCCAAGAATCAATTGACGCTATAAAAAATGAAACTTCAAATATGACAGAATTAATTGAAAAACTACTCTTCCTTGCAAGAGGTGGAAGTGGGACTCAAAAACTGGTAAAAGACGAATTTTGGCTAAATGAGTTAATCAATGAGGTAATAAAAGAGAGCAGGATCGTTGCGCCAAATCGTGATATATCTTCTAAACAAAATGATTCTCAACGGGTTTATGCAGACAGAAGGCTGTTAAAGCAAATGTTGAGGGCTTTAGTTGATAATAGTATAAAGTTTACTTCAGAAAGTGGAAAGATAGAAATAAATGCAATCAATAATGGAGATAATGCAAAAATTATTATTAGTGATAATGGTATAGGAATTCCTGAAGAAGAAATACCCCTGATATTTAACCGATTTTACCGTGTGGACAAAGCAAGGGCTCGAGGTACAGGAGGCAGTGGATTGGGGTTGTCCATTGTCAAATGGATTGTTGATGCTCACGGAGGAAGTATTTCTGTTAAAAGCGCTGCTGGAAAAGGAACAGATATAATAATAATCCTTCCTTTAAAATAATTATATATTAGAAAGAGCCTGTAAGAATTACAGGCTCTTTCTAATGCAATTCTAATGTTTATCTAATGGTGTTTTAAGAAAATATTTCTATAATAAATTCATACTAAACGAGAGGAGGTGAGACTTATGGGTTTAAAAGATAAGAACATAAATAAATCAAAACAGGAAAAGGAGAGGAAGTTCATGAATAAGAAAATACTTACCCTAGCTTTGGGAGGAATCTTTGCAGTAGGAGTTGCATTTGGTTCCTTTGGATTAATTAATGCTAAGGTTTTTGCTGCCGACAACAATGCTGCTAAAAAGAGTGCTGTAGTTGCAGAAAAAGGAGAGAAAGAAGATAAGGAAGATATTAATCTTTCAAAGGCAAATGTTAAAATCAGTCAAGAAGGAGCCAAAAATATTGCCCTATCTTCACAAAAAGACGCAAAAGTTTTAGAAGTAGAACTGGAAGATGAAGATGGAACTATCGTTTATGGAGTAGAGGTACAAACAGCACAAAAGAAATATGATATTAAAATTGATGCAAATACGGGGAAAATATTAAAGTCTGAAGCAGATGACGAAAAAGAAGACAAGATAGAAAATGAAAGCAAAAATACAAATGACAGAGACGATATAAATGAAGAAGTAGAAGAGTAGTAAAAAGCCGGGATACCCTTTACTAAGGTTATCCCGGCCTACGCTTGTATGTTGTAAGGAAAGAGGATATTATTTTAAATAGAAATTATCACTAGCGTTGCATAAATAAAAAATTAATTTGTCAAGTCATAGATAACCTTGATAATCATAAAAAACTGTAAAAAATCCTGAAAAATTATAGAAAATCTTGCCTATGCAAGAAAAAACTCCTTTATAATAGAGATTAAGGGTAGTCCTTGCCCAAATCTCTAAAATAAAGGAGAACAAAAATGCAAGGCAAGGATACCATAAATTCCACATTTAATCTA
>Ga0182240_100392_pt1 | contig 14576 bp, 12 predicted proteins | sample hydfrates4_PW_90_FD_145594 | JGI IMG/M metagenome (GOLD analysis project Ga0182240, IMG submission 145594) | Subsurface microbial communities from deep shales in Texas, USA - hydraulic fracturing test 4_PW_90 | ecosystem: Environmental > Aquatic > Deep subsurface > Shale gas/oil reservoir >...
CTAATTAGACGTTTATAGATATAAAGAAGGTGGGAGCGGGGCAAAGGAGCGCTGTATAATTAGATTTTAAAGGTAGTATATAATAAAATCATCGGAGGAATCGAGTCAACTACCCACCGTCTAAAGACGGGGACTTGTGATGAACAAGCCTTAGTTGACTACCCTCAGCCAGGATCAAACAGGCTCACGCCTCTAAAGGGAGATTATCGGGCTACGTTATATAGGTCATAACACCTTCGGATGTTTCTCCTAGTCTGTCGCTCTGTTGTTTAGCTTTAAACAATCCTGAGGGGTAGGGATAGTGAACTAAACGTAAAAAGCCTATATAACATTGGGGAAGGAGAATAACTCCGTTAAGGAGGTGCACTTTATGTTAGTGTACGTTTTAAACAAACATGGGAAACCTCTTATGCCTTGTAAACCTTCAAAGGCAAGAAAACTACTTAAAGAGGAAAAAGCCAAGGTTGTTAAAAAAGAACCTTTTACCATTCAACTGCTCTATGGTAGTAGCGGTTATAAACAACCTATTACTTTGGGAGTAGATGCAGGAAGTAAAACTGTAGGTTTGTCTGCTACTACTGAAAATAAGGAACTTTTTGCAGCAGAAGTTGAACTAAGGGACGATATACCTAAACTTATATCTCAGAAACGACAGTATCGTAGAGATAGACGTTTCAGAAAAACAAGGTATAGGGAACCACGTTTTTTAAATCGTGTCCACAGTAAAAACAAAGGATGGCTTGCACCGTCGGTAGAACATAAAATAAAATCGCACATTAAACTGATTGATCTAGTTCGCCATTTGCTTCCTATTACAAAAATTGTAGTAGAAGTTGCAAGTTTCGATATACAAAAGATTAAGAATCCTAATATTGAAGGTAAACAATACCAACAAGGTGAACAATTAGCTTTTTGGAATACAAGGGAATATGTTCTATGGAGAGATAACTATACCTGTCAACACTGCAAAGGCAAAAGTAAAGATAAACGACTCAATGTTCACCACATCGAAAGTAGGCAAATAGGTGGAAACGCACCGAGTAATTTAATTACATTGTGTGAAACATGCCATAAGGATTACCACGATGGAAAAATTAAATTGAATTTTAAAAGAGGACAAAAGTTTAAAGATGCTACATTTATGGGTATTATGAGATGGACTTTATACAATAGATTAAAAACACTATACCCTAACGTTCATCTAACTTATGGATATATCACTAAAAATACAAGGATACAAAATAGTTTAACTAAAACACATAGAATAGACGCTTTATGTATTAGTGGTCATCCTCAAGCAAAACAACTAGAGTATTATTATCACATTAAAGAAGTTCGACGACACAATAGACAAATACACAAAGCTAAAATTCTAAAGGGAGGAATAAGAAAACTTAACCAAGCACCTTATCTAGTACATGGTTTTAGATTGTTTGATAAAATAAGATACAACGGTATTGAATGTTTCATATTTGGGAGACGTTCAACTGGATATTTTGATATAAGAAAAGTTGATGGTACAGTAATTCATAGGAGTGCAAAAAGCAATGATCTAATCTTAGTAAGCAAAGTCAAAACTTTACTATGGGAAAGGAGGGAAAATTCTGCATTCCTCTCACCATTAAAATGGTGAGTTTCCTGCAGATATTTTTTATGAATATAAAAAGGGCTATTATTTCGGTTTACGACAAAACTAATTTAGAGGATTTAGCAAGTTTTTTATTTCGCAATGGTGTTGAAATTATATCCACAGAAGGGACAAATAAATATTTAGAAGAAAAAGGGATTCCCACTGTAAAAATGGCCGATTATATTGGATTTCCTGAAATTCTTGGAGGTCGTGTTAAAAGTATAGATCCAAAATTAGCTGGAGGTATTTTAGCCAAGTCTAACGATAAAAAACATGAAGAAGAGATGATCAATTATAATATAAAAAGAATCGATATGGTTGTAGGTAATTTCCCTACCTTTGAGGAAATTGCAAAAAAAACGAAGAATGAGGAATCACTTTTAGAATATATTGATATTGGAGGCTACTCTCTTCTTAGAGGCGCTGCAAAAAATTATAAAGATGTTGTAGCATTGGTAGATCCCAAAGATTATCAAACGGTTATTGACAATTTAGAGGATTGTGGCGATGTTCCTTTACAATTAAGAAGAAAGTTAGCTCTGAAAGTTTTCTTTTCTACTTCTAAATACGATGCCAGTATTCATAAAATCTTCTCTGAACTCTTTGCAGCTGAGAAGTTTGATCATGAATTTTTTGAAATATTGGGAAACTTAAGGTATGGTTCTAATCCAATGCAGGAAGCAATTTTAATGAAATTTTTGGAAGAAGACAGTTTTATCGATTATTTAGAAAATTTAACTTTTCATAAAAAGCCTACATTGAGGATATTGAAAGACATAAAGTTACTTTTTCATTTGGCTAGTTTCACAAACAATGAATTTTTAGGTTTTGCAAAGAAAGGAATTTTCGTATTTGGATATTCTTCTCCTACTGATGAAGAGAAAGAACAATTCATCAGGATTATCAAAGAACTAAAAGGTGGGGTCGTTTACAGTGACGATCCAAATATAATAACTGAACTGAAAGATTCAAAACATGATGGACTAATGACTTCTTATAATCTTGAAAAAAAAGAAGAGATACTTTCCTTTAAACCTATGGTTTTTAAGGTTAATAAGAAAGTTTTGAAACGAGACGAAGAATATATTGTGGATGGTGATCTAGTTGTAAAGCAAAATTTTCAAGAGATTGCTTTAGATTTGTCTCCTTCAGAGCAATTGGGTTTCGAGGTTGCTAAGGTTCATAAATCAGATACCGCTGTATATGTAAAAAACAATCTCATTAGCTCTGGTAATCAATCCTGCTTGAACAGAGAAATTGCATTAAATGCCCTCGAAAATACTTTGGAAAGATTTGAAGTTCTTCCAAAGGAAGGAACTATTATATTCGATTCTCCGATAAATTCCCAAAAGATAATTGATATAATATTAAATTGGAAGGTTGAAAAGGTAATTGTTCCTCCAACCTTACCGGGATACGAAAAATATTTAAAGGATTTAGAGGAAAAGGGAATTACTCTGTTGGTAACACAGAGAAGGTATCATCGGTATTAATATGTTTAATATTAATATTAATTCATTAAGGCGCTCTGTCCCTTAAGAACCCCGAAATGAAGTTCAAAGTCAAAATCATTTAAAAACATACTTTGCATAGTATCGCAAACAAGGGACTCTGCCCCTTGATGTATGGGGTTTTTAAGGGTGAAACCTCTTAATGTTAAGGGCGGAGAGTGAGGAATGGGGGCTATATATTGAGTTTTTAGAATTTCTTAAGTCACTAAAAGACGGAAGCAAGGAGGAGTAAGATGACTTCACTAGCAGAAAGCGGAAAAAAGAAAATAGAATGGGTAAAAAAACACATGAAAGTCTTAAACTATTTAAAAAATCTATACCAAACAGAAAAACCCTTTGAAGGTGTAAATGTAGCTATAAGCATCCATTTAGAGGCAAAAACAGCCTATTTAGGAATAGTTTTGCACGAATTAGGTGCCAACGTTGCAATAACAGGGAGTAATCCCTTATCCACGCAAGAAGATGTCGTGGAAGCTCTGAAAGAATATGGACTCAACGTCCATGCAGAAAGAACTTTAGATGAATCGGTCTATTGGAAAAATATCGATAAAATATTAGAAACTAACCCTAATATAATTTTAGACGACGGAGCAGATTTGGGAATAACCTTAATAGAAAAACACCCCGAAAAAGTAAGCAATCTTTGGGGAATATGTGAGGAAACAACCACAGGTGTAAAAAGATACAAATCCCTTTTCAAAGAAAATAAATTACCTGTACCTGTGATTTTAATAAACGACTCTTACATGAAATATTTGTTTGACAACAGGTATGGTACAGGACAATCAACGTGGGATGGAATTATGAGATCTACCAATCTTTCTGTTTCGGGTAAGGTAGTAGTTGTAGCAGGATACGGCTGGTGCGGTAAAGGTGTTGCTATGAGAGCAAAGGGGTTAGGCGCCAACGTAATAATAACTGAAGTTGATCCCATAAAAGCTAACGAAGCGATAATGGATGGCTTTAGGGTTATGAAAATGGATGAGGCGGTAAAATACGGTGATTTTTTTGTTACGGTAACAGGTGACATCGATGTAATAACGAAAAGGCACTTTTTAGAAATGAAGGATGGAGCAATTCTTTCCAACGCAGGACATTTTGATGTTGAAGTAAAGGTAAAGGATTTGGAAGAAATTGCGGTAGACAAAATCAATGTAAGAAACGGAGTAGAAGAATACAAATTACCAAACGGGAAAAGCGTATTTTTATTAGGACAAGGAAGACTGGTTAATCTAGTTAACGGCGACGGTCATCCCGCAGAAATAATGGATCTTTCATTCAGTTTACAATTAGAAGGTGCGAAATACATCAAAGAAAACCACCAAAATATGAAAGTAAATCTTTCCCCAGTACCTTATGAAATAGACGAAAAAATAGCACAAATCAAACTAAAAACATTAGGGATCGAGATTGACACCCTATCCAAAGAGCAGCAAGATTATTTAAATAGCTGGAAATAATATGTAATATATAGGGGACACCCGTAGGTGTCCCTCTTACTCCACAAGATCTGCATACATTGGGAAACGTTGACAAAGAGAAACAACATCTTTTCTAATTTCTTGTGCTAAATCTTTATCTATATTCCCTTCTTCATCAAGAACATTATTTGCAACTTTTGCTATCATTGAAGCGATTTCTTTCATTTCTTTTTCTTTCATACCGCGTGTGGTAACAGCGGGTGTACCTATCCTTATTCCACTAGTAACAAAGGGTGACAACTTTTCTTTCGGGACAGTATTTTTGTTAACCGTAATATCACATTGCCCTAAAGCCTTTTCGAGGGCTTTCCCTGTAATATTCAGCTCAGATAGATCGACCAAGAACAAATGCGTATCCGTTCCACCTGAGACGATTCTCAAATTTTTATTAGAAAGTTCATTGCTTAAAGCCTTGGAATTTTTAACTACTTGTTTTTGATATTCTTTGAACTCTTCACTCATGGCTTCTTTAAAGGCAACAGCCTTTGCTGCTATTATATGTTCTAATGGACCGCCTTGTATGCCTGGAAAAATAATTTTATTGATTGACTTATAAATATCACTGTCATTTGTTAAAATAATTCCACCTCTTGGTCCTCTTAAAGTTTTATGCGTTGTTGAAGTAACAACATGGGCATACTCAACTGGGTTTGGATGAATACCAGCCGCAACTAATCCTGCAAAATGGGCCATATCAACCATTAAATACGCACCAACTTCATCGGCTATCTCTCTAAATCTTTTAAAATCTATTATCCTAGAGTATGCACTTCCACCTGCAACAATAACTTTAGGTTTTGCATCCTTCGCTATTCTTTCAACCTCATCATAATTGATTGTTTCCGTTTCTTCATCAACACCATAAGAAACGACATTGAATAGCATACCTGAAAAATTTACGGGGGCACCGTGAGTTAGATGACCTCCATGGCTCAACGACATTCCCATTAACGTATCCCCAGGTTTCATAAGTGCCAGATAAGCACCCATATTTGCTTGAGAACCTGAATGGGGTTGAACGTTCGCAAACTTTGCATTGAAAAGTTCTTTTACCCTATTTCTTGCTAGTGTCTCAACCTCGTCTATATATTCACACCCTCCGTAATATCTTCTTTTTGGGTAACCTTCGGCGTATTTATTAGTAAAAACACTTCCTGCGGCGTCCATAACAGATTTTGATGCATAATTTTCTGATGCGATCAACTCTAAACCATACTCTTGCCTTTTAAGCTCTTTTTGAAGGATCTCGTAAACTTCGCTATCAGAACCTTTTAAAGCTTCCCACACTGTCAACACCTCTTTTTTTAAATTGTAAGATGTCTAATATAAAAATCACATTTTTAATATTTTAACACACTATCTGATTTTCCAAATTAATTAAGATCAGATATTACATCTTAATGTAAAATTTTTATAATAAAATATTTTTCATAACGGAAATAATCAATTCTATTTGTCAATAAAAGTTGGTAATCGGCTGTAATCCACTTTGACTTATCTTGATTATTTGATTATAATGAAATCGCGGGTTAAATAACAAAAAGGAGTAGATATTATGAAAGGCAAATTAGAAGGACTTCAACCGGCATCTGTATTTAAACATTTTGAGGCAATCAGCAGAATTCCAAGAGAATCGGGGAATGAAAAGCAGATTAGCGATTATTTGACTCAGTATGGAAAAGATCTTGGTCTTGAAGTAATTCAAGAGGAATCTTTGAATGTCATTATCAAAAAATCTGGAACATCGGGGTATGAACAGGCTCCTACGGTCATTCTTCAAGGTCATATGGATATGGTTTGTGCGAAGAAAGAGGACTTTCCTTTTGATTTTTCCAAAGACCCGATTCCGATTTTTGTTGAAGGAGATTATGTAAAAACAGAAGGAACTACATTAGGAGCAGATAATGGTATTGCTGTGGCGATGATTATGGCTATATTAGAATCAAAAGAATTAGAACATCCACCGCTCGAATGTTTATTCACAGTAGCAGAAGAGACAGGGATGGATGGCGTGCGGAATCTGCATCCGGAACACTTATCCGGTAAGATTTTGATTAATCTAGACTCCGAAGAAGAGGGAAAGATGCTGGCCTCTTGTGCTGGAGGTGTGAGAAATGTCGTTTCGATTCCGATTGAGTGGAAAGAAGCTAATCCGCAAAAACAATCATACGCCATAACGATAAAAGGTTTACGAGGCGGGCATTCAGGGCTTGAGATTGATAAACACAGAGCAAGCGCTATTAAATTATTGGGCAGAATTTTAAAAGTTCTTCACCAATCGTTTGATATTCAAATCGCCAACGTCAAAGGTGGAGAAAAAATGAATGCCATCCCGAAAATGGCCTCTGCCATTATTGTTGCAGATCTAACCAATCGAAATGAAATTGAAAACATGGTTGATACATATCAAAAAGTGTTCAAGAAAGAATTTGAAGCATCAGATCCTAACATTCAAATACAGCTGAATAAAATTGAATCTGTGAAACGAGTGTTTGCAGATAGCACAAAAACGAATCTTATTCATGCCCTTCGTTTAATTCCTGCAGGAATACAGACCATGAGCGCAAATATAGAGGGTTTAGTAGAAAGCTCGAATAATATTGGAACATTAGAAACAAAAGAGGATTTTATCATTTTAAGTAGCGCTGTTCGAAGCTCAGTAAGATCCTTAAAAGAGGAGATCAACGATCGCATTGCAAGTGTTTGTGATTTAATTGGTGCAAAAATGGAGTTAGTATCGGATTATCCAGCATGGGAATATGAACCCAATTCAAAAATTCGACAGATTATGAATGAAGTATATAAAGAATTGAACAATAACCAAGAAATGAAAGTTGATGCAGTTCATGCCGGGTTAGAATGTGGCTTTCTACAGGAAAAATTAGGTAAAATCAATATGGTATCGATTGGACCAAATATTTACAACGCTCACACTCCCGAGGAATCATTAAGTATTTCATCAACCCAAAGAGTATATCAACTTTTAACTGAAGTATTAAAGAGAATAAAATAAAGGATAAAAAGAGCATAAAATTTGTTATGGGCCAGGAGTGGCCCATTGCTTTTTAACTGGCTTACAGGAATAGTTACAATCTTAATCGTAATTCAAACGCGTGGTTTCATCTGTCAGAGTTGGATCCAAAAGAGTTTTCCATTCTGGCGATTCCCAACTTTTTAAATTTGAGTGGGTTATGTAATATTTTTGAGGTATAGGGTGCGTACCAACCACGACTTTTACACCATATTTTTCTTCTATGAATTTTTTGAAGTAAGATACATAAGGACATGGAGGATACCCGACGACCATGCCTGTGGCTAAATGAATTACTTCTACTCCGTTTTTTATCATTTCATCCGGAGCATATTCTATGTTTCCGCCGGGACATCCACCGCACGTTGTGTATCCGAAAATTTCGATTTCCTTGTCTTTGTAAATTTCGAAAGCCCCTTCACGATTTTCAAGAGATCTAAAACATTTTCCCCCTGCACATGTACGATAACGATCACATATAATGATCCCCAATTTGATCTTTTCCATCATTTACCTCCTCAAGTTGACAAGTTTTTCAGCACAAACGCATCCAGATAATTACCAACATTTCCACAACATCACCCTAAATTCTAACACAATATTTGATTTTCCAAATTAATTAAGATCAGCTATCACATCTCAATGTTAAATTTTTATAATGAAATATTTTTCATGAAATTTTTTTCATATCGACAATAATCGCTTCTAATCGTCAATAAACGTCTGTAATCTTCTGTAATCGACTTTGACTTATCTAGATTATTCGATTATAATTGAATTGTAGGGTAAATAATAAAAAAGGGGGATAAACTATGGACTATGAAAAAAAGTTTTCACAAGTTGCAAAAACTGCGAAAGCAAGCATTATAAGGGAATTATTAAAGGTAGCTTCTGATCCAGAGATGATATCATTTGGTGGCGGTGTACCTGACCCTGAGACTTTTCCTCGAGAAGAATTAGGAGAAATTGCTGCAAAAATTGTTAAAGAAGAATACAAAATAACTCTGCAGTATGGTCCTACCGAGGGAGATAACGAATTAAAAAAAGCTTATATAAATCTACTAAAAAAACATGAAGGAATAGAAGGCGTATCCCCTGAGAATATGTTGGTAACTGTTGGCTCCCAGGAAGCCTTGCAATTGATAGGGCTGGCCTTGCTCGATGAAGATTCTTACTGTGCAGTAGGAAAACCTGTTTATTTAGGCGCTGTTAGTGCTTTTAAACAAATGTTTCCAAAGTTTTTGGAAATACCCTTGGAAGATGATGGAATGAATGTTGATATCCTTGAAGAAAAATTAAATGAATTGGTAAATAAGGGCGAAATTGATAAGTTTAAATTCGTTTACGTGGTACCAACATTTCAAAATCCTGCAGGAGTAAGTATGCCACTAGAAAAAAGAAAGAAATTAATTAACTTAGCACATAAATACGACTTTTTAATTATCGAGGATGATCCATATGGTGCGTTGAGATTTGAGGGAGAGCCAATTCCTTCCATTTACTCTCTTGAGCCAGAAAGGACGATCTTGTTGAACACCTTTTCTAAAATTTTGTGTCCGGGTCTGAGAATTGGGATAATTATTGCTTCAACAGACTTATTAAGGAAGTTTACAATTATTAAACAAGGTGTAGATCTATGTACCCCAACTTTGACCCAGAGATTAGCCGCTAGATATCTCCAAGCCCATGATAGGATAGAACAGTTAAAACCAACATTAGAACTTTATAAGTCAAAAAAAGACAGTATGTTGAATGCGTTAGAAGAGGAATTTGGTGATATGCAAGGGGTAAGCTGGACTCGCCCCGAAGGTGGTCTCTTCATATGGTTAACTTTTCCTGAATGGGTAGATACTATGGAAATGTTTGAAGAAGCAAAGAAGAACAAAGTATTGTACGTTCCGGGAGAGGCATTTTATGTAAACGAGGTAGAAAAAAATCACATGCGATTATCTTTCTGCCTTCCTTCACATGAAGAAATAAAAGAGGGAATAAGAAGATTGAGAAAAGTCGCAGAAAGTTATGTAAAAATGAAATCTTTGAGTAGCTAATCCTAAAAAAACTAATTATAGGAGGAGCTTTTTTATGTATAAAATATTGGTCATAAATCCAGGGGCAACGTCCACGAAGCTCTCGATTTTTGAAGATAACAATGAAGTAATCTCAGAAAGTATAGAACACTCCAGTAACGAGATAGAAAATTGCAAAACGATTATGGACCAACTTCCTTTTCGTAAAAAGTGTGTAGAAGATTTTCTAAAAAGATACAACATATCTATCGATGAATTAGATGCGATAGCTGCACGGGGGGGGATACTCCCTCCTATGAAAAGTGGAACTTATCGTGTAGATGAGAATATGGTTAATTATCTTAAAACCAAAACAAGAGTTGAACATGCATCAAACTTAGCTGCTGTAATCGCCTTTGAACTATCAAAAAGTTCTTCGAAAGACTTACCTGTTTTCATCACAGATCCTATTTCTGTTGACGAATTTATTCCCGAGGCAAGAATATCAGGAATACCTCAACTTGAAAGGCACAGTTTATTCCACGCTTTGAACATGAAAATTGTGGCAAGATTTGCGGCAAAAGAATTGAACAAAGAATATGAAGAATGTAATTTTGTTATAGCTCACTTGGGTGGTGGAATCTCTGTTGGGGCGCAAAGAAAAGGCCTTATGATCGATGTTAACAACGCAACAGATGAAGGACCTTTTAGTTCCCAAAGAACGGGAGAATTACCAATGGGGGATCTTGCAAAATGGATTTTTAAAAATATGCATTCTTACTCCAAAAATGATGTCAAATCTACATTTGTAGGAAAAGGAGGTTTGTTTGCATATTTAAAAACAGCAAGTTTAAAAGATGCTTTAAAACTTGCCGAAAAAGATGATTATGCAAAATCAATTGTAGAAGCCATGGCTTATCAAGTTGCAAAGGAAATAGGTGGGATGGCAGCAATCCTAGGTGGAGATCTCGATGCAATTATCTTGACTGGTGGAATGGCTCATAGCGATTACTTTGTTGAACTGATCAAAAGAAGGATCGATAAATTAGGTGTGGTAATGGTTTATCCTGGTGCTTACGAAATGGAAGGACTCGCTCTAGGAGCATTGAGAGCACTCAATAACTCAGAGAATGCTAATGTATGGGAGGGTGAAATATTTTATGAAAATTGAAAGTATAAGTCAAATTATAGAATTAGTAAAAAATGAACACAAATCAAAAACGATTGCGGTGGCAGCTGCCGAAGATGACGTTGTCTTGAAAGCTGTTCAAAAAGCTAAGGAAATTGATTTATGTAACTTTATCTTGTATGGTGATAAAGTAAAAATTCAACAGATATCAGAAGAAATCGGACTTGATACGACTAACATAGAAATCAGAAATGCTTCAACCCCTCTTGAAGCAGCAAAAAGAGCAATACAAGCGGTTGCCAATGGAGAAGCCGATCTACCTATGAAAGGAAAACTGACCACCTCAGAGATTTTATCGGTATATTTAAAGGATGAATATGGTTTAAAAACAGGAAAAACAATGAATTTAGTTTGTGCCTTTGAAATACCCAGATACCACAAGTTGTTGATAATCTCTGATGCTGGTATGGTGATCGCTCCAACTCTTGAACAAAAAGTTGATATTATAAACAACGCTGTGTCAGTTGCCCATAAGTTAGGTGTAGAAACACCGAAAGTTGCTGTTGTAGGGGCATTAGAACAGGTTAACCCGAAGATGCCTGCTACAGTAGAAGCAGCGATATTAGCACAAATGTACAGAAGAGGTCAGATAAAAGGTTGCATAGTAGACGGACCATTCGCTATGGACAATGCCATATCTAAAGAAGCAGCTATACACAAAGGAATAAACAGTAAAGTCGCTGGTGATGCGGATATATTAATCATGCCGGATATAGAAGCAGGAAATATATTGTATAAAACCTTAGTATATTTCGCCGATGCAAAGCTGGCGAGTTCAATTGTAGGGGGCAAAAAACCGGTTGTTTTGACCTCTAGAGCTGATAGTGATGAATCCAAACTCAACGCTATGGCGTTTTCAATTTTAATGTCTTAAATTTAAAAAGGAGAATTCATATGTATAAAATTCTCGTTATAAACCCAGGGTCCACATCGACCAAAATTGCTGTTTATGAAGATGAAAATCAAAGATTAAAAAAAGTGATAGATCACGATGTGAATGAATTAAAAAAATTCAAAGCCGTTGCCGATCAATACGAATTTAGGAAGAATATGATTTTACAGTTTTTGAGTGAAGAAGGAATAAACTTACACAGTTTTTCAGCCATCATTGGGCGTGGAGGGCTTTTAAGACCTATACCAAGTGGGACTTATGAAATAAATGATCGGATGCTAGAAGAATTACGAAGCGCTAAATATGGAGAACACGAATCGAATTTAGGGGCTCTTATAGCAAACGAACTAGCTGAACAGATTGGTGTAAAAGCTTACATAGCCGATCCCGTTGTGGTGGATGAGATGGAAGATATAGCAAGAGTTTCAGGTCATCCTTTCTTTCACAGAAAATCTATTTTCCACGCTTTAAATCAAAAAGCTGTGGCGAGATCGCTCAGTGAAAAATTGGGTCGTAATTATTATGACTTGAATCTCATCGTTGTTCATATGGGTGGGGGAATATCCATTGGAGTCCACAAAAAAGGCAAGGTAGTTGATGTTAACAACGCCCTTGATGGAGACGGCCCTTTTACGCCTGAAAGATCAGGAACGTTACCCCTTGTTGGGTTTATAGACCTTTGCTACTCAGGAAAATATTCTGAAGGTGAAATAAGGAAGCTCATAAAAGGTAATGGAGGGTTAATTGCTTATTTAGGTACGAATGATGTGAGAGAGGTCGTAAAAAGAATAAAAAGCGGTGATAAAAAGGCTGAATTGGTATATTTTGGATTGATACATCAAATTGTTAAATGGATAGGTAAAATGTCCGCAGTTTTGAATTATGACGTTGATGCCATAGCCTTAACTGGAGGAATGGCATATGAAAATGAATTTCTTGTCCCACAAATAAAAGAAAAAGTAAGTTTTATCGCCCCGGTTTATGTGTTTCCTGGAGGAGACGAAGAAAAAGCCTTAGCCCTTGCGGCACTTCGAGTAATAAAACAAGAAGAACCAGCAAAAATGTACAAATAAAGGAGCTCTAAATCCATGTTGAAAAATTTATTAAAAGATTATCAAGTTCATATTTTCATTGGGATGTTTGGGTCCGGGAAAACGGAAGTTTCTATGAACGTAGCGTTGAAATTAAAAAAAGAGCACAAAAATGTTGCCATTGCGGATTTGGATATCATAAGCCCGTACTTTCGGGTAAGAGATAAAATTGAAGAATTGAATCGAAAAGATATTAAGGTAATCACTCCCCCAGCAAAATATATGCATGCCGACGTTCCCATCGTTCCTGGTGAAATAGGAGGATACATAACAAACCAAGATTATAAAACTGTAATAGACGTAGGGGGAAACGAAGACGGTGTGAAAGTTTTAGGATCTTTAAAAAATTATATAGATAATTCAAAATGTGCCCTGTACTTTGTAATCAATACGAGAAGGCCTTTTATGGATACTAAAGAATATATAATAAAAAATTTGCAATCCTTGGAAAGTAGCTCACGACTAAAAATTAATTATTTAGTGGTAAATTCAAACATTCAAAATGAAACAACTAAAGAAATCATAGAAGAAGGGGAAAACATAATAGGAGAAGTATCCAACATAACAAATATCCCCGTGGCATTTACAGTAGTAACTAGAAATTTAGAGGACAAGATAAATACCAAGTTCGAAAAATTTGTGATTCAAAGATTTTTTGGAGATTATGGTTTTTGAGCGGGGCGAAGGGGCGCTAAAATAAGCTTCAGAACTTTTAAACTCAGTAAAAATTGAATGATTGGAGGGAAAACGATGAAAGAGACAAAGTTTGCAATTGATATTGATAAAGAAAGATGTAAAGGATGTGGACTATGTATTGAAGCTTGTCCCAAAGACATCCTTGAATTTTCTAAAGGGTACAACAACAAAGGATATCACCCAGCACAAGTTAAGGACATTGAAAATTGTATAGGATGTGGTTTTTGCTATCAAATGTGTCCAGATGTATGTATAACTGTAAAAGTATTAGAAAAGGCAAGGAGTTGATTATTTATGCAAAAAACCGAAAAAATTATGGTAAAAGGTACTGAAGCAATAGGTGAAGCTGCAATAAGAGCGGGATGTAGATTATATTTTGGTTACCCAATTACTCCACAAAGTGAATTAACAGAATACATGGCAAGAAGATTACCTGAGGTAAATGGCACTTTTTTACAAGCTGAAAGCGAAGTGGCAGTTTCAAATATGATATATGGAGCAGCTAGCACCGGAAAAAGGGTTATGACTTCCACTTCTTCCCCTGGATTCTCTTTAATGCAAGAAGGGGTTTCTTACATAGCAGGAGCCGAACTTCCATGCGTTTTTGTAAACGTTGTGAGAGGTGGACCAGGATTGGGAGACATACAACCAGCGCAATCAGACTATTTTCAAGCCACAAAAGGTGGTGGACATGGGGATTATAAGTTGATCGTATTTGGTCCAGAATCCCTTCAAGAAGCTGTTGAATTGACTATTCGTGCTTTCGATGTTGCTGATAAGTACAGAATACCAGTGTTAGTGTTAACAGACGGATTGCTTGGTCAAATGATGGAACCAGTGACATTCCCCAGCTTTAAAAATCTAAACACTTTACCCGATCATTCAGATTGGGCATTGACTGGAACAAAAATGCAGCGAGAACCACACAGAGTTACATCCTTTGATTTAGACCCTGTAAAATTAGAAAAAATGAATATTCAAAGACATGAAAAATACAAAACAATAGTAAAAGAAGAAAAATTATTTGAAGAATATAAATTAAACGATGC
>Ga0182240_100393_pt1 | contig 14550 bp, 17 predicted proteins | sample hydfrates4_PW_90_FD_145594 | JGI IMG/M metagenome (GOLD analysis project Ga0182240, IMG submission 145594) | Subsurface microbial communities from deep shales in Texas, USA - hydraulic fracturing test 4_PW_90 | ecosystem: Environmental > Aquatic > Deep subsurface > Shale gas/oil reservoir >...
CCTGCGTTTTTTGACCAGGAGGCTGCTCATATTTGCGGCGGAGGACGTGGGACTGGCGGATCCCCAGGCCCTTTCTCTGGCAACAGCAGCGGCTTATGCTGTGGACATGGTAGGGTATCCTGAGGCGAGGATAATACTTTCGGAGTTAGTTATATATTTGGCTTCGACCTTGAAAAGCAATAGCGCTTATTTGGCGATCGACAGAGTGCTTTCGGCTATAGAGAAAGGGGACCTAATGCAGGTTCCAAGGCATTTGGACCCTCACGGCGAAGGTTATAAGTATCCCCACGACTACCCTGAACACTGGGTTCCCCAAAGGTATCTTCCCGAGAATAGAAGATTTTACTTTCCCCAGGAAGTAGGCGCGGAAAGGGCGTTGGCGCAACGGTTAAAAAAACTTTGGAGACGTTTCAGGGAGAATGGAGGCAACAGTTAGTAAATAATCTTGTAGGCTATCAACCCTATATATTCCCGCAGGGCAAGGACGTTTTTTGCTGTGGTTACGGCCAGAAAATCAAGAGGATCAAGGGGTTTTTCGTCTGCCAAATAACCTACAGGCCAATGGTAAAGCTTGGCTTCCTCTAAGTTTTGCATGGCACACCACGATGCCCTTTTCATGTGGAAAGCACTGGTGACCAGGATTATTTCCTTGAACTTGCGTTTCGTGACGATATCTTTGATGTTGGCCATGTTTTCCCATGTGGTTCTAGCCTCTTCTTCCAGTATTATCTCTCCCGTAAAGCCAAGCTTTTTAAGCAGAATGGATATGGCTTTGGCAGCGGAGATAGGATATTTACCACCTCCGTAGCTTCCTGTGACTATTATGGGCCACTGGTTCTTTTGGGCGAGTAGGAAGGCTCCCACAGCTCTTTGGACAGTGTAGGGGCCTGGTTCGGTCTCTTCAGGAGTTTTGCCGTATCTGCATCCTCCATCCAAAAGGACTATTACGGGGTTTTGAGGAGCTTCAGGAAGTGACGGAGTGACAGCTTTCTCTAGGGGAAGCAATATAAACCTTTCTCCTATGGGAGTTGCCAGAAACCAAAAAGCCAAGGAAAGGATTAGTAACATTCCTCCCAGGGCTTTTCCCTTATGTTTTTTCAGAAGGCATGAAAGGCCCAATAATGCCAGAACAGTGGAAAAACATCCTGGAGGAACCAACAGACTTTTTATCAACTTGTAGAGAAAGAACTTAATAGCCATTGGTTGGTTTACCTCCTCTTTGGTAGAACACAGCCATTAATGGTTTTATATGGATATTAAAACAATACCTGCTGTCACCAATGATACTCCCGCTAACTTTATTTTTGTAAGTTTTTCATTGAGGACAAAAAAAGCCACCAGTGCGGCTATGAATGGCCTTGCAGAAACTATGCAGGTAGATACTTCCACGCTTGTGAATTTGAAACTGTAGGTGAAAAGCAAGTTGCCTATGGTTAGTCCAAGAGCTCCAGCCAGGGCTATTTCCATAATGTTGCCGAAAGAGATGTTTTTGATATCTTTTGTGTTTTTATTTGCAATAAATATTGCCCAAGAGCCTATAGTTACTGAGACTGCCCGCCACCACTCAAGTTGTGGAGCTGATAGATACTCCATCAAAAGCTTGTTTGTGATTATACCGAAGGTCCAACAGCTCATAGCGAGCACTGCAGCAAAAAGTCCTCCAAAAGAGACAGCAGAAGGAATGATAGAACCCCTGCTACTGGAAAGAAGTATCACTCCTAGTACTATCAAGATTGCTGCTGCCAGGATCATTGCGTTGAAGGGTGAGTTCAGGAATATCCAAGATGCCGGGACAGCTAGCAGAGGGTAAGCAGAAGTTATGGGAACACATAGAGAAACCCCTAACCTGTGCAGGGCTGCGAAGTAGAATAGATCTCCTACAACCAACCATATATTTGAGCATATGAATACTATGGCAAAAAGTTTAATGCCAGGGAAAGCAAAGCTTTTTAATCCCATCGTTATGAACAGGAAAATTGCTGCGCTGACTATGTAGCCTATGCATCTTATTGCTCCAAGGCCAAAATAAGAAACATAGTCGATAGCTCTTCTGTAAAACACTGGAGCTATCGACCATGTGAATGCAGCCATGAATGCCAGTGCGAAACCTATAGAAGTGGTAGTAGGTGCCATTTTGGGTTATTTTTCTTTCATGTCAGGATGGTTTCTTAAGTAGGACAAAAGACCTTCCTTGGTGCGAGCCATATGAGCCTTCATTTCCTTTTCTGCCCTTTCCCAATCTTGATCCAGGATGGCGTCGATGATCAAAATATGTTCGTAGGCGAAGGTAGTGAGAGGGGTGCCTTCGACAGAGTAGTGACGACAGAGGTTGATCAGATCCGATATGTTGCTCAACATTTTATGGAGGTACTTGTTGCCCGATGCCTCGTAAAGCATGTTATGGAACTTTCTATCTTCTGTTAGGTAGTGTTTGGTTGGGGTTTTCTCGTTTATTGCCGCAAAGATCTCTCGATACTTTTCGAGAGTTTCTCGTGGCGGGTTCTTTATGACGTACCTCAAAGCCATGAGCTCAAGGGTGGCTCTCAAGTCGTACAGGTCCTCTGCGTCTTTTAGTGTGGGGAGGGTCACAAAGGCCCCTTTTCTAGGTTCCAAGGTTACAAGCCCCGTTTGAGCAAGCTGTCGAATGGCCTCCCTTACAGGCGTCCTTGAAACGGCAAGCTTATCTGCTATCTCGACTTCAGAAAGACGCTCTCCCGGTTTTATAAGGCCTTCCACTATGGCTTCCTTGATTTTTTGATACACTATCTCCCTCAGATCCATGTTCTTTGCCGGAGTAAAAGGATTATTAGTCATTAAAAAAGAGCCTCCCCTCAAATATAGCCGTATACATAACCCATTATACAATAAACTTAATGCTTTGTTCTACGGGTTGTAAGTTAAAGTTGCAAGAGGTGTTTTTTTAACGGCTAATTATTTTAGTCGGCGCTGCTCTGTTTCTCCTCCATGTTGAGCCAAAGGGCAAGAGCGAATATGGCGTCAGAGAGGCGGTTTATGAATATGTAGCTTTTATCCTCAATCTTTCCCTCTCGGTAAAGCTTGACGGCCTTTCTCTCTGCCCTTCGGGCAATAGTGCGTGCCAAGTGGAGAAAAGAGCCTACTTTGGAGTCTCCAGGTCTTAAAAAGATATGTTTTTTTTCGCCTACGATGGTTCCTACGTGAGATATTATTTTCTCTAGGGCCTGATATTCGGGACATGGAACACCTGGGAAAAGTGAGAGATGTCCCATTAAAGTGCCAAGCATGTTTTCTATCTCAAGTAGATGTGCATTTATTTCCTCAAAGGCACAGTGGGCCCTTGCTATACCTATGGCGGCTTGGCACTCATCTAGAGTTCCGTATAGCTCCACTCTGGGGTGATCTTTAGGTACTTTTTCACCGTTGCCCAGAGTGGTGAGTCCTTTGTCGCCCTTTTTCGTGGTTATCCATGGGATATCCATGTTTTATCCCCCACATCCGTGGCAGCCATCGCAGCTGTGGCCGCAACCTCCACCTAGCTGTTCCAGAGCAGAGAAGGCAACTCTCAATATACCATCTAGGATCAGCCCAGGTGGCAAGGATTGGAATGCTTTGCCTTCTACTACTAGGGCTCTACATTCTCCTGAGCCTTCTTGGCATGGGCAGAGCTCCATGTCCACGGGGACTCCGATGATCTCCTCCAGGGGAGTTTCTTCGAAGTCCATTTCTTGGCATGATAGAGTTACCTTGTTTATATCCTCCACTTTGCACTTATCATCCCTGATAAGCTCTAGCTCCAAGTTGAATCCTATGTTTTCGAGTTTCGGATTCATCTCGGAAACAACTTTTTGAAGGGTATCAATGGTCTGGTCAACTGGCTGGCATCTTGGGGCAGTCGCGCTGTAGTGCCTAATGATGATTTTGTTCATTTTTATAATCCTCCTAAGTTTGTTTATTCTGTTATTCTTTTTGCAGCACGAAAAGGGCCTTTGCGTCTACATGTACTTTTCCCTTCTCGTCAATTATCCGGGCTTTGGTTTGGACTTTCTTCCCTTCTTGGTGATGGACTGTCCCTACGGCTGTATAGGAATCTCCTGCCTTCACTGGCCTAAGGTACCGTACTGATAAGGAAGCTGTGAAACCAAAGGATTTTGTGGTCTTTTTAAGTGCCCAAGACATAGCGTCGTCCACCAAAGCGGCTAGGATTCCCCCGTGCACTATCCCTTCAAAACCGCACCAAGTTTCATCAGGTCGGAAAGGAATGTTGATTTCTTGATTTTCGGGGTCCCAATATATGCTTACGCCAAGAGACCTTGGGTTTTTGCCCCTTTTGTCGCATACGAAGCAACCGTCGTAGCCTGGCATTTTTTCCAAGGGCATCTTCTTCACCTCCAAGGATAATAGATATATTCTAGCAGTACCGATGAATAGATGGTACAGTAAAAAATATATGATGCTAAATTGAAAGGAGGAAAAGCGATGAAAATTTCGATCATACAGATGAATATCGTAAAAGGGAATCCTGACGAGAATTTCAGGACGGTTGAATCGAAGATAAGAGAGGCGGCTTTATCGGGACCTGATGTTATTTTGCTGCCGGAAATGTGGAACACTTCTTACGCGTTGGAGGAGATTTTGGAGATAGGGGACTCCAATGGAAAAAGGACGAAAGATTTGATCTCCTCCCTTGCCAAGGAGTTTAAGGTTAACATAGTAGCTGGTTCTGTCGCGGCGATAAGGTGCAAGAAAGCCTACAACAGATTGATGGTGTTCAACAGGGAAGGAGAAAAAATAGCAGAGTACGATAAGATCCACCTGTTTGGCCTCATGGATGAGGATAAGTACATAACCCCAGGCAAAAAGGTCTGCCTTTTCGAATTGGATGGGATAAAATGCGGGGCCATGATTTGTTACGATCTGCGTTTTCCCGAACTGGCAAGGGAGTTGACGCTAAAAGGAAGCCAAGTCATTTTCGTTCCAGCCCAATGGCCCGAACCTAGAATTCACCACTGGAAAACCTTAATGACAGCCCGAGCCATAGAAAACCAAGTATTTATGGTTGCTGCTAACAGGGTAGGGGTGGAGGACCAGAACGCCTTTGTGGGAGGATCAATGGCGGTGGACCCCTTAGGGCAGGTCCTTGCGGAACTAACTGGTGATGAGGGTATAGTTGAGGCTCATATAGACTTTAGTGTGCTTGAAAAGGCAAGAGAGGCCATACCAGTTTTACAGGACAGACGGCCGGATGTGTATAAACTGTGATATTGTTTTCTTTGTGTGTGAAAGTTGTATTGAAAAGTAAAAAAATTCCCCTTAGAGGTTGACAAAAAGGCCAATGAATAACAAAATATTCTTGCGCTGCCGGAGTGGCGGAATTGGTAGACGCAGCGGACTCAAAATCCGCCGGACCTTGGGTCTGTGGGAGTTCGAGTCTCCCCTCCGGCACCAAAAAGACAGATAGCCCCGGGCATAGCCCGGGGTTTTTTATTTTCAGCATTGTATTGGATGTGTCACATCCATAGTATCAAGGCTGCCTTAAGCTTTGTTGTTTTTGTGTGTTCGTTGATAAAATATGTATCCATATGATATTGGAGGTTGCTAATGGGATATGTAGTCTCCTTAGATCATTACATTGCTATAAAAATGATGGAAATTAGGGACAGTTGGAGCATGGGGCTGTTCAGCAAAATCACCCTGCTGGGAAATTGGCAGATTATTTTATGTGGAACCATATTGGTGGCTTTGTATCTTCTTATTGAAAAAAGAAAGGATCTATTTTTTTCTTTCTTTGTCTCCATGGGGGGGTGTTCTGTTTCCACCGCTTTTGTTAAAGAATTAGTGAAAAGACAACGCCCCTTTGGGATCTCGGACATCTTAGGCTATTCCTTCCCGAGCGGTCACACATCTCATACGGCATGCTTCTACGGTTTTGTGTTTTTTTTATTATTGCAAAAAATAAGAAATCCGCTCTTTAGGGCGGGAATATTCATTTTTTGGTTGGGAATAGTTTCTTTGGTGGGTTTTAGCCGTTTATATTTGGGTGTTCACTATTTTAGCGACGTTTTGGCAGGGGCCCTTTTAGGGAGCGTTTGGCTCCTGATAGGAATAGGCACGTTGACGTTATTTAAAGCTAAAAGCGAACCTGTTCATAATGCCCATCGTGTTCTTTTGACCCGTGATTCTGGGAAAGTTAGTTCATATTTTGCTTTTTTGTTTTTTGCAGCCTGGTTTGTTTTATATTTGTTCGTTTCTCTCAGCTCTTTTCCTGTGTATGCCCCAGGTCCATAGAATGTATGGCATTAGATTGATAAAGAGAAATGTTATAATAACTGAGCATGTTTATTTAATTTGTCGGAGGTGAGCTTTATGGAGCGCAAAGGTGTCATAACCATGAAAGGGAATCCACTTACTTTGGTAGGGAATGAGTTGAAGGAAGGCGATAAGGCGCCTGATTTTGTGGTGTTAAATGAAAATATGGAAACAAGGACGCTGGATTCGTACAAAGGTAAATACAAGGTCATATCTGTAACGCCTTCGCTAGATACGCCTGTATGTGACTTACAACTTCAATGGTTCAACGAGGATGCCTCTTCGGAACCTGACGATGTGGTGGTCTTGAACATATCCATGGACCTTCCTTTTGCCATCAAAAGATTTTGTGCAGCAAAAGGTATAAAGAATGTAGAAGTCCTTTCGGATCACAGGGAAGCTTCCTTTGGCCAGAACTGGGGAGTGCTTATAAAGGAGCTCAGGCTTCTTGCTAGGTCCATCTTCATCGTAGACAAAAACGACGTGGTTAGGTATGTCCAAATCGTTAAGGAACAGACCAATGAACCTGACTATGAGGATGCCATAAAAGCTTTAAGAGATCTCGTAAAGGAGTAATGCAAAAAAGGGCCGTTGGCGTGCAGCTTCTGCCAACGGCCCTTTGGGGTTCTACAGGCTAAATGTTTTACAGGGTTTATTTATGGCTATAGAAGTGGAAGGCTTGCCAAAATCGTACAGCTTATGGAGAAATTCGTTGAGCTCCTTCATGGATGGGAAGGCGGCTTCCATGTATATGTCTATGTCACCGGTCACGTTCCAGAACTGCCTTACAGCACTTTCTGAGGGGAGCTTTTGAAGCAGGTCTTTTTCCTTCTGTGGGGAATGACACTGCATAGCGATAATGGCTATTATGGGAAATCCTAGCATCTCCTCATCGATCAAAGCAGAGTATCCCCTTATTATCCCCAGTTGTTCCAGCTTCTTTATCCTTTCTCCGACGCTGGAACAAGAGAGACCTACTTCTGCTCCTATTTCTTTTAGGGAGGCTTTGGCGTCCTTGTGCAGTATCTTGATGATCTTTTTGTTTATGTCATCTATGATGCTTGTCGATGAGTTCTTTTTCCTTCCCATGGTTACCTCCATTTGGCTGGATATAAAATGTGAAGTGATATGGAATAAAATTTGGAAGGCCCTGTTTGCTTATGATGGGCCTTCCAAAGGTTACCATGATTTTAGACCTCTTTGAGAGCTGAATCAAGGTCTGCTATGAGATCTTCTGAGTTTTCGATACCAACGGAGTAGCGTATGAGGGTTTCAGGTATGCCGAGGGATTTTCTTTCTTCAGCAGTGCATTCTACGTGGCTTGTCGTAGCTGGGACTCCGGCTATGGTCTCTACGGCTCCCAGGTTTGCAGCTTTGTGAGCCAACTTCAATTTGGGCAAGAACTTCTTTACGGTTTCAAAGGAATCGCCAATAAGGGTAAAGCTCAGCATTCCGCCGTAACCTTTCATTTGACGTTTGGCTATTTCGTATCCTTCGTGGGATTCAAGCCCTGGGTAGAAAACTTTTTCTACCTTCGGGTGTTTTTCCAGGAATTTGGCTATAGCCATGGCGTTTTCGTTTTGCCTTTTTACCCTCAGCTCCAGGGTCTTCATGCCTCTTAAGATAAGATATGCCGACATGGGGTGAAGGGTAGCTCCGGTTATCTCTTTGTAATGGAAAATTTTATCTATCAACTCCTTTTTGCCGCAAACCAACCCGCCTAAGGCATCTGCGTGTCCGCCAAGGTATTTGGTTGCACTATGTACGACCAAATCGGCCCCTAGTAACAGAGGATTTTGGTTTATGGGCGTGGCAAAGGTGTTGTCACAAGCAACTATAGCTCCTTTTGCCTTGGCTTTTTCTGATAGCCTCTTGATGTCCACGATTTTCATCGTTGGATTTGTGGGTGTTTCCAAGTAGAGTAGGTCGCATCCCTTTTCTATTTCTTCTTCGATTCGTTCAAAATCGGTAGTGGGGCAGAGCACAGCTTCTAGGCCTGCCTTTGGGAAAAACTCCATGAATATTTTACTGGTCCCTCCGTACGTGTCCCTGATACTGACCACCCTTTGCCCCTTGGTGAGGAGACCAAAAAGCAGTCCGCTTATTGCACCCATGCCCGTTGAAAAGCTGGTTGCCTCTTCGGCTCCTTCTAAGATTCGTATTTTCTCCTCCAGAATTTCCACCGTTGGATTTGTGTTCCTGCTGTATATGTGCCCCTCCCTTAAACCTAAAGCTGCCTTTAACCATTCGTCTACGTCTTGGTAGCCAAAGGAAACGCTGTGCACTACTGGTACCTGAGTTGGTTCTCCATTTGCCGCCTGCTTTTCTCCCCCCCATACGGACAGGGTGCCCATGTTCCAAGATTGCTCCCTTTTCATAAATAATCCCTCCCCTCGTATATGCAAATATATTAAGGTAAAAATTTAAAATCCGTATGTTTTCTGTATCCTCAAAGGGACTTGTTGCCGTAAATATTATGGATAGGATGAATTATGGCAGAAAAGTTTAGGTTAAAAAGGCCTCCGCGGTTACTTGCCCACGGAGGCCAACGGGAAAAGGAGGGATTGAGCTAGTTATGAGGTCAGGTTTATTATCTCAGGGATAGAAAGATCCTCTATACCCAAGGTCTCCAATGTGGTTCCAGTAGCAAGGTAATCTTTGTCGTGGAGGAAAGATGCAAGTTTAACAACGAGCTCTGCCACAGGAAGTTCTAACCCGGCTTTTTGGGCCAAAAGCAGTATTGGAACTATGACCCCAGGCACGTCCTCTGTTAGGTATCTGCCGTATACGCTTTGTCCTACCAGGTCCTTGTAAGGGGATTCGTCACTGTTTACGTATTCATATATGGTCTTTGCATCGTTGTCTCCGTAGTACATCTTAAGTTGAGAAAGACAATCCTGAAGGTTGAGACCTAAGGCCTTACCTGCCATTATTCTTTCTTCGTCCAGCTTGTGCATTTTTTCGGAGATGATTGGAGTGATGCCGTCAATGTAATGGCGGAAGGTTTTTCCGTTCTTCTCTATTTCTCCGTAGTTAAGTAGGACGGGGAAGGGATGCAGGGTGTAGTTAATGTTGTCGAAATCCACCTCCAACAGGTTTTCAGCAGGTAGGTATTTTACATATCCATCAAATATGTCGTTCATCACTGCAAGGATCTCTTCGTTCTTGCTGCTTGGTGAGGTCCCCATCTTCATGGAGAACTTCTTCTTGTAAACCATTACCTTGTTGAATGTGTCTATCCTGCAAGCATAGGGCATGGAGGCGGTCTCAGAAATGGTTATATTCTTTTCTATACCGGCCTCTTTCATCATCTTCCTGAGCCTTAGGCCGCCGAAGTTACCTGGAACGATTACTATGTTTTGGCCGTCCTCCAAATAGGGGATCATTTTCTTGAAAATAGGCTCATGGGCAAACGAAGGAACTATCACCAGAATGAAGGAAGCTCCTTTCACTGCTTCGGCAATGTCCATGGTGGCTCCGAGGAGTTTACCACCAACATTTATATCGCCTTCGAGGAACATTTCCTTTTCTTCTCTTATTTTTTTGAAATCCTCAGTTTCCTCCAGGGGCTCCCACATTATTACGGGGTAATTTTTCGCTGCAATCTGGGCACACCATGCCCTTGCTCCATTTCCACTACCTAAAACGGCGAACTTCAAGGCGGATGTCCTCCTTCCTTAGATAAATACTAAATACCATGATACTAATATCCCACAATTGGCATGGTTAAAATATTTCCCTGGGAAGCATCTTCCCAGGGAAATATTGAAGCTTACTCGACGATATTTTTGAGGATGCTGTCAGCCCACTCCTCGCCGAGGTCCTTCTTTATCTCGGGCCACACTTCGGCTCTTACTTTCTTTGCGATGTTGTTCAACTCCTCATCAGAGAGGGGGACTATGGTGATGCCGTAGTCTGCTAGGCGCTGCTCGTTGGCGGCCTGATCCTTTTCAGCCTGTACCATTCTTCTGGCTTCAAATTCTTTAGCGGCGTTGAGCACTACTTCCTGTAGATCCTTGGGGAGTTTGTTGAATGCTTCCATGTTCATGTACAGATACCACTGTTCAAAGTGGGTGTTAGCAGGTATGTAGTATTTTATTACGTCTCTGAAGTTGGCGTAGTATCCTTCAGCACCGGAACCGATTATTCCATCCACTATGCCGGTCTGGATAGCAGTGAACGCTTCGGAGAAGGGTATAGGCGTAGCCTGATATCCCATGGCGTTGGCCAGAAGCTGGAAGGATTTGATTGGAGGAACACGAACCTTTATGCCTTTTTTAACATCTGGATCTCCGGGTGCTACTGGCTCAACATTGAGGGCGATGCCGCCAAAGTAAACGGGATAAGCGGCAAGATACTTTATGTCCTGCTTTGCGAAAAGCTCTGCAGCAGCGTTCATAAGAGGGTTTCCAGAGGCGTAAACTTTCTTTGCCTGCTCCCATGTCGCAACCATGTAGGGTAGATTCAATATCTGGATTCTCTTATCGGCTGCAACTCCAGGAGGCTGGCAGGCCATCTCTATGGCGCCGACGCTTATCCTTTCGTGAACGACGGTGTAGTCACCCAATTGGCTGGCGGGGTATATTTCTATCTTAATTTGACCTTTTGAATCTTCAAAGACCTTATCAGCGAACCAATGTACATCTTTGTCAATAGTTGTTCCCTGTGGGCGAACGTGGGATAGTTTCCACACGTACTTAGGCGCTGCCAGAGCCGCTCCTACTGAGGCCCCGAGGATAAAGGCCAGTGCTACAATTAACCATATGGCTTTTCTCATTTTGTTTTCTCTCCTTTCTCTTTCCATGGTTTAGCTTATCTGTTACTTTAGTAACCCTTTTCGATGTACCGTATCAGGTCTTTCACCTCCAATCCGTCAAGGCCCAATTTTTTAAGATTCCTTCCCGTTTCTTTGAATGGTTCGTCCAGTAGGGCTGAGCATAAGGTTATGATGCTGTCTATTATGGGAGTCTCTACGTTGGCGGTTTCTGCAAAGTCGGCTAGCGGCACCAGCAAGTTAGGTATGTCTTCTGTGAGGTACCTATGTCTAATTTCTTTAGGGGCGTCGGAGCCGTGTCCTGCGTATACGGGATTTTTAGCTAGAAGTTCATATATGCTTTCTCCTTCAACAGGGTAAGCTGTTTTTATCCACTCAATCGCAGAAAGGAGGTTAAGTCCATAAGCTCTTGCTATCTGCAGCCTCTCTTTATCCATGAGCTCTTGAAGCTTGCCAACGGAGGGCGTAACTCCATCGGTATAAAATCGGAAATCGCCGCCAGTGGACTCTATCCTTCCAGCGTTAAGCAGCACGGTGGTTGGGTGGACTATCATGTTCATGTTTGAGAAGCCTATCTCCAGTACGTTTTCTGCAGCCCTGAGGGGTATAGGGAAGTACTCCTGTATATCGTTAATCATGGCATTAGTTCTCTCTCCAGGGAAAGCGGATACAGCTATAGATTTTTTAAGTCCCCAAACGTTTACTACTCCGGGTTCGACCGCTCTGCATGCATAGGGGAGTGTGTCTGTCTCACCTAGTGTTACGTTCAATGCGGTCCTTTTTTCACCCATGTAGTTTGCCGCTTCCAAGCTGCCGAAATTGCCTGGGATAAAGATTACTGTGCTTCCTTCCTCCAGGTATGGTACTGCTTCTGCGACTATCGGCATCTGCCCGAAGGAAGGGACCACGATATATACGATCTTGGCCCCTTCCAAGGCCTCTTTCATGTTAGATGTGACAGCCTCTAGTTTTCCAAAACCGTTAATCGCTCCGGTCAGCTTCACTCCTTTTGCCTTTTGAATCGGGGAGAGCTTATCCGCGAAGTCGGGCAGCTCGTAAAGCCTTACTGAGTTGCCCATCATTGCAAGGTGAGCGCTCAGCGCTTGTCCCCCATTACCTGCTCCTAAGACTGCTATCTTTTTCTTCACCTATAACTCCCCCTTAAAGGTAACCTAGAAGTCTCGGCAAGAAGAGAGATAGGTCAGGCCAGAAGGACGTCAAAAAGACCACGGGTACGTAACCAAGGAGCAGCAAGATCATAGCTGGTTTGACTATCTCCATGAATTCGACTTTACCGATCCTCATGCCGAGGTAAAGGATGCTGGCATACGGCGGCGTAACTCCACCCATTGCCAGATTTACCCCCATTATTGCCGCGAACTGAATGGGATGTATCCCTATGGCCTGTACGAGGGGAAGAAGTAGGGGTGCGATGAGGATGACGCCAGTTATATCGTTTACTATCATGCCCACGAAGAACAATAGGATGTTGATCATAACCAGGAGTACGACTTTGTTCTGGGTTATGTCAAATATAACTTGAACAAGAGCCTGAGGAACCCTCAGCATGACGTAAGTTTGGCTCAACATCAAGCAGAAAAGGATCATGATGAGTATCGCTCCGACGGATGTAGCGGAGTTCCAAGCTATTTCGTAAAAGTTTTTGAGGGTAAGGCCTTTATACACGAAGAAGCCCACCGGAATAGAATAGATGACGGCGACGGCCGCAGCCTCTGTGGGAGTCATGATTCCTCCGTATATGCCTCCAAGGATGATGAATGGCATCATCAAGGCAGGCAAGGCAAGGCGGGTTCTCCTTTTTATTTCGTTCCACTTTTCCTTTGGAGGCAGCTTGGGCTCCAGCTTTAGATCAAATTTCCTTGCCCATATGACGTTTATGAGGGCGAAAAGGAAGGTTATCAAAAGACCAGGTCCTACAGTAGCAAGGAAGCACGCAAGTATGGAGGTTTCAAGTGACCCAGCCGTAAACTATCATTACGACACTTGGTGGAATAAGCAAGCCCAAAATTGAGGAATCTGTTACCAGGGCTGTTGCGTATCCTCTGGGGTATCCTTCCTGTTCCATTCGGGGAATCAATATCGGGCCCGTAGCTGCAACTCCGGTGAAGCCGCTACCGGATATGGCGCCGATTATTGCGCAGCTAACGGAGGCCACTACCCCCAGGCCGCCTCTCATTCTTCCGACAAAGACGTTTACAAAGTCAAGAAGGTACTTTGCTATGCCGCTTTCACTCATAAGGGTTCCTGCAAAGATAAAAAGAGGAACGCATAAAAGGACAGGGTTTGTGATCTGTCCAAGTCCCCAAAGCATCATGCCTTTCATTGTTGCTCCGCCCAAGATGCTCATCACCATGAGGCCACCTCCGAAACAGAAGGGCAGAGGCACGCCCAAAGTGAAGCACGCAACAACGACCAGAAGAGAAATTATTACGGTGGACATCATGATAGGATTCTCCTTTCAGAGGACTGTGCTTTTTTGAAGAGGTCAAAGTTGTGAACTAGTTCCAGGAAGGTGTAAAAGGAAATTACAACGAGGGCTATGAAGACCATTGCGTCGGAGTAAATAGTGGGTATGTAGAGTGTGGGACTTACCTTACCAACCCGCAAGGAATATTTGAGGAAATCCCACCCCCAGTAGGTTAGCCAAATGGCAACTATTAGGGATATGACCGAGGCTATGGATCTTACCAAATAGACAGATTTTTCCTTCTTTAGGAAGACCTCCAGGACCCTAGCCACTATTTGGCTTCTTTCAAGGGAAGCATTCATGGCTCCTATGAAGTAAAGCCAAACGGAAGGAAAAAGAAGCATCTCCTCGATGCCCATAAGAGGAGCTTTGAAGACGTAGCGCAAAATAACCTGAGTGAAGACCATAACAGCTATGGCTACCATTAAGACAGTTAAAAGAAAGCGTTGGGTTTTCTCTACCCATCCAAGAAAACCTGTGTATCCAGAGCTTTCCAACAAGATGACCCCCCCTAACATTTAAATGTTATATAATAACTATTTAGACAGAATTATTTAGACAGATGAGTCTGCCTCGTTTCTAGAGGAATTAACACAACATCCTAATGTAGGATATTTACATGATGGTATAATAAGCTTAAGTATTCTGAGTGTCAAACAGTTTGTTTTTGTATAATGAATACAAAAAACAAACTGTGCTTGTGAAATAAGATCTTGCTGATAGTTGTTCATCCTTTTGTTGTGAGGAGTGATGGGTTTGCTGAAACCTGCTGAAAGATCGACACTTTATAAGGAAGTAACAGAACAGATGCTCTTGGCTATAAAAAATGGAGTTTGGAAGGTTGGGGATAAGATCCCAAGCGAGATGGAACTGGCTGAAAGATTCCAGGTTGGCAGAAACTGCGTTAGGGAGGCAACAAAATCCTTGGCGGTGTCGGGTATCCTGGAGGCGAGGCCAGGCCAAGGAACCTTTGTCTCTCCTGTAGCCCTGCGGAAAATAATGG
>Ga0182240_100394_pt1 | contig 14522 bp, 19 predicted proteins | sample hydfrates4_PW_90_FD_145594 | JGI IMG/M metagenome (GOLD analysis project Ga0182240, IMG submission 145594) | Subsurface microbial communities from deep shales in Texas, USA - hydraulic fracturing test 4_PW_90 | ecosystem: Environmental > Aquatic > Deep subsurface > Shale gas/oil reservoir >...
ATATATAGTATAATAATAAATAATTATATACTATATATAGATTAATTTTACAATAAAATTGACATTTTAAAAAAATCTTAAATAACAAAATTATAATATAGGAGTGATTGTTTGAAATATTTATATGCTTTTGACTTATCAATGTCTTGTACTGGTATAGCCATATTTGATTTAGATACATATAAACCTGTTCATATATCATCAATTAAAACCAACAACAAAGACACACATGGAGTTAGATTGCATGTAATAAGAGAATATATAAAAGGTTTAATAAAACAATATCCACCATATGAAATTGCTATTGAGCGTGGATTTAGTAGGCATAACACAGCTACACAAGTTTTATACAGAGTGCATGGTGTTACCAATGAGTTACTTAAAGACTACAAGCAATATTATTATGCACCTAAAACAGTTAAATCTACAATAGTAAGTGGAGATGCAACTAAAAAACGTATTCAAGATTATATAAAGAAAAAGTTTCCAGAAATTGAGTTTAATAATGAAGATGAGAGTGATGCTTTTGCTGTTGGGTTAACCCATTTGAAAAAAAAGTATGAACTAAAATTATAAAAAAACAATATTATAATAAATTATTGTAAGAAAAACAATATAGAAATAGGTTATATAAGTAATACATCTATTGACTTAGCAAAACATGAAATAGCAAACAAAATAAACAATTATTAAAATTCAAAAAGGATGACATATCAACAAAAAATAAAAAAAGAAGGGGAGAGTATTAAATATTTAAATTTCAATATTTCTCCCCAAAACTAACTAAATGAAAAGGATGACATAAAAATTAAATATTATACTATTAATTATTATTAATTCTATCTAAATACTTATTCTGGAGTCCAATTTCTATTAACTGTCTTATAATTTCTTTTCTGTTTTCAGTTAATTCAATATCAAAACTTAAACATAAATCTATAGCATATTGATAAGCATTCTCTTTAATTTCTTCAATATTTTTACTTATTGAAACTGCAAATTCTAAAGAATCTATAACAATTTGAGTTATAGTTTTTATTTGTTTCTCTTTTTGTAAATTTAACTCATCAATAATTTTTAAAGATAAGTCAAGTACCTTAGCTGCAAATAAAAGGTCTTCTGAAGCAATATAATTTTTTCTTCTCAAATATCTAATACCATATACTAATCCTATTGCAAATATAACTAATATAATCAAATATAACATATCAAAATTCATAATTAATCAAACCTCCCACCTAATAATATTTTGCAATACTCTTGATGTAGTTCTAATTGTTTTTCCATTAAATCTTGCATTTGTACTTCCACCTGAATCTAAACCTATTCCAATATCACAACCTAAATTAATTAATGTTTGCTGTCCACGCTCTGCTGTACTAGATGGTCTTACAGCAATAATAACTTTATTATCTGATTTTCTATAACCTAATACCGTTCTCCATGTTTGATAACCCACTTCTTTTGGGTTAAACCATTCTGCTTTCAAGTCAAGGGGGAACATATTAAATCCAGAAATAGCAAAATGAATTTTAGATATATCTTCTTCTTTTTCAATATCCATAATCATTTTTACTGCTACAGTACCATCTTTATAAACTATAAAATTACCACGTTTTACATAGTCCCATGTTTTGCCATTTTTATATATTTGCTGTTTGCCAAGTAATTTTCCATTTACTACAATATTTCCAGTAGATGTATAATTTGTATAATTAAAAAATGTTCCATTTACAAAATCACCTTTAATTTTATCTCCACGTTCTTTAATTATTTCTGCATGTAAATCCATAGGGTCAACTTCTAATACATGAGTTAAGCCAATTTTTTTATAAATAGGTTTATTTTTTATTTTTTGGTTTGGTTTATTTAACAAAGATTCAATAATCTTCCATGTATTTTCCCCAACAATTCCATCAATTACAAGACCATTATCTTGTTGAAATTGTTTTACAGCAGTCAAAGTTCCATTTCCAAAAATACCATCTATACCATTTGTATTATATCTTAGTTGATTAAGTTTTTCTTGTAATTTTTTAACTTCTTCGCCACGCATACCATATTTTAAAATCATATAATTCTCACCTTCTTCTTTTTCAGGTGTTTGTTTTTCTCTAATAACTTCTAAGGGTTTAATTAAATTTTCGACATCAGATAATTTTACATAGTATTCTTCGTTTATCTTGATTGCATTAATTATATTATCATTTTCTAATTTAATTTTAAGAACACCATCATCATTTGATTTAAGCATGTCTTTCAACTTATCTATAGGAAATTTTATTCCTGGACATGACTTATTTGAAAAGTCCTTATGTCCATAAATTGGGAGTTCTCCATATCTATTCCATATATCTTTTATTAGTTTGACTAAAATACTTAATTGTTCTTCATTGGGTTCATATTCATCAAAATTTCCAACTACACAAATTCCTATAGAAGTATCATTTTGACCTAATGTATGAGCACCTTCTTCATTTTCATTTCTACCTTTAATAATCTCATAATTTCCATTGATTTTTTCAATAACATAATGATACCCAATATCTTTCCAACCATTTACATTAATATGATATCTTCTAATTGCATCAAAATCTCTTACTTCACCATCATCAGTTAAACTATGATGAATTATAATTTTATTAGGTTTATTCATTTAATCACCCCTTAAATCTATCTGCTACTTTGTCGCCAATTAAACCTCCTATAATTATCATATTAAGACTAAGCAAATTATTAGATATATCGCCATCAAGTTTATAAAATATTAAACTAGAAATTACAGTTATTATTGCAAGAAACATTAAAGTATAAACTTTTTCATTATCTCCACTTAAAAGTTCCTTTAAAAAATCTTTCATAAAAACAACCTCCTTTTACACTTTAAGTCCTATTTTACTAACAGCCAAAGTAATAAGTACACCTATAACAGTAAATAAAATATATTTAATTATTTCTCCAATTGTAACCGAATTATCTTTTAATTGTTCATCAATTTTTTCTTCTAATTTACCTACACGTTCATTTGTTTCTTTTTCTAAATTCTCTACTTTTTCATTAGTTTTTTCTATTTTTATATTTAACTTTGTTAAATTTTCATTTATTTTAACTAATGTTTCATTTTGTTTTTTGTCCATTAGATCTCTTTTTTCATTACGTTTGCTTTCAATCTCAACAATAGTAGAAAGTTTCTCTAAAATAATTGGTATTTTATCAATTCCTGCTGTATCTAATCTTTTTTCTATACTTTCAATTTTAGTTTCATGAACTTTACAAAGCTGAGACATTTTTGTTCCTCCATTCTATGACAAAGTTAAAAAATATTTTAATTTAAAAAGTAAATTAAAACTATTTTTCATAGAAAAATAATCTTGTTAAAATAATTGCGTCAGCTGAACCATCATTAGTAATTTTGTATAAATAATCTGTGTTAGGTTTTAGAATAAATTCATTAACTCCTGCGATAATATCTCCACCTACGGTTTTTTGCCCATAAGTACCACCTAAATAAAACTCATCTATCTTTATGCCATCAGAAGTTACGGCTGGGTCTGAATAAAACACTGTTAGTGGACTATTACTACTAGCTCTATTTCGATTTATTATTGTAATAGGTGTTGTCCCGTCTGTTAAAGTTGGGGTTTCAAAGAACTCTATAGTAAATTTATCACCATCTGTAGAAAAATTTGTAGGCTTTAAATGTACACTTTTTGCACCTGTTTTTATTTGAATATATATTGTTGGGGTTGTTGTTGTTACTAATGATTTATAAAATATAGAAAAAACATTTCCATTATGAATTTCAGCTTATAAATAATTTCTATGGCTTTTTCTTTTGATACATTAAAATTTGGAATAAAACCACACTCTTTCACACATTAATTTAAAAAATAAAAAAGTGGGAAGTTTTATAAATATAAATAAAATAGTGTTATAATCACTTCCTACTTGCTATTAAGCAAAGTTATCAAATCAAATCTTTATTTTTACATATCATAATATATCTATCTAATAATTTTTGATTTTCAGGATTAATCATTTTAACTCCTCGCTTTAAATAAAAAAGAGAAGGAAATAAATCCTTCTTTTTAAATTAAAATAACACCTATTCAGTAGGTGTCTGTTCTATTGGATTAAGTAAATTTATTAACTCGTCGTGTTCTTCTTGAGTTATTTTCCCTGCTGTAAAGAAAAATCCTATCATTAATTCTAAATTTGTTTTACCTATAAATGGATTATTTTCTTTTATTGCTTTTTCAAGTAATTGTTTAACCATTATATTACCTCCTTATTTTCATTAAAAAAAGAACTCTTTTTGAGTTCTTGTTCTTTAATCATCTTTTTTGTAATTTTTCTTAATTTACCATATTTTTTATCATTTATTTTATCTCCAAATTCAATATTGTAATGATTTGTATTATTTTCTTTCATAAATTTTATAGCATTGCTAATAAGTTCAATAAGTTTATCATCTGGTGGCAAATAATCTCTTGGTGATATAATTTTAATTATTTTATAACCTTGTGATTTAATAAAATAATCACGTTTTCTTTCTTTTTCTTCAAATTCTTTTCTAGCTATAACTCCCGCATGAACATTTTTATCATGACCACCACCGTTATATTCAATAACTATATTATGATCTAGTAAAATATCCACACTACAATTATCTATAGGGTAATTTAATTTTCCATTAAGTAGATTGCAAAGATATAGTTGTTGTTTACTATAAGGGGCAGTTCCATTTTTATAAAGCGATTTTTTAGTTTTCTTTTTAACGTTTTTGTTTTGCATAGCCCATGGTACTCCTAAACTTTCTATTCTTGATTCAATCATTTTCTGCTTAACTTCTTCACTTTGACTAGGATATTTAGTTCCAAAATTTTTTTTACAAGTTTCAATTTTTTTCTTTTCTATGCATTTTTGATTTTTGCATGATACTTTAGGATTAACATGATTCTTAACTTTATATAAATAGTCATGATATATTTTTTTAAATATTTTGCCGCAATAATCACATTCTACCCAAACTTTAGATTTGCTACCTTTACTTAAATCATAAACATCAACCAAAATTTCATCACCAATATTTTCAAATTTATAACCTTTTTCTCTATAATATTTATAATTTGAATTATTCGTTTTAAGCAAAACAGTTTGTTCTAATAACATATTTTTCATCTGCCTTTCATATTATTTTCTGCCTTTTTTAAGCAATAAAAAATAGCAAGTGAAAAGTTGCTTAGGCAGAAAAAGCAACACGAGTTGTACACCTCGTTCACTTGCTATGATAAACGTTTTTATAATTTTATTTATTATACGCTTTCTAAAGCAGTCACACGTGTTTCTAAATTAAGTAAATATGCAGTAGTGAAACTATCTAATTCTTCAATATGCTTACTTAGTTGTTGTATAGCCGAATTATTATTTACTATTTGTCCTTTAGTATTCATTACATAACTTATAGCCGATTCAGGTATAGTAGTTAGTTCTTGTGGGTAGTGATATACAACCTGATATAATTTAGTATCATCAGCATTAGTTATTGTAATTGTAGTATCATCATGTGTATAATCTACATCTATGTATGTTCTAGAACCACTTTCGTCAATATTTATTTCTTTAACTGACTCAACAAAATTTATTGGATAATCAGTTTGTGGAATTGTTATTACACCAGCAGTTGGTTTCATTTCAAATTTAATTACTGGTTCTATAATTATAGTTCCGTTTTCAAAAACAGTTAAAGGTGTGGTGTTTAATTCATATGTCTTTACAGAATCTTGCCGTAACTGATAAATTAGCGTTGCTTATTTATAGCATCTTTATATTCCTGCACTTTTATATCATCAATAGTAATTTCTCCTTTAGTAATTTTCTTCTTCAAAATTTCTAATATAATAGGATTAATCATTAGATTATCCCTCCCAGCTCTAATACTAATGTTTCTAATTCATTTATCCTTTGCTCAAGTGATTTTTCTTCAACAATAATCTGTTTCTCTCCCATTAGAAATAACGCATCAAAATTTTCTACTATATATGTTTCTAAATTTCTACGATTAGGTATAATAACTTCTACTTCATCATACTCAAATATATTTTCTTGAACACCTTCATTTTCTACTGTTTTTTCTATAATGTTTTTTCTCAATCTGATTATTGCGTTGTTAAGCTCAATCTTTCTAATCCAGTAGTCGCTTGGTCTAATTTTGCTTTGCACTTTCACCTTTTATCACCTCATTATAATATTTTTTGCAGTATGACTCTAATGGTTTTATATGTTTTTTGTATAAATTATATCCATTACACCATTTAAGCCATCCAATGTATGAATTTATGCTACACCATTCTGAATGATTTATTTTGCCTTTATTTTTTATTTTCTTTTTAATATTCCTCATTTTTCTTATTAACTTTTTAGATGTTGATTTTCTAAGTAATATATAATCTCCAAAATGTCTATAGCCAACAAAATCAATCCCTCTAACTCGGCTAGGGAAGACCTGGTAGTTTTCTTTGAGTTCAAGCTTTAAATTGCTCCACAGATACTTTTCGATTTCTTTTCTTAATTGATGTAAATATTTTTTGTCATGATGTAGAATTACTATATCATCCATATACCGAATTACATATTTTACTCCCATTTCTTCCTTTAACCAATGGTCAAAATATGTTAAGTAATAGTTAGCAAAATATTGACTTGTATAATTGCCAATAGGCACTCCTTTTCCTCCGTCTATGCTATCAATAATCTCATCTAATAACCATAATAAATCTTTGTCTTTAAATTTCTTTCTTAATAATTTTTTAAGAATTTCATGGTCTATATTAGGAAAAAATTTTTTATATCTATTTTCAAGCAATATTTTGTACCTTCTACATCTTTCATATATTTATTAAGCAAGTTTAAAGCATAATGTATGCCTTTCCCTGGAATTGATGCACAGCTAAAGTCTGTAAAAGTTTTAAGAAATATATCTTCTATTTGCTGCATTATAGCCCATTGACAAACTCTGTCCGGAAAATATGGGAGTTTATATATTTCTCTTTCCTTCCCTTTATCTTTTTTGATAAATATTTCATATTCAGATGTTTTGTATGTTTTCCAGATTAACATGTTTTGTAATTGAATGAGATAATATTCTTCGTTTGCATCTACCATTTTAACTTCTTGATACCATGCTTTTCCCTTTCTTGCATTTCTATGAGCCAATTGTAGATTTTCATAATCGTATATTTTTTCGTATATGTTTCCGTATCTTTTCATGTGTCCTCCCTTAGTTGCTTTGTGTTTAAAGCTGAGTTTTCGAGAATTTACCTACTAACACAGCTTAGTAATGTCAGTTTTGTGTTTTGGCAAGAGCCAAGGCAAATAAATTCTAATACAGTGTATATACACAAAGTAAAGTGGTGCTGATATTACGATTCTGATTAGCTGAGGAATTATTCAGATTCCAATAAAAGCTACTGGCATTCGAGTCATTATTCCAATTGCTGCCTAGTTGAGTAACTTAAAAATTAATTTATTTGCCTATATTAGCTTATTCTTGAGGTATATAAAGCAAAGCGGCGCCGATAAGACGATACCGATAAGCCGAGGAAATAGACAGATGCCAACAAAAGCCACCGGCATGCCAGTCACTACTCCAAGCGCCGCCCAGCTGAGCAACCCTGTTTCCAGTATTTTGATAATAATAGTCATATAAATAAGTCGAAGAGCTGCCTTCTGTTTCTGTAGGTATAAATCCAAAATCTAATATATCATTGAATAAAATATTACTTGCATATCCGTTTTCTATTGCCAGATTACCTTTATACTCATAGGGTGAATCAAAAAAGTCGTCTTGGAAATCATGCCCAGAAACATATAAGCGATGGTCTTGTATATTAATGCCATCAACCCATTTCCATATATTGCCCCAAAAGTTTTCTATTCCACGATATGATACGCTTACTAATCCATTTGTGCCTTCTGCCATTCCACTACTATTCCCAAGACCTGATGTAGCTCCTGTTATTTCACTAAGATTACTTGAACCATCATCAGTTTTGTCTACTACACCCCTGCCTATTTTGCTTTGCATATCAAAGCTAGCATATTCTATCAGCATTAGCAAATGTATAGCTGATACTACATGAAAATCCTGTAACTCCCAGCCCGTTCCTCTGTTTTGTGCTAAAATTCTTGCATTTGCTCTTGTAAGATTTTGAGTTAACCCACTTGCAGGTTTAGCACCAGCTATAGAAGAAAGTTTGTCTCCTGTTCCGACAGTAAAATCTGCTACTTGTTCATCGTTCAAAAGGTATGCAGTAGCAGAAACATCATAAATACACCCATCAAATGCAGACCTATATATATAACTAATTTCCCTGCCATTTCTAACAAAAGCAGGATGTATTTTGAAGCCATCTTTTTTATTTGGGCTGACTAACCATACATATCCTTTAGTTGTTCTATACGCTAAATAATAAAATTTAGGAATTTCAACCATAACTTGTCCGTTTGAGCCATCTTCAATATAGTTAGGGTCTCCATAATAAGCATTCACAGTCCCATTATCTGCTAGGTTGCATCTTCTCATTCCTGCCCAAGGAAAGATTTTGTCGAAGTCTGATTGTACAAGGTTTTTGGCTCCTTCTATTCTTGTTATTGTATCTGTTTCTCTGTCCCATTCAACTCCATAAATGTCTTCTGTACCTCCACCTATAAGTCTTATAATCGTATCTATTTGTTCTGCACTTGGCAATTTTATTTCACCCATTATATTACCTCCTCATACATAAATACTACAAATCCGTTTTCTTGTTTAAACCCATATTTGTATGTTTTGCCTGTATCATTGTCTTGAAATTCATGTTTGCTAACATAATTAGTTAATTGATTCCAATCACTTGCTTCAATTAAATATGGCTTTAATTCATTTTGTAAATTTTGAAACTCAACTTCTTCAGCAGAAGTTCGACTTGTTTTTAAAAATAATTCTTGATATCTTAAATAATCAGAAATTTTACTTTGTGGCAAGTCAAATTTTTCATCAAAAACTGCCATATAAATATTCACCTCGCGTTAATTATAATTTTATTTTTTAACATCAATAAAAATATTGTTTAAAGAACCATTTATACAAGTTATATATACTTCATCATCAATATTCAAAGTAAGTCCATCTCTAATTTTTACGTTTGTTATAGTTTGATTTGAACCTAATATTTGAATATCTGCTACACCAGTTCCAACATTTATTACTTTAGCAGGTATCTTTCTATCGAATTTTAATGCTTTAATTTTCTTTTCTATTTGCTTGTCTATATATTCAAGAATAAGTTGTGTAGCTAAAATATTTTCAAAACTTATTTCTTCTTTATAATCCATGTCATTCACCACCTAACTAATAGGTCTTATTTTCCAACACTCTAAACTCATGTTCCCATTTGATAATAGTGGAAGATTTACAGACTTAACTAAAAACCTATCTCTATTTAACCCATTTTTATTATCTTCAATTGTTATTACGTCGTCTTCATTAATAATATCTAAAGGAATACTTTGGAGTTCAACACTTTCTTGTAATATAATGTTATTTTTTAATTCATATTCTGCACGCTGTAAAGCTAAACTATTATTATAAATTAAATCATCAGTTATAACTAATTGTCTTTCGCCAATTAAATCAACTCTAGTAGGAGAAAAAATATAATTATCTTGAACTTCAGCACGAACTAAAGAACCATTAATATTATCACCTATAACTGTACAAGAATTTTTAACTTTATTAAATTTATACCTGTGAGAAGACCCTAAATAATTAACTTCATTTACAGAATAATCCCAAACAGAGTTTTTATTATTTTCGTCAACTGGAGGTTCAAAATGTGGGTATCCATTTTTATCATAATAAACAACCCATGAAAGCATATTAGCTAAATCTAATAATAAACTTGCATAAGTATCACCTGGTTGTTTTATAATTGTGTATGGTGTAGTTTCAGAAGTTGGATGGATAATTGGCGTTTTTACTTCTCCTGCTAATTGGAATATACTTCTAACTGCATCTTCAATATTTGTACCAACAGGTATAATATAAGTATTTTTTAAATCGCCAGCTATCTCGCCATTTAGTAAAGAAAATTTATCTGTTAATGTAATTTCACAACTATTATCAGAAAAATTAGAATTTATTTGTGGTTCAGATATCAAAAAAATTCCTTTACTAAAAAAGAAATCTTCACCATTTATATTTAAACCACTATATATCCTAATTCGTTTATCAAGCCATAACTTTCCACGATAACTAGGTATAAAGTTACCATTATTATTTTTTAAAGTTAAACTTGCACTACGCCTTACACCATTTTTTAAATTCATTACAATATGTCCATCAATAATATCTTCAGATATTTCATCTAACACATTCTCATTTTTATCTAATATTTCTATTTTTGCTATTGGATGTCTTGTATTTGAACGAATTGCATCATAGTAATCTTGAAGTGTTAAACTCATTAGTCAACACTCCCTACTTCAATAAAATCAAAAGAAACAATAAATGGCTGCCCTGATATTTTATCCATATATTTATAACTAAAATTACTTGTAATTACTTTCCATGCTTCACCTTTAGGGTTTCTAAGTATTTTTTCTTCTTTATTATTAATAAAAGATTTTAAATCTTCTAATAAAGATAAATTAAAAGATATTTCTTCACCATTTAATGAATAAGGCATAGTTTTTAAAGAACCTTTTATATAATTTCTTTTACCAAATCCAATTACTGGTTTTTCTGAATAATTTTCATAGGTTTTCATATCTAAAATAACTTCAATATTATCAGTTTCAATCTCCATATCAAATTTAAATATTTTAGTATTATCTAAATCACTTAGAAACCATCCGTAAAAATCTAAACTGCTAACACCAATAATAGGCACACCTTCAGTATCACCATTAAGTGGATATATAGCATACTCATATTCTTGTTTATTTCTAGCACTCATATCTTGATAAGTAGTTAAACTACCAGAACTAACTTCTCCTAAAGTTTTATAAACTAATTCACCAACTTTCTTTCTTTTAATTCTATATCCTGTAATTGGAAGTGATAAAGAAGGGTAATTTCCAGCTTGTAAATTTCCTTCAAAATCTGCTAAAAATATTGTATTTGAATTCCATTGTTCTCTGTCAGAAATTGTTTTAATTTCATCATCTATTAATTCAATCCTTTGCATATGAACATTATCAAAAGTAGCTTCTCCTAAAAATTTAACTGTGTTATATGACTTATACGAGGGATAAGCCTTAGACAATATAGTTTCACCAATCGCATGTATTCCTAAAAACAACTTAATCCCTCCTTTAACCTATTATTTCGGTATAATTATTAGTTTTTATTATTACTTTTAAATGTTTTACACCTACAAGAAAAAAATCTGTAGGTAAACTTACAGGATTACTACCTGCTTTAAAACCTAAACATTCATAATAAAATCTTATGCCATCATAACCAATCTTAAACTCATCGTTACCTAACACACAAAAATCACCTTTAAAATTATTAGGAAGTTTAACTCTAAAAGTTAAATTAAAGGCAGAAGGCTCAGAATAATCAAATTTTATATAGCTTTTATTATCTTCAACATATATACCTTGACCAAATTTACCCGTTGTAAAACTATAATTGCCCACACTTACACCAGACAATTGAATAATATCAGACCATGAAATATTTATTATACCATTAGCATTATCAGGAGTTATATTTAAATCAGGTATTGAATCAGGAACAGTATATGACACCGAGAAAGTTTGTTTCCCAGATGTTGAAGATAAATTATTTTGGTCTACTACTATACATTCAACTTTATAGGTTGTATTATTTTGAAGTCCGGTAAATTTATATTTAATGTTATATGAATAAATATAGCCAGTATCAATAATTATTTCATCATTATTGTTATATAAAATAAATTTAAATTTTTGTGGTGCAATATTTTCAGGATGTGTATATGATGCTACAAATTCATAATTTTGATAATTAATTGTACTTGGAACTGTTAGAGTAACTTGTGGTACAGAATTAGTTTTAAAAAGAACATATTCAGATTCAATATAATTTGTATCATCTTTATAAACATCAAGTTTCCATTTGTATTCAACCCCATTTGTTAATGTTTCAGCCGGCAAAGTATGACTTTCGGTTGATGATATAACTTTTGTACTATCATAAACTAAACTATTATCAGAATTTAAATATATATATAATTGGTATGCATATTGTGAATCTCCATTTGCTTGCCATGTAAAAACATAATCTTTTGTTGTATCTATAGAAATAAACTCGGGTTGCATATTGCTAGGTAAAAATTGCAATTTATCACCTACTTTCTAATAAAAATAAAGGAGTGGGAATTCACTCCTACATAGCTGTTAAAGTTTTTAAATTTTTAATAAATCCACGTGCATCGTTTGTTTTTACTGTCATATTATCAAAATTATAATTTATTATATTGCTTGAATTTAATTTGTTATTTATTTTAGGTATTGATAAACTAATATTTTTTATAAAGTTATCTAAATGATTAGGCGTTAATACCAATTCACCTTTTAATAATTTAGCTATCTCCTCATGTTTGGGGTTAAACGCTTTACCACCAACAAACCCACCAGTATGATATTGTGTTCCATATTTTTTATTAGTCTCATGCATGTCTTTTGCTACACCTAAATCTACATCACGTTCAATAGATATTCTTTCAATTTCATCCCATTCATCTTTAGAATATCCATTTTCTTGTCTTTCTTTTTCTGAATAACTACTATTAGAACCATATGGATTCCTATCAGTACCCGGTGTTCCATCTTCACCTGTTTTACGTGAAGAGTCATCATCTCTAGTTCTATTAGGCGAACTACCAGTATTATAAAAACCACCGCTAATATATTCGCCACCCGTAGATAATTGTTGAGCTTCTGAAGGTTGTAAGGAAGAAGTTCCAATATTAACAAGATTACCTACTAAAATTTCTTGTATATTTTCTAGTGCATCATTTAAAGACACGTCAGCATCAATTAAATCAGCCACATCACTTGGCAATGTAGCACGTATAGCATTAGCTTGCTCATGTATTCTTTGGCGTTCTTTATCATTATCTGCAACTGCATATTGCATTTTTAAATCAATAACCTTCATAACCTTATCAAGATTACTAATTAAATCAAACATTTCGGCAGTAATTTCACCTTTACCATCTCTAATCATTTCAAGCAAATTATCAATATAATTTTTACCTTGTTCATATCCCAGTTCTGCAAATCTATCTTTTAATTCAATTAAAGATTTAATTATATTATTTCTAGTTTCGCTTGTAATCTCATTAATATTAATATATTTACCAGTTATTTGAGCAGCTAATTTTTCTGCATCTAATACTTCAATTATTTTAGCCCATTCATCACCATAAACCTGTCTTAATTTAGCCATTTTTTGTTCTACTAAACTTTCTATATCATTATAATGCTCTTCAAATATTTCTTTTTCTTTGTCAAATAATATTTCTTGTTGCCTTACTTTTTTACGTTCTTCTTGAATTTTTTGTTCAAGTAATTCAATTTGATGCCTACGGTCATTTTCTTTCTCCCACTCTTGAAAATCTTTTTTCATTTCTTCGTATTTTTCAGTTTCTTCTCTGAGTTTACGTGGGTCAGCAACCCATTGCCATTGTCCATCTTTGAATATACGAACATTTTTTTCTTTCTTTATATTTTCAATGAGTTGACGTTGTTTATCTAATTCATATTCACGCTTCTTACGTTCATTTATTTCTTTTTGTAAATCGGCTTTTTCTTCTAATTTCTTTATTTCTTCTTCATAATCTTTAATACGTTCTTCAGCTTCAGTTTTAATACGTTTTAATTCTTTTTCGTGATTATCTAGTCTAGTTTTTGCTAATTTCTTTTCATTTTCAATTAATTCTTTTGCAAGGTCGTAAGCTAGGTCTTTCATTGTTTTAATATTATTATTCATTTCATTGTCTAATGAAATTATCTCTAATTTAGTTTGATTAATTTCATCACCTAATTCTTGATACTGTTTTATTAAATCAGCTTGTTCATCTTTATATTCACTCTGATTATACTTAACTACTTCTCCAGCATCATTAAATTCAACTAAGTTTTTAATTTGTTCTTTAATTTTACTTCTTTCTTTTACACGTTCACTATTTAAGGCTTTTAAAGCACTTTGCAACTGTTTATATTTTTGTTGTTGTTCATTTAAAATACGAATTTTATCTTGATTTTTTAAATTTTCATCTTGTAATAAAATTTTATTTTTCTCTATTTCGTTATTTAGAGATTCAATACGTTCTGTGATTTCTAGATAGGTGTCAGATAGTTCAGTGAAATATTTTTCCTTATCTTTTTTCTTATCTTTTTCAATATTTATTCCTTTAAAATCAATTCCACCTATATCAAGTGTTAATTTTTTAAATCTATCTTCTAAATTTTTAAATTGATTAAATGCT
>Ga0182240_100399_pt1 | contig 14412 bp, 18 predicted proteins | sample hydfrates4_PW_90_FD_145594 | JGI IMG/M metagenome (GOLD analysis project Ga0182240, IMG submission 145594) | Subsurface microbial communities from deep shales in Texas, USA - hydraulic fracturing test 4_PW_90 | ecosystem: Environmental > Aquatic > Deep subsurface > Shale gas/oil reservoir >...
TGCTATCCCTGAGCTTTTCCTGGTACCAGGAAAAGCCGGTACCTGCGGTTTTTCCAACTACTCAGGGATCTTAATTTAGTACCACGGCAGGGATAAAGGGCAATCCCTACGGCGGTCGGGTTTTTTACGCCCAAAATGAAGGGAAAGTGTTTCCTAAAATTTACTCTTGACATATTACCCTAGCACTAATATAGCCCCCCGGGCATATGATAGTGGCCAAAATAAAGGGACCGCACCAATAATTCAAGTTTTCGGTGACAGTCACCGAAAACTTGAATTATTTTTGGGGTCAGGCTTGAATAAGAATAATGTTTTTATTCTCATAGAATAATGGTATAATAATGGCAGAACAATTTAATGAATTTGAGGTGATTTCATTGATTATAAAATCCTCCACCACTCTTCGTAATGATTATAATTCAATTTCAAGGCTGGCCCGTGAAAAAGCAGAACCTGTATACATCACAAGAAATGGGGAAGGGGACCTTGTGGTCATGAGCATTGAAGCCTTTGAGCGTAGAGAGGTTTTGTTGGCATTAAAAGAAAAACTACTTCTTGCAGAAGAACAGCGTCTTGCCGGCAAGTCTACGGTTTCTCTTGACGATGCTCACACGAGATTAAAGGAGAAAATCGATGGCAAGTTACAACGTTGAACTCCTGCCTGCAGCCTATGAAGACTTGGAAGACATATTTGACTACATATTGCTGGACAACCCTGCTGCTGCAGAAAATATGTTTGATAAGATCATGACCTCATTACGCCGGCTGGAGGAATTTCCTCACTCAGGCGTTAGGATTATTGATGATGCATTAAAGCATTATGATTTTCGAATGCTAATTGCCGGGCCCTATGTTGCTTTTTATCGCTTAATAGACGGCACAATCTATGTCTATCGCATCTTACACGGTGCCAGAAATTATATCGATATCTTAAAAAACAAATAATTCAAGTTTTTGGTGACAGTCACCGAAAACTTGAGTTATTTAAAGTTAAAACCGCAGGAAAAGGGCCGCTTCTTGATGAAGCGGCCCGGCCTTTTCAAGGTTACTCCCCTTTTATGGTTTTCACCATGTTCCTGCCCAGCTGCCGGCAGGCTTCCATGGCGCCTTCGTCCTCCCCGGCGCTTCTGCGCCATATGTTTTTACCGTCCTTGAAACCTGCCTGCAAGGAACCGCTTGCCCCGGTATAGGCCAGCGGAGCGTCCGGGTTCCGGGGATCCACCAGCCGTAATCCCTGGCCGGTGAGGAAATGCTCCATTATTTGCAGGACCAGATCCTGCCCGCCGTTACGCAGGCCGGCATTGGTCACCGCCGCTCCGGCCTTTCCGGCCAGCATATTTTTATACATATGCATCCAGCGGGTGCGGTCCATAAAGTTTTTCATCATGGCAGTCACATTTCCCCAGTAAACCGGTGACCCCAGAACGATACCGTCGGCGGCCAGCAGCTTTTCAGCAATGCCGTTCATGTCGTCATCGTCGATGGTGCACTGGGTGCGTCCCAGGCACTTGTTGCAGGAAATACAATACTTGATATTGCATTCGGCCAGCTCCAGCAATTTAGTGGACGCGCCCAGCGCGGCGGCCTCATCCAATACCGCCCGGAGAAGGATGGCGGTATTTTTCCCTTTACGGTGACTTCCGTTGATGGCTATTATTTTCACTTCGGAACCCTCCTATTAAGTCAAAAATAGTCAGTCCGGTGCCATTTTCAGTTATTGATAAGCTGAATTTTCGGGTTATTCCAGCTCCGGCCCGGCACCAAGCTTCAGTTTGCCGCGGAAATAGTTTCTTATCAGTTTCGGGTACTCCTCTTCCCAAGTCTTCCTGTCCAACTTTTTCAGCATCAGAAGACTGTAAACCTTAAAATTGTGGGGTAGAATAACGGCCCGGTCGGCACAGGGTGCCAGCCGGTGGCAGGGGAATTCATCGCACTGGTGACAAAATTCCACGTTTCTGCCTTGGGCACAGTCAAAGGTGGCACAGCCGCCGGGTATAGGGGTGACCTTACCGGAGCAGGGGCGACACCCCGCGCACCGGGCTTTTTCCGGGGTAACTTTCATTTTTTCAGCCAGCTTTTTATTGAATTCGGGGTCTTGCTCGGCCTGGTAAAGGGGGCAGGCGCCGCAAAATAAACCACAGGGGGCGGAAAGGTCGGGCACTGGCAATCATCCTTTCGTGTAAATAATCAGATAGTTAATTAAATTATAACAAAGGCTTGGCCTTTTAGCAAAAAATAACTGGTCCATCCGCCTGCAAAGCAATAATTAAAGTTTTCGGTATAATTATTTTAGTTTGTTTAATTGCAATTAAACAAACTAAATGGTAAAATAATGCAAGGAGGGTGATGCCACATAAAGGAACAGGAATTTCAATTCATAGAAGAACTGGGGCTCTTGATGGAGAATGCCGGTGCATCCAAAACCTTGGGCCGCACTTTTGGCTACCTGCTGCTGGCTGATCAGCCCAGGAGCCTGGATGAAATAGCCAGGGACCTGTTATTCAGCAAGGCCACGGCATCCCTGACCATCCGCCAGGGGCTGGCCATGCGCATATTTGAGAAGGTGAGCTTACCCGGGGAAAGAAAAAGCTATTACCGGGCCAATGTACAATCCTGGATCAAAGCTTCCATGGAAAAAGCCCGCGCCATGAAGGTATGGGAAAAAGCAATCGACCGGGGTTTGAGCTTTGTTTCCCACAACCGGGAATCCAGGGAAAACCTTATGGAATTGAAAGACTATTTTAATTTCGTCAACTGGTATTTATCAGACATAGAGATTCAATATGAGCGCTGGAAGAAGGGTGAGATAGAAGAATCCTCGGAGAAACCTTGAAGGGCGTGCAGACATGGCCAATAATACGCTAATGCAGTTAAACCGCGTAACCAAAACCTACCATATGGGCGAAGTGACGGTCAGTGCTCTGAAGGAAACCACCCTGGAAGTTTACCAGGGGGAAATACTGGTGATACTGGGGCCCAGCGGGTCCGGAAAAAGCACTCTGCTTAATATAATGGGGGGAATGGACCTTCCCACCGGTGGAGAGCATAATCTTGGACAAGCCAGTGACAATCAGTTAACCCGTTACAGAAGGAATGAAATTGGCTTTGTGTTTCAATTCTATAACCTGATACCCGACCTAACGGCCAGGGAAAATGTGGAATTGGCAGCCGACCTGGTGGACGAACCTCTGTCAGTGATGGATGTGCTGCAGGACGTGGGGCTGGCCGGCCGGACGGATCATTTCCCCTCTCAGATGAGCGGCGGAGAACAACAGCGGGTGTCCATCGCCCGGGCGACGGTAAAGAATCCCCGTCTTTTACTCTGTGACGAGCCCACCGGAGCACTGGATTACCAGACCGGAAAACTCATCCTGGCACTGCTGGTGAAGATCAACCGCGATAAGGGCAGCACAGTGGTCATTGTTACCCACAATACCCCCATTGGGGATATGGCCCACAGGGTGATACGGATGAGGGACGGTACCGTGGTCGATATTCGGGAAAATGCCTCACCCCTGCCACCGGAAAGGATTGAATGGTAATGAAGGCCCTGTATAAAAAATTATGGCGCACCATAGGCCAAACCAGGGGGCAGTTTTTGGCGGTGGTGGCAGTGGTTACGGTGGGTATAGCCGTCTACATAGGCATGACTACCGCTTATTTTAACTTAAATGAATCAAAGGATAAGTTTTACCGGGATTATAATTTTGCAGACTATTACCATTGACGCCGTGGATTATATGATAGAAAGGCATTTCCACCAGAACCAGCGTTATGATTACCTTATTAGATTTTCTACACCATTAAAGGAAAGGGAGATCCTGAACATAAGCCGTATTCAGGGGGTTCAGAAAGCAGAACCTTTGCTGGAGATACCGGCAAAAATTAAATTTAACGGTAAAGACGAAGATGATTCCATCACCGGCTTAAACCCGGAAACCACTTTGAAAAGATTGAGGGACCACCGGGAACAGCCCGTTCAAGTGCCCGGAGAGGGCCTGCTCATAAGCCGGAGGACCGCTGAAAAACTGGGGGTCCGGGTGGGAGATATGGTGGAAGTAGAGACATTACTGGGCACCGGCCCCACCAGGCATGCCGCCATTAAAGTCATAGGTATAAACAAGCAGCTGGTGGGGGGAGGTTCCTACCTTTCCCTGGAGCAGGCCAACCTCCTGCTGCAGGAAAGACAGCTGGCATCCGGTGTAATGCTGACGGTACAAAGCCCTGTGGACGGCGTAATCCTCAGTTTGCCGGCCGAGCAGGAACAGGTGGTGACACCGGGTTCAGTGCTGGCCAGTGTGGCGGTCCCTGAAAAGCTTGAAATAAAGGCGGATATCCTCAGTGACGAAATGGGCGAAGTAAGCCTGGGGCAGCGGGTAAAAATTACCGCCCCGGTTCTTGGCTCGAAGGTATTGTACGGTGAAGTGCGGGAAATAATCGTTCGGGACGGCAACCTGGATTTAAAGGAAAACACCAGGGTCAAGCTTAAAGCAAAATAATTCAAGTTTTCGGTGACTGTCACCAAAAACTTGAATTATTGCATTGGCGCCATAAAAGGAGGGACGGGCTGGTGGAAATCAGCCCGTCCCTCCTCGAAAAGCACTTACAGTGCAATTTTTTCTGACTTAATTTTAAGCCCCTGGGAAAGCATCTTGCGGCGAACAAAGGAGAGCTGCATCTGAAGAGGAAGCTCCATGGGGCAGTTATCGTCACAGGCCATAAGGCCCATGCAGCCGAAGGCTCCTTCTTCGGCGCCCACCACTTCGTAGTACTCTTCGGGTTTGCGCTCATCCCGGGGATCCAGCATGAAACGGGCCACTCTGTTGATACCCGTTGCCCCCAGGAAATCTTCCCGGATGTTCGCGGTGGCGCAGCCCGCCACACAGCAGCCGCACTCTACGCAGCGCTCGGGCTCGTAAATCTCCAGGGCTGTCTTGTTATCCATACGCTCTTCCTCGGCGTTGGGGTCAAACTCCTTTGATGTGTGAATCCAGGACTCGGTTCGAATGGACATCTCCCTGAACCAGGTTCCGGTATCCACTGAAAGATCTCCCACCAGTTTGAAAACAGGAAGGGGGAGAAGGGTAATTTTCTTGGGCAAGTCCTTGGTCAGTGTTTTACAGGCCAGGGTGGGGCGCCCGTTAATTACCATACCACATGATCCGCAGATGGCTGCCCGGCAGACAAAGTCAAACATGAGGGAGGGATCTTGCTCTTCCCGTATTTTATTTAAAGCTACAAAAATGGTCATGCCGGGGGATTCTTCCAGTTTATATTCCTGCATATAAGGTTTTACTTCAGGCTTCTGGGGGTTATAACGGAAAATTTTAAAGGTTAATGTTCGTTCACCCATTGTAGTACCTCCTAATTACCGGCATGTTCTCCGTAGCCGCGGTCGCCCGGCGGCAGTTCGGTGATTGTCACAGGTTCGTAATCCAACTTCGGCAGGTCGGCGCCTTCCGGCCAGTAAGCCAGTGTACGCTTGAGCCAGTTTTCATCGTCCCGCTTGGGATAATCCTCCCGGGCGTGACTGCCCCGGCTTTCGGTGCGCTGCAGGGCGCCGTAGGAGATGCAGAGGGCCAGGCGTACCATGCCCCCGATCCTAAGGGCCGATGCCAGCTCGGGGTTGGCACCTTCACCGTTGGACTTGAGTCCCACCTTTTGAGCCCGTTCATGCAGCTCTTGTAGCTTGTCCACCGCGGTCTGCAGGTCCTTCCCGTTCCGGAAGATTCCCACGTAATCCATCAATGTCCGTTCCATTTCAGTCCTGATCTGGTACACATTTTCCTTACCGTTTTTACCGGAAATCAAATCTTTAATGCGAGTTTCCTGTCTCAGAACTTCATCTCTTATGGTTTGATCCGAATATTCCAAGGTTGCTCCCAGGGTATACTCGGCTACTTTTTTACCCACTACCATGCCGCTGACAATGGTTTCCGCCAGTGAGTTACCACCCAGGCGGTTAAAACCGTGCAAATCCCAACAGGCGGCTTCACCTACGGCAAAGAGACCCTTGAGACCGTAAGCGTGACCGTCTTTATTTGTCCGGACGCCGCCCATGCTGTAGTGCTGGGTGGGGCGCACGGGAATCAATTCATTGGCCGGGTCAATACCGGCAAAGTTCTTACAAATGTTTGCAATCTCACGCAGGTTGGTATAGATGTGCTCCCGGCCCAGGTGGCGAATGTCCAGCCACAGGTGCGGCCCGTGCTCGCTTTCAACTCCGTAGCCCGCCCGCATATGCTGGGTCATTCTGCGGGATACAACGTCCCGGGATGCCAGTTCCTTCTTCTTGGGCTCGTAATCCGGCATGAAGCGGTGATGGTTTTTATCCAAGAGGTAACCGCCGTCACCCCGGGCGCCTTCGGTAACCAGAATCCATACCGGAACAATTCCGGTGGGGTGGAACTGCACAGCTTCCATGTTACCCAGGGGCACAATGCCTGTATCCTGGGCGATGAACATGCCGCTGCCTTCGTTGATAACGGCGTTGGTGGAGGCGCCGTACAGCCGCCCGTAACCGCCGGTGGCGATCACTGTGGATCTGGCCACATAAACCAGGAGTTCGCCGGTGCGCAGTGACCGGGCTACAACCCCCAGACACTTTTCACCGTCATGAATGAGGGATATGGCTTCCACCCGGTCGTGTACCGTGATACCGTGTTTCAGTACCAGGGAATCCATTGTGTATTGCAAAGTATGTCCCGTACCGTCCGATGTATAGCATGTACGCCAGAAGGCTGTCCCCCCGAAGTCCCGGGCGGTAATGAGGCCTTCTTTTTCTTTCTTTTCTTCAATTTCCCTGCCGTCGGGAAGGGTTCTTTTACCGGCCACAACCCGGTTCCAGGGCACTCCCCAGTAAGACATTTGACGGACGGCGATGGGTACGGTTTCCGTGAAAATGCGGGCAACATCCTGCTCACAGCCCCAGTCCGAACCCTTTACCGTATCTTCGAAGTGAATGTCGGGGTTGTCCCCTTCACCCATGGCACAGTTGCCCAGAGATGCCTGCATACCGCCCTGGGCGGCAGTACTGTGGGAGCGGCGAGGTGGAACGAGGCTTAGGATAATAGAGTCAAGACCGTTTTCCGCTGCTTCCACTGCTGTACGTTCTCCGGCCAGTCCTGCTCCAACGATTAATACATCAGTTACGTAAGTTTTATAAGCGCTCATGCTGCACCTCCTAACTTAAAGAAGACCCACATGGCAACGAGGCCCAGTGTAATAATAGTTAATGTCACTACCTTAAGCACGTAATTAATGGGTTTCCGCGGGAACCAGCCCCACTTAACAAATACCCGGTAAACGCCAATGCTGGCATGGAATTCACCCAGCGCCAGGAGGATCAGGTAGAACCACCAAAAAGCTTGAATGCGTTCCGTTGCTACATCGGCGCGAATCGGCCACCCGGTAGTAATAGTCCATATATGAAGTGCTCCAAGAATCAATATTGCCATACCGGAGATGGCTTGAAAAATCCATGTCCATGTATCGGTGTGACGAATAAGCTTGGCGTGCTGCCAGATAATCTTTTGGTCTTTAATGTTGGTGGGGATTCTCCTCCCCGCGACTACAAAATGAATAAGGCCTATCACTATAATAACCGGGACACCTATATACGAAAGCAAATAGATATCAAAGAATTCCGATAGACCGTCAAACGCTTCTTGGCCGAGAACTATGGTGAACACAAAAAGCATGTGTGCCCATAAAAAGCCTGCCAGGGATAAGCCGGTGATCATTTCCACGGCATCCAGGTAAGCATCGACCTTAGGATTTCTCGTTAGAATCCTTTGGGAAAGCATAGTAGTTCTCCTTTCCAGATTGTTAATTTAGTTTGCGCCATTCTGAACCTCTTAAATATTGTTGCAATTCTTGAAAAGGTACCTTGAGCAGAAAAACCCCCGGGGTAAATATATATATTGAATGCCACAGTTGAGGCCATTATCCAGAATTATGGCATATTCCGGATAAAAAAACTGTCAACTAATTGACAAAAAATTAGAATTAATTTAATTAAAAATTGTAGAAATCGCTAATTATTATAGCATACTAATTAGCAAAATAATATATTTTTTCTCAAAAATCTACATTGTAATAAAAATTATTTATTTCACAAATGTACGAAAGCCTTCCCTATACTGGAAAGGCTTTTTTCGATACAATAACCCTTGTTAGGATATAACATTTAAGCAGTAGCCGTCCTATTGCTTCCCCATAAGTCAACAAATGTGACCGCCACCGGGCGTTAAGTTATTGCTTTAAGGCTGGAAAGCTGGAAAATAACTCGGGAGCGTAGCTTTCAATTTGCCCCTTGTCGCACAATGCAGCCAGCTGGGGATCCACCGGCAGTTTTTCCAACAGGGGAATGCCAGTTTCCCGGGCAAGCCGCGAGCCGCTTCCCTCACCGAAAAGCTTTATATCGGTGCCGCAGTCGGGGCATTTTAGATAACTGTAGTTCTCCACCATGCCCAATATGGGAACATTCATGTGGTTGGCCATATTCAATGCCTTTTTAACAATCACCGAAGCCAGGTCCTGGGGTGAAGTAACGATGATAAAACCTGTTAACGGTAGTGACTGCATAACCGTAAGGGGAACGTCCCCGGTTCCCGGAGGCATGTCAATAACCAGGTAATCCAGCTTACCCCAGGCCACATCGGTCCAGAATTGCTTCACTGCCCCCGAAATAACCGGCCCGCGCCAAATGACGGGCTGGTCTTCACTGGGAAGCAAAAGGTTCATGGAAATAACCCTTATGCCGGTGGGTGTTTCCAGGGGATACATGAAACTCCCGTCCGAATGGGGCTGCTCCTTAAGGTTAAACATTTTAGGTATACTGGGCCCGGTAATATCGGCATCCAGTACGCCCACTTTCAGTCCCCGGCGCGCTAAGTTAACGGCAAGAAGGGCGGAAATTGAAGATTTACCCACCCCGCCTTTACCGCTCATAACCGCTACCATATTTTTAACTTCCGTGGCGTCGTTAGGAGCAAGTCTAAGGGTGGTGCACTCCTCACCGTTACAATTGTCCTTTTCGTTGCATGAAGAGCAACTTTCATTCTTTACGCTCATTTCCCTCTCCCCCTGATACATGTATTAGTTTTTGTCATAATTTCATATTTCGCACAATGTTTCAAAAACCCTTTCCCATAGTCTCACAATTTCTTCAACTATCCCGGAAGGCATTTCTATTACCGGCTTTCCACGGGTGGCGGCTAGCATGGCCATATTGTCATAGGAAATTTGACCGGCAAAGGGAATATTGCGTTCCCGGCAGATTGACTTTATGCATTCAGTATTTTCCGGGCAAATGTCCCATTTGTTTACGCAAACCACTACCGGCACTCCGAAGAAATTTGCCAGGTCCATTGTTCTCTTTAAATCGTGAATTCCCGACAGGGAAGGTTCCGTAATAATCAAGCCCAGGGTTGCACCGCCAATGGAAGCAATAACCGGACAACCAATACCCGGAGGACCGTCTGTTATGAGCAAATCATAATTAAGCTCCTTAGCCGTTAAAGCCGCCTGGTGGCGCACCAGGGTCACCAGCTTGCCGGAATTTTCCTGCCCGGCCCCCAGCCTGGCATGTACCAGCGGCCCGTAGCGGGTTTGGGATTTAAACCACTCCCCGGCCAAGGTATCCTTCATTTCCACAGCCCCAACGGGACATACATGGCTGCACACCCCGCAGCCCTCGCAACCCAGGGTGCTAACGGAATTTTGCTCTATGGCATCAAACCGGCAATATTCTTCGCAAAGCCCGCAGCCGTTGCATTTTTGGGGATCTATCCAGGCCTTGGGTAGACTGTAAAAACGGTGCCGCTCTTTAATCCGGGGTGATAAAAACAGGTGTAAATTTGCAGCATCCACATCACAATCCACCATTACCTTTTTCTTTACCAGGGCTGCAAAGGAGCTGACAATACTGGTTTTACCCGTTCCGCCTTTTCCGCTAATGACAACAAGTTCTTTCACCCGTTGTCACCCTCTCAATATGGTTTAGAATTGCTGTGAATGTTTCCTTAAGTTCGGGGTTGGCTTTAACCGGAGGAATACCCGTGGCGTATGCCTTGGCAATGTCCCTGTTCACAGGAATTTTGGCCACTACGGGTATGCTGTTTTCCCGGCAAAATTTCTCCACCTTGCTGACCACATCGTTGCACCGGTTAATCACCACACCGCAGGGTATGTTCAATAAACGTACCACCTCCAAGGCCAGGGACAAATCGTTGAGCCCCATTACGGTGGGTTCGGTTACCAGGAGAATAAAATCAGATTCCTCCATTGTTTCCACCACCGGGCATGAAGTCCCGGGAGGGGCATCCAGTATCGCCAGGCTTTCCCTTTGGATAGTCCCTTTAACCGCCTTTATCAAAGGGGGACTGGTTGCGGTGCCCACTTTCAGTTTACCCCGGATAAAGGAAATATCCCGGGCGTTTCCCTTTTCAATAACTCCAATTTCCCGGGGGACACTCCTGATTGCCTTTTCAGGGCAGAGGGCCCAGCAGCCGCCGCAGCTGTGACAGAGCTCCGGGAAGGTAAGGACTTGGCCCGGCACCACCGCCAGTGCATTAAACATACAAATGTCGGCGCATTTACCGCAGAAGGTACACTTGCTGTAATCCACTTCGGGCACCCTCAGGGATACAGCTTCAGAAGCATTCCAGTCCGGCTTGAGAAAAATGTGGGCATTGGGTTCCTCCACATCACAATCCAGGAACTGTACCGGCTGTTGAGCGGAAAGTGCAAGACAGCAGGCAATAGTGGTTTTACCGGTGCCCCCTTTGCCGCTGGCAACGGTTATGACCCCTTTCTCCAATTTATATGCCTCCCCTTGCCGCCCGGCGTCTTCCGGGTACTGTATCGCCGGCTTTCTCGATCTCCTTCAGTTTGCCCTTTTGAAAAAGACCCACTGACTGCTCCACAGTACCGGAAACACCGGTGTAAATTTTGATACCCGCGGTTTGCAGCGGTTTTAGGGCTTTAGGCCCCACTCTTCCCGTCAAAATTGCGTCTACTTTGGTGTTTATGAGTAATTGAGCTGCCGCTATGCCCGCGCCTTGCGGGGAATCAAGGGATGTATTGGTGAGCGTCTCTAAATGGTTTCCCTCTTCGTCAACCAGGACAAAGTAAGAACAGCGCCCAAATCTATCTTCAACCTTCGAATCCGGGGTCCGTCCCCCTGCACTAACAGCGATTCGCACTGTAATTCACCCCTTTCCGTTTGAAACGGTTACAAAAACAGTTTATTCTTAATATGAACATATGTCAATAACTTAAACAAAAAATATAACCCGAATTTAAATTTCCCTTCGGGTTATAATTGATTCCAAAGACACGATTGCCCCAGCTCCCGCGAATTCTGCTTGATGCGTTGGGTTATCTGAAGTTCAGCTCTTTTTAATTCAATAAGGGCTGACTGAAGGTTTTTATGGTTATTTTCCAGCAGTTCCAGTACTATATTATTAATGTCTTCGGGGGCATCGGCTCGATATTGAATTTTGCCCTGCCGCAGAGATTTGATGTAATTTCGTACGGTAATTAACTGGCAAATTAATTCGTGAATTGACTCCAATTGTTTTTCCATTCGGTAGGTTTGGAGGTCAGTCATTTTGTGTCACCTTCATTCCCGCACAGTCTCCCTTGAAAGTACTAAAATTCCATACTATTACCTACAATACTATCAAAATATTGTCTCCGTGACTTGAGTAGTTCAGTTTTTTTAGCAACCTTGTTTTGTGCACGCTTCTCGATATTTTAACTATCATATTAGCATTGTACAAGCTCTTTGTAAACCAAAGGGTGGAAACCTTTAACTGCCTTGAGAACCTAATAATGTATGAAAAGGATAGTGTGGGTATTTTTTGGCTGCTTTTTTCATAAATAATTACTTGGTGTAGCAAAATATTGTCCATGAAACTAAAATTTCTATTCTACGGGCTGCTGGGTTGGGGACTTGAAGTTTTCTGGACAGGTCTGGGATCCGGTTTAAGGGGCGATCCCCGTTTGCAAGCCACCACTTACCTGTGGATGTTTCCCATTTACGGTTTGGCTGTTTTCCTGGAATCTTTGCATAACGTTATCCGCTTTTACCCATGGTATGCACGGGGGGTGTTGTGGGTCATCGTAATTTGGGTTATTGAATACCTTTCCGGGGGTCTCCTCCGCATTTTGACAGGTGTCAGCCCCTGGAATTATGCCGGCAAAACTCCCTGGCATATTTCCGGCCTGGTGCGGTTGGATATGGCTCCTGTATGGTTTGCCACGGGGCTTCTCTTTGAAAAAGTCCATGATTATTTAGACCATGCCTTAAAGGTCCCGGAGATAAAATAAAGGCAGTAAATAAATGGCATAAAAATTTATATAATGTTATATTGTATATATCTATTTATAATTAAGGGTTTGTGATACAGTTGGCCAGGTCCGGTTTTAATAAACAATCCATAATTCAAGGTGCCCTTATTTTGACAGCCGCGGGAATTCTAATCCGTGTACTTGGGGCCGTTTACCGGGTGCCCCTGGGGCGCCTGCTGGGGGATGAGGGATTGGGCATTTATGGTGTGCCCAACTATTTTTTCCTGCTTTTTTCCACACTGGCATCAGCCGGCATCCCCGTTGCCGTTGCCCGGCTGGTTTCTGAAAAGATGGCGGCAGGGCGTTACCGTGATGCTTACCGGGCCTTTCGCCTGGCACGTTTTTCCATGCTGGTTTTGGGCCTTGCTTCCTCTTTAGTACTTTACATGGGAGCGGGCTGGCTGGTGGAAAGCGGCATAGTGGCCGACCCCAGGTGTTATAACGGGCTGCGCGCCATCTCCCCGGTGGTTTTCATTGCCGCGGTTACCGCTGCTTACCGCGGTCTCTTCCAAGGGGTTAGAAATATGACGGCTGTGGCTGTATCCCAGGTGGCCGATCAAGTTATGCTGGTGACGGGAACGCTGCTGCTGGCTTACCTGTTTCTTCCCCAGGGCCTTTCCATGGCGGCTGCCGGGGCAAACCTGGGCGCCGTTCCCGGGGCCCTTGCGGCCATGGGAATTATGCTGTTTTACCACTGGCTGTACCGCAGTGAATTCCACTTGCTCATGCTCCGGGACAAAAGCGGCAGGGGAGAGGGCGCGTTTTCTTTACTGAAAAAAATATTTGCCACCGCCATACCCATATCCTTTGCCAGCATTGCCATGGCCCTCACCGGAATTTTGGATAATAAATTAATTATTGACCGTTTACAGTTAATTGGTTATTCCCTGAGTGAAGCCACCGCCTTTTACGGGCAATTTACGCAAATGGCAATGTCCTTTGTCAATATTGCCATTGCCTTCGCCGTCTCGCTGGGGGCCAACCTGGTGCCCTCGGTGGCTGAATTCTACTCCGCCGGCAACCTGTCGCATATACGCAAGCAGACCTCCATGGCGGTAAGAATGGCGGTTGTCGTATCCCTTCCCGCCGCCGCCGGGCTTTTTATCCTGGCGCCGCACCTGACCTACCTGGTCTTTGCCAACAGGGAGGCGGGAATCCCCCTGGCCTGGGTTTCCTGGGTAGTTGTTTTTTGGGCGGTGCACCTTGTCACCACCGGGGTGCTGCAGGGATTGGGACGTGCCGACATTCCCGTGCGCAGCCTAATCGCCGGAATATTCTTCAAGGTTGTCATCACCTATTTCCTGGTACCCACTCCACTGGGCGTCAGAGCCGCGGCCATCGGCACCGTGGCCATGTTTGTGGTATCCGCCGGCCTGAATATACTGTCCATAAACAGGCGGGTGGGATTTGACTTCTCCCCGGGCAAAACCATCATCCGGCCCGGTATTGCCGTACTGATTATGGTGATAGGCGTCACCCAACTATACGGCTTCTTGAGCCCGCAGCTGGGAAACAACTGGGCCACCCTCCTGGCCGTGGGCGCCGGAGCCATCATATACGCCCCCGCAGTGGTACTGGTGGGAGGCATCTCCTCCCGCGAAGTGGCAGCGGTACCCGTAATAGGAGAAAAAATCGCCCGTGTAATAAAAAAACTCGGCAGATAAACAATAATTCAAGTTTTCGGTGACAGTCACCGAAAACTTGAATTATTATTGAAACGGTTCCTCAAGGTAGACGCTGGTGCCGCCGGAAGGCGGCACCAGCAGAGGGATGAAAAAAGTATCTTAAGCGACCCGGTGATTTCCGGAGAGAGCGGAGCACTGAGTAGCGGCGCTCAGCCCGTCAAATCCCCAAAGCCATGACCCCTTAGTGCTAGGGTAATATGTCAAGAGTAAATTTTAGGAAACACTTTCCCTTCATTTTGGGCGTAAAAAACCCGACCGCCGTAGGGATTGCCCTTTATCCCTGCCGTGGTACTAAATTAAGATCCCTGAGTAGTTGGAAAAACCGCAGGTACCGGCTTTTCCTGGTACCAGGAAAAGCTCAGGGATAGCA
>Ga0182240_100400_pt1 | contig 14362 bp, 18 predicted proteins | sample hydfrates4_PW_90_FD_145594 | JGI IMG/M metagenome (GOLD analysis project Ga0182240, IMG submission 145594) | Subsurface microbial communities from deep shales in Texas, USA - hydraulic fracturing test 4_PW_90 | ecosystem: Environmental > Aquatic > Deep subsurface > Shale gas/oil reservoir >...
CGGGCCACTAAAGAATTGTTGCCGGTTTCAATGGCTTCCTTAACCACTTTTAACTTGAATTCAGGTGAGTATTTTTTCCTTTTCATACCAACGTGCCTCCTGTTGATTATTATTTTATCAACTTAAGCCACGTTGTCCAAGATTATTAGGGGGCTAATAAGTAGTAATGAAAGCAATTTTCATGCATCCTGATTAAATCTGCCGTGGTAAATGGCCGATCCGACCACTCCACGTACTTGTACCGGGAGTTAGAGAGCACGAAAGCAATAAACCATAGCTTATGCAATATTCCATCAGGATCTTTGAGTTTCTTTTCACCAAAGTCCACTTGTACCTGGTAACCCATAGGTGGGTCAGGAATAGCTTCGTAATATTCTTCAGGCGTCATGTTGATGTATTTATAAACGGTATTTCTGCAAACACCAACATGTCTTGCAATTTGGGAAATTTTTAAATTCAGACTCTTTAAATTCTTGGATTCTTGAGTACATTTGCCACCTTTCTGCTCGATTCATATACCTCTCCCCGTATGATTGATATTTTTCCAGCTCAATCATGCCGGAATTGGTGCTTTGTGGTAAATAGTGTTCATTCTTATCTGCCGAAAGTTGTTAAGTTTATTTTACCGGTTACACCTTGCTTGGAATGACTAACGATAGTATGTTTGCGATAACATACTTGCTTTTGAAGGTAAATGTTTTTGATCGCTCAATAATCAATTACCATATAGGACTAACCTGCACGGCCAAGGATGTCGCCACTTCTGTAAAGGGGTCACTAATGTGCCGCCAGCTCTATCAAAGTGACAAAAAACCGATTTTCCGAGTACGGTAATTTAATTACCAGGGGTGGGGCAGGGGATAGATAAAATTACCGCATTGTATGAAATTACATAAAATTGTAAAAACCGGAAAGCTTCCAAGAGATTTTGGTAAAATACTTAAAAAGGCCAAGGACCTTCGTCAAGCCAGTGATTATAACGATTTTTACTTGGTTAGTAAAGAAGAAGCGAAAGATGTTTTAGAAAGTGCCGAACGTTTCATTATAGGCATTAAAGCATTTTTGGAGGCTTATTGGGAATAGCTTAGTCCTAGACTATAAAACTATACCGGCTGCAGCTACAGCCGGTTTTTCTTATGTCGTAGGAGCGGCTTAATACCACGGAATGCAACACAAACGTTTTTTTTGGAGCACATAATACCTATTTTGTTCACCAGAGACGTGCTGGCTTAATATGGATAATGTGCAGTTGGCCGAATTGTACATTATGCTCAAAATTACTACCTCGTGCTAAATCGAAACTATTCGGTAGTTTTGTTGTATTATTGATTTTAAATGTTTTCACCGTCTTCGCCTATCCAAACACCTACATAACATTACTTCTGTTTCCTTTTTGCTTGTTATTACTGATGTGCCATCCGCAATACATAAAAAAACAGCCATGCATTGTGTTTTGCCTTAGCTGCTTTTGGTAAATTACGACACCGTTTACCTGATTTCCTGCCATTTATATAAATTTTTCCAAGATTGTTTCAAATGACTTAATAATTTATTAATATTTTCATAAGCGGGGTTTAAGCTTTAACGGGCATAATTGCTGTAGCAATAAAAAATAAATGAGGGGTTATCAAAAAATGAATGGTAAAAGTGTTATCGAAATCGAAAACCTCCACAAATCTTTTGGCCCAACCAAAGTGGTGGACGGAATTAGTTTTAATGTACAGGCAGGTGACGTTTTTGGTTTCCTGGGGCCCAACGGGGCAGGTAAAACCACCACCATGCGCATGATACTGGGCCTGGTTTACCCTGATAGCGGCACCATAAAGATTAACGGTTACGATATAGAAAAAGAATTTCCTAACGCCATCAGCCGGGTAGGTGCTATGATAGAAACCCCTAAATTTTATCCTTACCTTAGCGGTTACAAGAACCTGCAGCTAATTGCTAATTTACACCCACAGGTACAGCCCTCCAGGATCGAGGAAGTTTTGGACATGGTGGGCCTGTCCGGCAGGTCCCGTGACAAGGTGGGAACATATTCCCTGGGGATGAAACAACGTTTGGGAATCGCTCGGGCACTTCTAAACCGCCCCTGTATTGTTTTGCTGGATGAACCCACAAATGGACTGGACCCCCAGGGTATTATAGAAATCAGGGAAATGATCAGCCAGCTGGCGCTGGAACAGGATATAACCTTCTTTATTTCCACCCACCTTCTACACGAAGTGGAACAGGTATGCAGCAAGGTAGCCATTCTAAACAGGGGCCGGTTGGTTGCCCGGGAACCGGTTAAGGATTTACTTGGTAAAGACAGCGAACTGGTAAAAGTGCGTACCATGGATACGGCCAAGGCTCTGGAAATACTACAGGGTATTAATTACATCAACTCAGTGAAGGTAAGCCCCGGCGGGCTGGAAGTGGAACTGGAAAAAGGCCGCTCCGCCGAATTAAATCAACTGCTGGTTTTAGGCGGTGTTCTGGTGGATTACCTGGTACCTAAAAAACAATCCCTTGAAGAGTTATTCATAGAGTTGACCGGAGGGGGGAATCAAGTTGCTTAACCTAATTAAAAATGAACTAATAAAAATACTAGCCAATAAAAAGCTTTATGTGGGGATGGCTATTATAGTGGTTGTTAACCTTCTTCCCCTGCTAGAAAAGCTGACCGGTTCAATTGGCGATATACCCATTAACGGGCAGGTTACCCCCTTATACATGCTGTCGACATATCTAAACATTTTGATGCCCATTTTTATTAGTGTTTTAATCGCGGATATGGTAACTGATGAATATGTAAACGGCACTCTGGCGTTATCCTTAATCCACCCGGTTTCAAGAAGCAAATTAATGATAGCAAAAGTTCTTGCTCTGGTTGTGATCATTACTCTGGTTCTGTTATTTTCCTTGCTTGTAGGCTTTGTTTTAGGATCGTTAATTTTTGGCTGGGGAGAACAGTTTGTTTACCAGGATGTTGTGGCTGAAATTAATTATACTTTCACCACATTCGAAGGCCTGCTGGTCACTTTGGGCTCTTATGCAATTTCAGTAATTCCCCTGCTGGCTTTCGGTATGTTGATTTTCCTCCTGTCGCATCATTTCAAAGGAGGCGGGGCGCTGGTGGGCATATCCATAGGCCTGGTTATAATGCTAAGTTTTTTAGGAGAAATAGCACAAGGCCTGCGCCCGTTTTTAATTAACCACTATTTTGCCCTGTTTAAATACACTTTTTTGACTAAAGATATTGCACAAATAACAACCAGTATCCTTGTGCTGGGAATTTACAGTATTCTCCCGTTTGCCCTGGGTATCCGGTTATTTAAGAAAAAAGATATTGTCTATTAAACCAAACGATCTGTAATATTGGCTTGCCGGGAAAACATTGTTTCCCGTACGTTACTAAGGAGAATAAGTGAATAATTCAAGCCTGGCCCCATTCATTTCCCTTTTTTCTCCTCCCAAAGTCTTGTGCGTTCTTCAAAACTCACTTCTTTGTGTATTTGATGCAGCATCCATAGATAGCCGAAAGCGTCGCTAAATATGGCATTTGACACTCCATAATCAGGCAATTTAGTCACCGGTTGCACCTCAGTACAGCCCGCACTTATCGCCTTTGAAAATGTTTCCTCGATGTTAGGGACAAGGATGTTAAACCAAATCGTTTTAGGTTCATCCGGGTCTGGCGCTTTCAAATCGAATTTGGGGTTTTCTTCCAACATGTGAAAGCGTACTCCGTATAGGGTAAAAATGACTTCATTTTCACCTTTTGGAAAATCTGTAACCTCAACACGCTCGACATCAAATACTTTTTCGTATAATTCCAATGCCTTTAAGCTGTCTGTAACAACCATATCAATTTCTACTCCAACCACTATGAACACACTCCTTATATAGATTTATGTTTGGGCTTTGGGTCTGATTGCAGTCGCTGTAGAATTAACCTAACTGTAGCCTGTATTATGTATTGCTGGCATTATACATGAACAAATGTTATTAACCAAACTTTTTATTCTTGACTGTCTTCGTCACTTTTGTATTCTAAAATATCTCCAGGCTGACATTCTAAAGCCTTACAAATCGCCTCCAGAGTTGATAATCGAATCGCTTTTGCTTTTCCATTTTTTAATATAGAAAGATTTGCCATCGTTATTCCAACCCTCTCCGAAAGTTCTGTTACGCTCATTTTCCTTTTAGCCAACATCACATCAATATTGATTATAATCGGCATATTATTCACCTCAAACCGTTAAATCATTTTCTGATTTTATATCAATTGCTTCTTCTAAAAGTTTTTGGAGAACAGCTGCAAAAACAGCTATAACCATCGAGGCAAAAGCAGGGCCCATTCCGAATACCATGGCACCTGGGGCATCGTCGACCTCCGCTACGATATAGAAGAGAGGCATGCTGACCAGATACAAGCCACTGATTGTGATTGCACAGAATTTGATATTCCTCAAAGCCCTTACCGACAATTCCGAGAACGCTTTGTTCTTGTCAATATAGCTAAGCAGTCGGAACGTCTGATACAATGCAACAAAAAACGGTATCGCCGATATATACATAACTATTAAAATCCCGTATAGAACATAAGCCATCTCTGTACTGCTTTCTGCTGCATCCTTAGCTATCCAAGGTAACCCAAATATACATAAAGCAAGAACCGGGGTTCCAATTAGAAAAACAGCAAGTTTTAAAAAGATTGTTTCTCGTTTCATAAAAAGCACCTCACTTATTTATCATTAATTTAATTTTAACAGTTATATTATCGTTTTACAATAAATTTTTATCAACTATAATGATATTTTTATTGATTTCGCAAAACCCTCAGCCTTTCCGCGAAAAAGTTTATTCTCCGTATTAGTACGACCCTTTAAGCAGAAAATTCCCCCAAACCATCAGTTCGAGGGAACTCCGAAAGTAACAATTTTTTCAATTTATGAACAACCGTTTTTTGGGCATCTCAACGAACCATGTTTGTAACACAATTCCTTTCCCCGGAATAGTTTAAATTATGCTCCTTCCCGGAAAAAGAATTCTGGGAGGTGGATCGATCAATCACCTGTTTCCAATACAGGTGATTTTTACCCGGGAAAGGAGATGACTGCATTTGAACGGGCAACTAAAAGGAAAAACATGGATGGATTTTCTCTGTTACCCTTTGGGCAACAGAGAAAACAAGCCCAGGGAACATGGGCTTACAATGGTGATTGACAAGGGTATGGGATTGGGAGAAACAAGAGACCTCCTGGCAGTCAGCGCAAAGTACATTGATATCATTAAGCTAGGATTTGGAACATCAGCCCTGTACTCACCGGAGTTGTTGGCGGAAAAAATAGACATAATTCGCACCGAGGAAATTGATGTTTACCCAGGTGGAACATTTTTGGAGGTAGCGTAGATTTAAAATGGGTATTTTTCTAGCTTTGTTTCTTTTCAGAAAGCCGGCCTAATTTACGCAACTTTTCAACGACCATATCAGCAGCCGCCCTAAGTAATATTTTTTGGGCATCTGAATCACTAATTGGTTTACCATTTACGAAACATTTTACTTTGGTTTCACCCCTTTTGGGCTGTTCAAGGAAGGAGTAAGTTCTCATGATAACACCCCCTGGAAAAACCTATGCTTTCCAAGGGGGTGATAAACATTGTCCCAGCGCCATCCACGAATTGACAATTTACCTCGGCCAATCCAGCGTGACTATGCTAGTGCACCGGTAAAAATCCCATTTGAATATTTCGTTAATAAGCCTAAACCAACTCTAACAGGGCATCAGCCAGGTCACGCAACTGTTCCCTACCCTCCATCTGGTTACGCCACGCGGATGGAATAGCATCTTCGCCAAGGTGTGCGCCTGCAAGTGCCCCCGTCATGGAAGCAATTGTATCTGTATCGCCACCTAGGCTGATCGCATATAGGACTGCTTCTGAAAAAGAACCTGCGTGCCGAAAAAAAGAATAAAGGGCCGTGGGCACTGAATTGAATGCCTCAATACCATTACCTAGATTGGCAATCACTTTCTCACGGGAAGCTGCTGGTAATAATAACTGTATTTGATCAATTTTTTCGAGATACAAGGGTGAATTGAGACAGGATTTTAGTAAACCCAGGAAGGAAGACGGCTCCGGGTTATTTTCAGGTGATTGATGAACAAGCATTGCAATGGCGCAGGCTTGCATTACCGCTCCCTCAAGTCCCAGCTCGTGACTATGGGTAATCAATCCCGACTGCCGTGCCAACCGGGTAACCCGCTCAAGGTCGCGGCAGGCCATAAGCCCGGCGGGAGATACCCGCATGGCAGCACCATTACCGTAGGAACCGGATCCGTTAAATAAAACACTGGAAGCTTTATACCACGGCACTCCCTGTTCAATAAGACGAAACACCCGGGGTGGGCCGGCCCCGTATCCGCGCCAAGGTTCTGCATTATAGTTATGTGAAAATAAATTTGCCATGTGGTCGCCGTCAAACCCTTCACATGACACCAGTGACTGAGCCATTCCCAGTGTCATGTGGGTATCGTCGGTATACCTTAGCTCTCCCGGTTTCTCTTTAAGTCCACTTAATTCCAAAGAGGAAATTAATCTTGCCCCTTCAAAGGGTGCGCCCAGAGCATCACCCACTGCCGCCCCCAAAAGTGCCCCGCGGAATTTAGCTCTCAATTGCTGCAAATATATCCCCCCTACTCATGCCATTAACTAATAACCCCGGTATATTTCTCAATTAGTTATAATTGGTTCATTTATAAATGTTTACCCGCCTGTTCTTACATTTTTTTGTAAAACACACACACTACGGTTATCAATAGTTTTAATTGTGAGATTAAAGTTGTTTTCTATCCACTTAAAGGTCTTAGGACTATAAAAACAAATATGTGTTGGATCTCTACGGTACCACCATTGTTTAAAGTTATCACTGGTGGTATGGAACAGTGTCATAACAGCCAAGATTCCATTTTCCTTTAGAAGAGATTCCAGCAAAATTAGAACCTCTAAAGGATTTTTCAAGTGTTCCAATACCTCAGTGCAAGTTATCAGATCATATTGTTTCTTTTCGAAAACTCTTTCCGGAAAAAAATACGGATCGTAAATATCCACATCAAAACCCAACCGGCTCAGCAAGACCTTCAATACCGGCCCCGGCCCACAGCCAAAATCCAAAGCCTTTTTTATTCCCCTTGCCCTGTCTATTCCGGCGTTTTTTATAAACTTAGTAAGATAATCAACATATCCTTTGTTATCCAGCGAATTATTGTGCTGTTTATACCGGTAATGTTCCTCTTTTTCATCAATAAGATATTCCTCGTCCAAAAATATTAAGTCACACCGGGGACAATGATAATAAACTGCAGATGTAACACTGGCAATTTTACCGGTCACTTTTCCGCATAGCTTGCAAGGTATCCCGTGATTATTTATCACCGCTAAAAACGCTCTCCTCGTTTTTGTTTTTCGATAAATTCATTAAGATCTTCCCTTTTAATTCTCCAACTGCGGCCAACCTTAAAAGCAGGTATTCTTCCCTCTTGAACCAAGCGATATGTGGTAATCTCACTTATTTGTAGATACTTGGCCACTTGGCCTATGGTCATAATTTCATTATCTTCGGACACCGGAATCACTCCAAATCAAATTTTATAACTGCTGATAAGAACTGATAAATAAATTGTATAATGGACATCTGATTTATGCAAGTTATAGCCAGAGATAATTAATTTGTGTATAATAGCGGGGAATGCGTACCAGGGTGGATAGCATGCCGTTAAAGAAACACCCGGATTATAAAGAGGAAGCGGTCACTTTTTGTTAAGCTTCTTTACCCGTTCTTATAATGCTGGCAAATTCCTCCGGCAGCCCGGCCTTTTCCACAGCACCGGCGGCAGCCTCGTAATCATATGGGACTTTAATAAAGGTAACCTCAATATCTTTATCTATCTCCAGCAGGGCATATACCGCCTGTGGATCACCATGTTTTGGTTTGCCTATACTGCCGGCATTAATGATATGGACTCCGGGTTCCAGTACGCGATGGTAAGGGAGATGAGTATGGCCGCAAACCAAAACATTAACACCGGCTTCTTGCATCATAGGTGTAATTTCCCCGGCAGGTACGTCTTCGAAAAGGTATTCATTTAGCCTGCGGGGGCTGCCGTGGACAAACATTACACTATAATTATCAATTTTCTTTAATATCCTGTCCGGCAGGGATCTCATAAAGTCCTTGCTCTCCTCACCGGTGTTTTCCAGTGTCCAGCTAATTGATTTTAAACCCAATTCAGCTGCCTTTTCATCCTTATAATCACAGCCGCAAACCATACGCTGGTTGGCGATGCCATCATCATAGTTGCCCATAACAGTGGAAATACCCGCATCCTTTATTGTTTGCACCACTTCATCTGGAAATGCCCCGTATCCCACAAGGTCGCCCAAGCAAACAACCAGATCCGGGTTCTTCGCTTGGATATGTTTCAATACTTCGTCCAGTGCATGCTTGTTACCGTGGATATCGGAAAATACTGCAATTCGCATAACTGACCTCCTCTTTTTAACGCTCATGGCGGCTTTATAATGAAAAAAAGCGCGCGCTAAGGTAACGGATTTAGCGCGCTTTTTTCTTTCTTTTAATGCAGGAATGAACTTCTTTTTCAATACGCCGGCAGGCATCGTAATCCCGGTGAGTCTGCCGGTTCTCCAAGTTGCCGCTTATTTTATCAAAAAAGTCATTATTACGTGCCAGGTGTTGTGCAAAAACATTTTTATGCAGGGAATAAAATACCCAGCGGCCATCTTTGTCATCCTGTATTATGCCGCTTTTTTTCAGAATTCTGAGATGGTGGGAAACAGCTGGCTGAGACATGTTTAGCTCAGCCATTATTTGGCAGACGCACATATCACGTTGGGATAACATCATGATAATTTTTAGCCGGGTTTCATCAGCTAAAAGTTTAAAAAAATTGAGCGCATCCTTCATTTTACTTCCCCCAAAACTTTAGATAATTATCACCTGGCACCCTGTACTTCCGTTGGAAACCAGTGCCTGGTTCTATTTGCAATGCGAACCAGTGCCAGCATAACCGGTACTTCAACCAACACACCCACCACGGTGGCCAAAGCCGCGCCGGATTGCAAGCCAAACAAGGAGATAGCCACCGCAACCGCCAGCTCAAAGAAGTTACTGGCCCCGATAAGGCCGGCAGGGGACGCGATATTATGAGGTAACTTCCACATCTTGGCCAAGCCATAAGCTATAGTGAATACAAAGAAAGTTTGAATGATCAAAGGTACGGCAATAAAACCTATGTGTATGGGGTTGTTTAAAATAACATCTCCCTGGAAGGAGAATAGTATAATCAATGTCAGCAGCAGTCCAATGATGGTTATATTATCAAATTTCTTCAAGAATACATTATCGAAATAATCCTGCCCTTTATTTCTAATAATCGTAGTTCTGGAAAGATAACCCGCTGATAGGGGGATTACAATAAATAAAACTACGGATAATAACAATGTCTCATATGGTACCGGTACATCGCTTACCCCCAACAAAAACATCACAATGGGGGCAAAGGCAACCAGCAGTATTAAATCATTAACTGCCACCTGAACCAGCGTGTATGCAGGATTGCCCCTGGTTAAGTGGCTCCAAATAAATACCATGGCGGTACAAGGAGCAGCTCCCAACAAAACCGCCCCGGCGATATATTCAGTTGCTAGAGAATCAGGAATAAAACCGCCAAATATAACCTTTAAAAACAGCCAAGCAAAAACATACATAGTAAAGGGCTTAATCAGCCAATTAGTAACAGATGTAACTATTAAGCCCTTGGGCATTTTGAGAGCCCTTACAATACTTGTAAAGTCAATCTTTAACATCATGGGATAGATCATCATCCAGATTAGTACCGCCACCGGTATTGATACATTGGCATATTCCCACTGGCTCAACGTGTTGGGAAATGCCGGTATCATTTGCCCAATCATAACCCCAAGGATTATACAAAGGGCTACCCAAATGGTAAGGTATTTTTCAAAAAAGCCTAAGCCCTTTTCTTCTTGTATTACTTCTTTATTACTCATTTGATCCCCCTCCTACGCATAAGTCTATTTTTATGCATTTTAACAAAAAAAAATTAAGGCCCTTTGTTGATTAATTTGCGTTTATACTAACTTGTCTTAGCTTTCAGGTATTCTCTGTATAAAGCCTCGCAATATTTTTCCCTGGCTTGATCCGGAATATAATTATTCTCCTTTATAATATTAAATAGTTCTTCCTTGGCCTTTTCCTCAGACAATGGCTCCATGGCCTTAACTTCTGAAATTGCACGATCTAGTCCAGAAATACCTACTAAACCATCTCCCACCTGAATTTGAAAAACTCTTGGTGCCCTGGGGTCGCAACAATTTGCCATTCCTCAACACTCCCTTAATCATAACTATAATTTGTTGCTTATATAATAATGCGACAAAAGCCCCTTGTCAATTACTAAGATTTCTAAGGACAGGCAATTATCTGTCTGGCCCAGAGGCAGTCGGCACAAGAAGGCGAGTTACCCCAGCAATCACCTTCATTGTTCTCAGTGTAAGAACACCCGTCAAGGAATTTGCAGTCCGTACAGGATGGGAAACGAAAGTCTTTCACTGCCCGCCTAAAGTTCATATATGTCGGTTCTGTCCATATTTCACTTAAGAGTTTTTTGGTTACATCACCCATATAAAAGGGGTAGATTTCTTTCTTCCTATCATAAATATAGCAATTATACCAATGCATAAAAGCGTAACAAGGGGAGATAAGCCCTTTGTGTTTAACTGCCATGGCTTTATCTTCAACAAATTTACAGTAGCGTTCGGTACGTAGCTTCATGTATGGAAGGTGGGCCTGCATTAGTAAAAGGGGTGAATTATCCCCAAAGGGTACATCCGTATCATCCATGTCATAAAGTATTTGATCTTTCATCTCTTCATTATAGGGCAGTACATTGGTTACAATTAGTCGCCGGGCTCTCAGCTCCGAAGCCAGGGATGCCATCTGCGGCAGCTTACGGTAATTGTCTTTGGTGGCCACAAATTCAATTCCCAGTTCCGGGCAGCGGACACCTCTGCGTTCTTTTACTTCGTTTAACAGCCTGATATTATCAAGAACGCCGGTAAAATCTGCTCCCTGCCTTATATTGCAGTACTCTTCTTCATCCGGACCGTCCAGAGATATAAATATATTATCCATTTGCATGTCAATTAACTTGTTAATCACTTCTTCCGACAGCAAAGATCCATTGGTGATTGCTTCTACTTTCACCCCCTGTCCCTTAACCAGCGCCAACATTTCCAGAAAACGCGGGTGGCTGAAAGGCTCTCCGAATCCTCCAAAGTGCACGCGCTCCAGCTGCGGCAAATGCGGGATACTGTCCAAAATGCGCTCAAAAACAGACCACTCCATATGTGACAAATCGTCCTGCCATGAATTCCTGATGCAGGTGGTGCAGGCAAAATTGCAGTGGGTAGTTGCTTCAATATATAATTTTTGGGCATCGGGAACCCTGGGAATCACGTGCCAGCCGTCATCACACTTTATAAACAAAACCTCTTCCGATTCCTGACCGGTAGGCACTCTATCCGGCAAGGTTATGGTCCCCTTTGAAGATATGGATAAAGTTTTACCGCTTTTAAAACTTGTTTCGATAAAGGTCTCTTGGCTGCCGGTCATATTAATCCTCCTTGATGAACTGTTCCAAAAAAAAACACATTTTGTTTTAAAATTAACCACACGTTTCATTCCGGAACACAAATAGACGAGTAGTTATATATAAAATCTAATTTATATATTAAGCAATTTCAATACCAAAATGCAAAGGCCAAAAATGTTAAAACTAGTTTACGTAATTAATTCCCAGTAGCTGAGAAATAATAATTTCAATCATGTTGAAGGAGGGACAGTTTTTTGCCTGATGGTTTAAGGAAAATTGCTATTATCGGGGTAGGTTCCGTCGGTGCATCAGTAGCTTATGCGGTAATGATCAGCGGGCTTGTAAGCGAAATCGTACTAGTAGATCTGGACAAAAACCGCGCCCAAGGCGAGGCAATGGACCTGGCCCACGGGGCGTCATTTATCAAACCTATCCAGGTTTACGCAGGTGAATATAGTGACTGCCATGATGCAGACATTATAGTTTTTACCGCCGGTGCCAACCAAAACCCAGGAGAAACGAGGCTTGACCTGATAAACAAGAATTCAAAGGTTGTACAAGATACCCTACCTCATTTGATGCCCCCCGACAGCCGGTCAATACTACTAATGGTGTCAAATCCAGTGGATATTCTTACGTATGTTGCGCTGCAGGTTACGAGTGGCTCGCCGGAGAGAATAATTGGCTCGGGCACGGTTTTGGACAGTTCTCGCTTTCGATACCTGATAGGAAAGCATTGCCGGGTAGCGCCACCGAATATCCATGCCTACGTAGTTGGTGAGCACGGCGATTCAGAAGTTCCCCTATGGAGTAGAGCCAATGTTATGGGCCTTCCGGTGAAAGATTTTTGCTGCTGGCAAAGGATCTCTTGCATTGATAAGGGCGAAATAAACCGCAAGATTAAAGAAGCTGCATATGAAGTGATAAAAAGAAAAGGGGCTACTTATTACGCTATCGGGTTAACAGTGAAGCGAATATGTGAAAGTATACTGCGTAATGAAAATTCTATATTGACCGTTTCAGGACTTGTGCAGAGAGAATACGGCATAAGTAGTGTATGCATGAGCCTCCCAACCATAATTAACAGGGATGGTCGAGCACGCCTCCTGCCGGTTGATGTTGCCCCTGATGAGCTGGATGCCTTGATGAAATCCGCCAGTATTCTAGACAAAACCCAACAGGAAATTGGTTATCCCCATGCTGTTTTTGATACATCCCCGAAAAGATTCATGAACTCAAGAAAAGAATAACCCCAGAGGCAGTGGTTTTGAACATACTAACCACTACCATCCCCTACCATGCCCCGGTGCAACGAAATGGAATTATTTATGCCTTTTTATAGTGGTGCCCAACCGAATAAGATTCAGGGCCCGTTTTTCCGATGACATTACCGCTGTATTGCCGTATCTTAATGCTGTCATAAAAAATGCAGGTATAACCATGAAGGCAAAATGCTTTCTATGACCAAAGGCGAAAGATTAATCACCCTTTACCCCCGGAAAGTAACAGTGGCTAAGGCACTGAGCGGAGAAGATGCACATGAAACCACTGCGTGGTTAAAGAGTTAATTAATAAAACCTATGCTGATAGGGAAAGCATTGAACCCGTTTATGAAAGGCGCTCCAGGTCCTCTAAGTCGCTATTTCAGAAAATGAAGGATGCTTTTTAATTTTTTTCCTTATTCTATATAGAGCGTTATCTATTGTCTTATGCTTTATATTTAAAGCGTCTTCTAATTTTGTATATACCCTGTAATATTGCCCATAGGTTCTTTGATTAATAATCCCGGTAAGAACTTCCCTTTCTAATTGAGTAAAATCGCCATCTTTTAAAATTCGTTCCACAAAATCATTAAAATAAACTTCTTCAAAATCAGAACCTGGAGCTTGTATTATGTCATATATTGTTAAGTTACCGTCCACCCATGCTTTAGAATCAAGCGAAATAAATTTTGGTCCTTGATGTTTCTTACGATTATTGTTTTTCCATATCGTGATAAAACGTGAGCGCAACTTCATATGAAAAAAGGCAGAAAAACTGCCTGAACCGTTAAAACTATTAAAAGCCTCCCACAACACTAGGTATCCTTCCTGGAGTATATCATCACGCTCCATTAGCCGGTATATACCAAACAGTTTTGCATGATAGATTATAAAACCTGTATATGCATTTAGGTATTGTTCAAAATCGGCATTGTTCATTCTTATAATCCTCACGTCTTATTTCTTGTTTCACATGCCCCCACTTAAGGCAGCTATAGCTGTTAAGTGGGGGTGCTTAAAGTTTTTGACAATTAACCGTAAAAATCTGTTAGCCTATATTAAAGGGAGTAGTATTACAGCGAATTTATCTTAATCAATTTCTTTCATTTTCGTTATCAGTATACTTTTGGTCGCTATCTTTATTGGAATTATCCAACTTAAACTTAATTACTTCGTTTTGCAGTTCTCCTGCAATATTGGCTAATTCCTGGGCAGCACTGGAAATTTGTTGCACAGTGGATGTTATTTGTTCGTTTGAAGCGGATAACTGCTGCATACCCTCATTGGCCTGGTGAGATCCGGCGGCAACATCTTGAATAACAGCGGTGTTCTTTTCCACAGCCTTAATGATTTGTTCCAGGGAGGCACCCGCGTTGTGGGCCACCTGTACCCCGCCTTCCACTTCAGCTACTCCGTTATCGA
>Ga0182240_100401_pt1 | contig 14355 bp, 14 predicted proteins | sample hydfrates4_PW_90_FD_145594 | JGI IMG/M metagenome (GOLD analysis project Ga0182240, IMG submission 145594) | Subsurface microbial communities from deep shales in Texas, USA - hydraulic fracturing test 4_PW_90 | ecosystem: Environmental > Aquatic > Deep subsurface > Shale gas/oil reservoir >...
CTACTATTCTATCCTCTGCTTTTACTCGCTCACGGGACGGGGAAATTTTAGGTATGAAGTAAAACAACAAACCATGAACTATGGAACTTGCTATTATAAATACAATAATACGCTTCAATTTTCCCTTCGCTCCTCCACTAACAGTCCCGCTTCAGAAATTCCTGCCTCCTTAAGAAGATCTAAAAGAGATATAACCTTTTCATAGGGTAAACGCTTATCTGCCGCAACAGCCACACTTCTTTTGTTAATTTTCATGTTTTCTATAAGCGGTAGGAGGTCTTTTTCATCCACAACTTTGTCATCTACCTTAAAATCTCCATCCGCCAAAATTTCGATTATTACCGGTTCAACTGAAGAGGTCTCCCCTTTCGCTTCAGGTAAAGTAACACCTAACTGACTTTTGACGAAAGTTGTAGTTAAGACCAAAAAAACCACCAACAAGAAAAGGACATCTATTAGAGGAGTAAGCTCCACTTCCGGAGAAGTTCTTGTTCTTGGTCTTCTTTTCATTTTTTGACCTTCTTTCCATAAAGGTTAGCCGTCGCTTCCAGTATGAGCATGGCAGTTTCCGGTGCCTTAGGCCCAGGATGAAATAAAAGGTCACTTTTAACAAGAGCTACTTTTCCCTTCTTGATCGCGTCAATCGGCAGCTTGCCAAATTCACTTAAAAAATCTTGGACCCCCATGGACATGCCCGTCTCTGCAGATGCGATCAATATTGCATCAGGATCCATCAAAAGAAGTCTTTCTCTATCTATGTTGGGGAAAGTAAACTTTATCTCCTCCGCCGCATTACGTATACCAATCCAGTCCAAGATATCGTCTATATAGTTGTATCCACCAACGACAGTCAAAGGGTCATGCCATACGACAATAAGCACAGAAGGACTGCCTTCGGGAAAGGTCTCCTTTACGAGTGCCTTTATTTTGTCTAACTTTACTACGACGTTATGCCAAGTTTCTTCGGCTTTTCGAAGACAACCAAGGGCATCTCCGATCCTGTAAAAGCTTTTTTCTACCTCCATCAGGCGCCGGTGGGGCTCTATCTCAAGAGCCCTCACCCCAAAGGCCTTTATCCTTTCCAATATCTCATGGTGAAACGTAGAGACACCTATAACTAAATCGGGATCCAGCGACATGATCTTCTCCAGCGACGGATTGGAGAATCCACCAACAGAATCAACATTTCCTTTTTCTCTTAGCGGGTCGTAACTTGTAACTCCCGCTATTTTAGACGTATAACCTAAAAGCTCTAGCGATTCAGTAACGCTGGGAGCCAAAGACACGATCCTGTTGATTCCCTCGTCTGCCTCTGCTGAATCCGCGGCAAGCCACCCCACAAAAACCAATACGACGGCTAGGAAAAATATTATTGGAGGACTTTTATGAGTTTTGTCCTTCCACATTCTCGCCTCTCCCTAACAATTTTTCCCTTATGATGAAATCCACGCCTCTAGAAAGAGTCTCTTCCATGTCTTCCACCTTCGATTGAAGGTACGTTAAGCTCAATATGACAGGAATGGCAAGAGAAAGACCGGCAACCGTGGTAATTAAAGCTTTCCATATTCCTTCAGCCATCATTGCCATATTTGCCCCGCTAAATCCAGGCAAATTGCGAAATACGTCTATCATCCCCAATATGGTACCTAAAAGCCCTAAAAGAGGGGCAATTCTTGAGACCACTGCCAAAAAGCTCAAGCCCCTTTCAAGCTTGAAAAGCTCCCTTCTTACCTCTTGTTCCAGTAAGATCTGAAGGGCATCTGAATCAGCTTTCCAATGGTCTACAGCTACCTTAAGAACTCTATGGAGAGACGATTTTCCAGACATCAAAAGTTCCGCTGCGCCCTTATGATCCCCAAGATACAGCCTCTCTCCCAAAGCAGTTTCCAACTTCTGAGGGTCAGTGGACTGTACCTTGAAAAACCAGAGTCTCTCCAAAATTATTGCCAAGGACAAAACCGACAATATGGTCAACACCCATAATATGGGTCCCCCGTAGGTAAAAATTTCCATATCCACAGCTCCTTTCGAAAGTTTTTGCCTACTTTAGGTTACTCTCTATTACCTCCACCAGATTATCAGGGGACAACCCCATCAAGGAGATTACCTCTTCAGCGGTTCCTGAATCTCCATATCTATGGACTCCTAGCTTCACAAATTTGGAAACACACCCCAACTCCAACATTTTTTCAGCAACTATGGAACCCAGTCCGCTTCGCCAGTGGTGATCTTCGTAAGTAACAACCAATCCTGTCTTGGTTGCCTCTTCTATAGTGGCTTTATCTATCGCTAGTGGCGCGCTAACGTTGAAAATCTTGACGGAGATTCCCTTGGCCTTGAGTTTTTCCCAGGCTTCTATGGCCCTGTAAACCATGTGCCCACAGCACAAAATCGCCCCATCGGTACCATCACGAAGCAAATCTGACTTCCCATACTCAAACTCATATTCCTCATCATAGTAGCAAGTTCCGTCCTCTTTGGTTATCACTGGTACTTTGCTCCTACCCATGGCAACACATACGTTACCGTGAGAACCTATGGCCCACCTTACCACCCTGTCCGTTTGGTTGGGATCCGCAGGCAAAACCAGCTTCCACCCGAACATGTTCCGCATTAGTCCAATGTAATCTATACACTGGTGAGTCTTACCGTCTTCCCCTACGTCAAGCCCTATATGAGTCAATATCAGCTTGAGGTTTGTCTCATTTATATCGTTGAGCCTCTGCTGGTTATAAACCTCTGTCAAGCCGAAAACACCGAAGTCCGCCCACACACTCACAACCCCTCCGCAGGAAGCTGCCCCTGCGACCGTTGCCGTTGCATGCTCTTGGATTCCCATTTCAAAGAACCAATCTGGACAGCTCTTAGCAAAACCATTGACCTTCACTGACCCTGCCAAGTCACAATCGAATACCAGAATTGGAGTTTTCCCTGGAATTTTATAGTTTGCCAGCCCTATGTCCACGAGAGCCTCACCGAAAGCGGATCTACAGTCAGTCTTGACATCTGGAAGATATGTTCTGGGCTTACCCAGCTCAACAAACACGCCAAAATCCTTGCGAGGGGATTCAATCGTTTTTTTGCCAGCCATTTGGATTCTATTTACCTTAGCACGATCCAATAGTTCCGGTGTTCCCCCTAGCTCCATAACGGCCTTCTTGTATTGTTCCTCTGACGCTGCTTTTCCGTGAAAATCAGGAGTCCCCTCCATGAACGAAACGCCTTTACCCATGGTCGTCCTGCACAAAACCACAGAGGGCAAGTCATCTTCCATAGCTTGTCTTACAACTCTATAAATAGATGCAAAGTCGTGCCCATCAGCCTCGTAAACCTTCCAACCATCAGCTTCCCAAAGGGAAACTATGTTAAATGGCATTACTTCTTCCAGTTTCCCCGAAATTTGTATATCATTCCAATCTACCAAAACGGTTATGTTATCCAAAGCATTTTTCACAGCCACCCGCCTAGCTTCTGCGACTTGACCCTTTACTTGCTCTCCATCTCCCATTAATACGAACACATGATCCTTTGATTTCTTCGCCTTCTTAGCCAAGGCAAAACCTACACCAGCAGCTAAGCCCTGTCCCAAATTGCCGCTGCTCCAATCTATCCCAGGGACCTCCCTCTCTACATGCCCCGGGAAAGGACTGCCCCCCTTCCTGAAGAGAGCCATAACCTCCTCTGCATCAATAAAACCATAGTATGCCAAAGCTGCATATGCTCCGGGAGATGTGTGCCCATGGCTTATCACCACATGGTCTCTGTCGGTGCTTCTTGCATTTTGCGGCGTTAAGTTCGCAAGACCATAGATGAGAAGATACATTTCCATGCTGGACAAGGAACCGCCTATATGTCCACTTTTGGCTGCCGTGGTCATAGTCAAAGCCCAAAGGCGACATTTCCTGGCTGCATCTTTCAGAGCCTCTATAAGCTCCTCGTTTAGTTCCCTTTCTTTATAATCGCGCAGAACCTCTTTTATGTTTATCTCCATACCAAACTCTCCCCTTTCGTTTATGCACTGAAATTATACCCTCTATCAGCAAACAAAAAAAGGCGGCCTTGAAAGGCCGCCGTTTGTTATTGCAAATTTACCTTAACCCAGAACTTCCTCTGCAGGTGTATAAGGCAGACCCCATGCCTCCGCGACAGCCTTGCAAGTGACCTTGCCTTTGTACATGTTCAGGCCTTTCAAGAGGGCTGGGCTTTCTTTACATGCAGCCTCCACGCCCTTGTTCGCCAGAGGTAGGCCATAACGTATGGTGTAGTTGTTCAAGGCAAAGCTTGCAGTCCTTGCATAAGCTCCCGGCATGTTAGCGACACAGTAATGTATCACTCCATCCACAACATAGATAGGATCGCTGTGGGTCGTAGCCTTTGAAGTTTCGGTGCAGCCACCCTGGTCTATAGCCACATCGACTACCACTGAGCCTGGCTTCATCATCTTCAGATGGTCCTTCTTGATAAGCTTAGGAGCCTTGGCTCCAGGAATCAGAACTGCTCCCACCGTTATATCCGCCTCCTGGAGGGCTTTTTCCAAATTGACCTTGTCGCTGTAAACAGGGAAGACGTTGGCCGGCATTATGGTCTCCAGGTACTCAAGCCTATCTGGGTTTATATCCAGTATGGTCACCTTGCATCCCAGACCAGCAGCTACTTTGGCTGCATTGGTTCCCACCGTTCCACCACCAATTATGGTAACGTTCGCAGGTGCTACGCCAGGAACACCCGTTGGGAGCAAGCCCTCTCCGCCATAAGGCTTGGCAAGGTAGTATGCACCCATGAGAACGGACATTCTACCTGCTATCTCGCTCATGGGTTTGAGGAGAGGCAGCGAACCGTTGGCTTCTGTAACGGTTTCGTATGCTAAAGCTATTATCTTCTTTTCCATGCAGGCTTTGGTCAGCTCTTCATCGGCCGCAAAGTGGAAATACGTATAAATGAGCTGTCCCTCTTTCATTCTGTCGTATTCCTCAGGAAGAGGCTCCTTGACCTTAACTATCATGTCTGCTACGTTCCAAACCTCATCTGCCGTATCCAAAATCTTGGCACCAACGGCTACATACTCATCATCAGTTATACCAGACCCCAATCCTGCACCCTTCTGAATGAACACTTCATGACCTGCAGCCACGTAAGCGTGCACTGCAGCGGGTATCAACCCAACCCTGTATTCGTGGTTTTTGACTTCCTTAGGGCACCCTATTTTCATTAAAATTACGCCTCCTCTTTAACTTGATAGATTCCGCTAGCCGCAGTGTATATTGTATATCTTACAGCAAAAACCTTCAACCCCTTACACCTTTATTTTATCTATTTCTCCATTTAAACGTAGACCCTGGGAACCCTGGGTGTAAACAAATTCGGTATTTCGTAGTTAATGGTCCCCAAGTGCTTCGCTATTTCCTCGGGAGTTATTTCTTCATTCCCTTGCGGCCCTACCAAAACCACCTCATCTCCTACCTTTACATCAGGGATATGAGTAACATCCACCATTGTTTGATCCATGCAGATGTTGCCCACTATCGGTGCTCTTTGTCCTTTTATCAGGACTTCGGTCTTCATTGAGAGACTCCTGGGATACCCATCATGATATCCTATGGGCAATACAGCTATTCTTTCCTCTCCTCTAGTCATATATCTCAATCCATAACTTATACCACTACCTTGCGGTAGAGTTCTAACGCATGCCACTGCAGTAACAACCTTAAAGGCTCTTTTAAGCTTTATCTTTTTTTCGCACCATTCAGAGGGCCACATACCATAGAGAATTATTCCCGGCCTTACTGCATCCATGTGCATGTGGCTAAAGTTCAACGTCCCTGCGCTATTGCAGCAGTGCCTCAACCTAAAGTGAACGTTCTTCGTTCTCAAAACATCAAGTACGTCACAGAATCGCTTAAATTGTGTCTCGGTGTACGACCCGTTTCGCTCATCAGCCGTAGCAAAATGAGTGAATATCCCCTCGATTTCAAGTCCCTTCATTAAAAGGAGCCTCTCTACTACTTCAGGAACCTCTTCAGGCAAAAAGCCGATACGGCCCATACCTGTATCGACTTTGATGTGAACTCTTGCTCTCTTACCCAAGTCGATAGCTGCTTTGCTTAGTGCGTCGGCAAAAGACAGGTCCGTTATCGTGGATGATATATCCTTGTTTACGTACTCCTCTGCTACTGACGCCGGGGAAGGCCCCAAAACTAGTAGTGGAAGATAGATTCCATTTTCTCTGAGAATGATAGCTTCATCAGGAGTCGCAACAGCCAATCTTGAGCACCCTGCTTCTATGAGAGTCTTTGCTACCTGAACCATACCCATTCCGTAGCCATTGGCCTTTACTACCCCTATAATTTGGGATTTTTCCTTCAACAGCCCCTTGACCTGTAAGAAGTTATGCTTGATATTCTCGAGGTTAACTTCCATCCTGGTTGGGCGAAAATTCAAGGCACTCACCCCCTCTGATTAATATCTGCGGGGGACATTTTGTCCCCCGCGCGTCGCTATATCAGTGCAAAACAAATTACTTATTTTATTAACCCCTGCTTCCTCTTCGCGTCAAAATCCTTCACCAACTTGCGCATCTCGTTGGACAACCACAAAAGGGCTATCAAGTTAGGTGCGGCCATCAAACCGTTCATTGTATCTGAAAGGTTCCATATATTAGAGAGGAACTTACCTCCTCCTCCCCAAGCTCCCACGACAACAACCAAAATCCAAAGGGCTTTGTATATGGGGGTTATTTTAAGGCCGAAGATGTACGTAGCTCCGGTCTCACCGTACCAGTACCACCCCAAAATGGTTGAGAAGGCAAACATTGCCAAACCAGCGGAGAGAACCATGACTCCGGTTTTCCCTAAAACAGACTGGAAAGCTGTCAGTGTTAGCTGAGCCCCCGTAAGGTCAGGAGAACCAGTTAGAGTGCCGGTGGCCAAAATGCTTATGCCAGTTATGGAACACACTACCAAGGTGTCAGTAAACACTTCGAAAAGGCCATAGCAACCCTGCCTCACAGGGTGATCAACTATGGCGGTAGCATGAACCATTGGAGCAGAACCCAATCCTGCTTCGTTGGTGAAGACACCCCTGGCAACACCCTTGGTCAGAGCCATCTTAACAGACCATCCTGCTATGGCTCCAGGCATAGCCATGGGATCATTGAAAGCATATTTAACGGCTTGCCCTATAGCAGCAGGAACCATATCTATGTGCATGAAAACTACGATAAGTCCACCTATAATGTAAAAGATAGCCATGAAAGGAACAAGGTATGTTGTGACATCGGAGATTCTCTTCAAACCTCCCAGTATAACCAAAGCAACCAAAACAGCTACGACTATCCCCGACGCCCAGTGGGGGATGCCATATCCCAAATAAAGAGCTTCAGCGGTTGAATTAGCCTGGATGGCGTTACCTATACCGAAAGCTGCAAAGGTGGAAAAAAAGGCAAATAGCCAAGCCAGCCACTTCTGCCCTAGACCTTTCTCCATAACATACATGGTTCCGCCGCGCCAGTTGCCTGCAGCGTCCTTTTCACGGAACCTCACGGCAAGCGCAACTTCGGTCATCTTAGTGGTCATACCGAACACAGCGGTAACCCACATCCAGAATAGGGCACCCGGTCCGCCCAAATGCAAGGCTGTCGCGACCCCGGCAACATTTCCTGAACCCACAGTTGAAGCCAAAGCAGTGGCCAGAGCACCAAAAGAAGAAATGGTACCTTCACCTTCTGCTTTCTTTCCTAGCTTACCTAGCACCTCTTTAAACATAAATCCAAAATACCTAACCTGCGGAAAACCCAAAATGATCGTGAGGTATATGCCCGTTCCCACCAGCAAAGCCAGCATAGGTGGCCCCCACACAAAACCATTAACAATACCGTTGATCCTCATTAAGGTCTCCAACTGTAATCCCTCCTCTTCTTAACCCACACGACTTCCCCTACAACTTTACGCCGAATCGCAGGAAAACCAAGCACCTCGACTTTTATTAATCACCTCCTTCACAAACAACTACGCCCTAATTATATCATCAAGCTAAACACAAAAAAGAGGTGCATCCCCTTTACAAGCGGTTACCACGCTCAACTAATAACCAGGGACAACACCTCTTTTCGTGTTAAGTTTGATATTACAAAGCTACAAAGTTTTTACTTATATATATCCCTTTTCCTTTAACACCTCTGTAGCCTTAGCTAGCTTCTGTGCCGACACCTTTACAACTGGCCCCGTGCATCCCATGGCAGATTCGGCATAAATGCCATTTTTCCAGAGTTCCTTTACCGCATCCTCTATAGATAAGACGTCGATGCCATGGACTTCTTCTTCCGTAGGTTCTGCCGGTGGTGGCGTCACTTCTTCTTTCGTCGTTGGAGTACTTTGTCGCATAGAATCAAGCACCCCAGAAAGACCTGCCTGCTCGGCCAATTTCAATTCTCTTTCAACTACATTCCCAAGTTTCCCTCTGGCTGCTTCCGCTGTGAATTCTATGGCGTTGCATATCACCGGAGCACCCGATGCTCTGGAGATTATGGATACTATGTAGGGCCAGCCTTTTCCTACGGAAGGCCCATATCCCCATCCCAGAGCCTCGTAGCTTCCACCTGTGTTGAAGGCTGAAAAAAGTTTTATCAGTACGTTCCCGGTTAAGGTATCGGTCACACAGACGTCAACAGCACCAGCCAAAAGGTCGTTACCTCTTAAGATAGCTCCCCCATCTTTGCGGACGCTCTCTCCAAAGGTCAAAGGATAGCCATGTTCAACGAGCTCTGATAGCTTTCTATAGACCACTTGAGCTCCTTCAACGTTCAGAATACCAATTTTAGGATTCTCTATTCCCACGGCCTTTGCCACGGCGTTTCCGTAAATAGCGTTGAGTACCATAGCTTCCAGCCTGGAAGTAGAGCTCGTTCCTGTCGTGGAAGCGATAAACATGGCCTTGCCCTTGGCTGGGGTCACCACCCTACCTATAGTTGTAACCCCCAATGGGAATGGATAGTGCAAAGCCACTGCACCATCTATGGCACCTGAGCTCAAAGCTTCTTCCATGGCCTTTGCGACTTCGCCTTCATCTTTTGAAGTTTCGATCCATTCGAAGCCATGATCGTCTGCAGGCTTAGGACCTATCATAACAACCTCTACGCCCTTGTTTTTGGCCCTAGCAAGGAGCGCTCCTTCCAGCAACTCCTGGTCTCCATGCTCACTACCAGAAGCCATGAGTCCCACTCTCATCGGCTTTTCGCCGTATCTGGCTTTCTGAACTATCTCAGAAAGCTCTTCTCCTATTATCCTTTTTAAGCTATCCATGAGACAACACTCCTCATTGCTCCTTCTTAAGGTCGTCTGCCAGTTCCTGCAGCACATCCAGAATGGTTTCCCTTATCTCTTCTCTCGTGAGCGCCGCCTTCTCTTCCTCCTTCTGATCCTGTTCTATAATGAAGGAAGCTCCATCGGAGAGGTTAGTCAACCTAGCCAAGAACAAACTACCTTTACCAATGATCATAGCCCTTTTCATTTCATTGGCCTTTATGGCGTCACAAGCATGTCCTATGAAGGGAACACCCGAAGGAATATGCCCTTGAGTATGGGCAAACCCTGGAATGCCCTTCGCTTTGACGAATTCGTTCATGGCGCTCTTCTCCAAACGTCCTTTCATGACAGCGAGTGCTGCAATCATTTTGAAATTAGCCAGAGGCACATCTCCTGCTCCAGCAGGCAACGTGATCTCAGGTATCTGCAACTCCGCTGCGTATTTGTCTACGTCGTTAAAATCCAGTCCCAATTTCTGAAGGGGCTCCCAGACCAAAGCGCTGGTTATGGCTTGCGGAGAGGCACCGGCTCCAACAGAGTGTTTCCCCAGTGCATCGAGCCTTATTACAGGATTTTCTCCATCTGATGGCCCCAAAAGAACGGCAAATCCACCAAGACAATCTTCTAAAGCTGGCATACCTTTCTTCACGTGATCTCGGCTGTTCATGTAAAGCTTGGGCACTGCACCCCCTGCCAAGACAACCACGTTTTTCCTGGCTCCACATGCAACCTGACATGCGCCTGCAATGATCGCGTTCACGGGACCAGCGCAGAAGCTTCTGACATCGCAGCCAGAGGCGTTGCTGCATCCAGCTATCTCCGCCACAGCCTTGGCGAAGTTGCCTCCACCTCTCTGGTTGGCATCTCCAGCTGCCTCCTCTGAGCACTCTATGACATAATCAATTTCTTCCGGTTTCAAACCTGCATTCTTCATCAAATGGAGCAAGGAAAGCACTCCTCCGGCCTTACAAGCTATGTTCTCCAGGAGAACATACGATGAAAGACATTCGTCAGTCTCGTGCCCTTTTCTGCAGCATCCCACAAGCCTTTCACCCAAATATAAGGGAAGAGCTTCCTGCTCGCTTACTTCTTTTGATATCTCTTCTTCGGCATGTCCATTTTCAAGTCTCTTTAAGTGAGATTCATTCAAAAGGGGGTGTTTCTCCAACTTTTCCCTTATTTCTGCAGCGAAACTTTGCTCTAGCCATATTATGTCGAAGACATCACATATATCCATCAGCCCAATGAATTCGTCCTCGGGCATTATTTCCCCATATTTGCCAAAACGGTCGAAACTCTTCAATCTATTTTCGTACATAGGGCTAGGCTGCTGCTCCAGATCCGTTAAAGAAATGCCACCTATGTAGGCCTGGTTGGGAGCATATGCGCAAGCCTCTTCGAAACTTTGCATTTTACCCTTAAGGTTTCCTAAGAACTCCGTCTCTCCTCTCAAAACTCTCTCCGTGAAAGGAGTATTGCCGTAATGAAAAGCCAGATTTGGAACGTGATTTAAGCAGTAAGAATAGCCTTTTATCGATGCTTTAGCCATTTTGATTTCCTCCTCCTAAAAAAGGGAGGGGAAAGACACACTTCCCCCTCCCTTTTAAATGTTAATCATTAAACACAGTTTGGTCTTCCACCTCTGTCTGAAGAGCCTTGAGAGCCTTCATTACGAGATGCTTGCGTATCGCTTTCTCTTCTTCTTTGGTTTTTGTTGGATCTCCTAATGGATGAGGTATAGCAACGGCAGGAACTATTCTGTTAGCTCCTACAGTCAAGGAAATGGGTACTATCGTGCAGACATGAACCACAGGCAAACCTGCTCTTTCAATTTCTTTTACGATCGTTGCACCGCAACGAGTACAGGTTCCTCAGGTCGAAGTCACTATTACTGCATTGACGTTGGCATCTTTCAGTTTCTGCGCAATCTCGGCTCCAAATTTCTTAGCGTTCGCAACAGAAGTTCCGTTACCAACTGTTGAATAGTATACCTCATGGAACTTCTTAATGACCCCTTCTTTCTCCAACTCCCTCATGACATCCACCGGAAGAACCCGGTTAGGATCCTCATTGGCATACGTGGGGTCATATCCACCATGAGCAGTCTCATGAGTCTCAGAGGTGATAGTCTCCATTCCTGCCAGACTGTACTCACCATACTTGGACGCGCTTGACGCCTCAATATGATCGGGGTTGCCCTTGGGAACAATTCCTCCCGATGTCACCAAAGCCACAGTGGCTTCGGCCATATTTGTTATAGGAGGATTGGGTGGCACCCTATCAAACACGGGCATTGGATACTCCGTAACGTACGGCTCGCCCTTAAGTTTTTTCACGAACATCTCCACTGCCCTTGCAGCGCCTATTTTGTCTGCAAAGTAATTGATCCTTACGCCCTTAGGAATATAGCCCTCTTCCTCTGGTCTCCCTATGGGCTCTCCACGAAGCTGTTTGAGTAGGAGCTTAGCCATTACAGGTATGGCATCCTTCATGCCCCTGGCGCTATCCGCTGTCTTTACTATGTATGTTGCCTTCCTGAACATATCGACACCGGGGTTCTCCTCGTACATACCAGTGACAGTGGGTATGCCAAGCTCTTTGGCAACAGCTTCGCAAACTGCGCCGCAGGCCGTACCGTACCTACCGGCATTAAAAGCCGGACCTGCTACCAGGGCATCTGGCTTGAATCCCGCAATAAGCTCAAGAATCTGCTTCTTTGCCTCCTCTATATTGTCGGCAAAGTAGGAATCTCCACATATAATCGTTCCTACAATTTCTGCCTCACCGCCAAGGGCAGCATTAAGCGCCATCCCGGGCCCTACTGCACCATCTCGTGCCTCAGGCTTGTAGTCAGCTTTTTCTTCTCCTCCAACACCAGCAAAAAACTGGTTTATGTAATGCACTACTCGATACGCCATTCCTCCCCCCCCTTCCGCAGATATCTGTTGTCTAAAGGGAATATTTGCTGTACTGCTCTCTTATCTTTTTAACCGCTTCAGCAAGTGCTTCAGTGTCAAGGACCATCTCCATCATGCCAATCTGTTCTTCCCAGATGGAGGGGTCAGCCTCTTCCTTGATTTCCTGCTCGAAAACATGATATACGGCGAGTCCCAACGAGACTCCTGCCAATGGACCTGCAAAGGTCGGATCACCGTTTGTGACGGTCTCAGCATATATCTCGGCCCCTTCTGGATCGGAAGAACCCAATACCACAACTACGTTCTCTGGGCCAAATTTTTCTGCTGCATCCTTAACCCTCTGCTGGTTCTGCAGGTCCATCGCTCCTGCAGCCGTTCAGACGAAGCATTCTGTTACGGAGAAAACTATATCAGCACCGCTGTTTTTCAAGCTCTCCTCCATAGCCGGCCCGGCGACGCCGTCGCGCTCTCCTAGGAGGATCAGCTTTTTCCCCGCTAGCTTACCCATGACTTACACCCCCTGTCTTTAATCTTTAAGTCCTAACCTAAAACATTAACCTGTGTAAGCAGCTATCCTATTGAAACCAAGCTCACTGGTGGCACCAGTTATTGCCTGAATTTCCGTTTCAATGGAGCCGTCTTCTCTAAGGGAACCGTCGAAACCTCCTGCTATTACGTCAGCATACTCTGGGAAACCAATGACCTTGTCCATCTTAGGTAGCACAACCACTTCGTTTGCGTTACCAGCGGTGACCACTGCATCAGCCTCAGGACAGGCATCAGCAAGAGATTGGCTTGCACCATCCCTACCTGCATATTCATCAGTCAAAAGAACCGTTTTGATGCCCGCCTTTTCTGCCTTGCGACAGTTCATTATCAGGTCTGTATCTGGGTTCCCAAATCCTTCTTCAGTGATTATGAGCCCATCGACCCCTAAAAGCCTGGCAAGTTTTACCGCATAGGAGGAGCTTCTCTTCTTATCTGCAAGTGTGGTGTTCTCGTTGGTGATTATGCACCCAACAAAATTAAAATCCTTGCCATGCCTTGCGTACATTTTCTTTATAACAGGGTTGTTGAGATGAGAATAAGTGTTGTTCTTATCGCAGGCGGAGACGCAGTTGCCAGAAATAATTGCTCCATCCATTACTTCGTTGGGGTGTATTAGTGTGGGCAATATCTTTTTAGCATCTACTCCATAAACATAGGTGTCATGGAGCAACCCCTGGGATTGCAGCATGTAAAGGTATGCCACCTTAGGAAGGCCCTCATGGGACTTCATGGCCTCGGCAAAGCAAGGTAGCTCATAAACCTCCACATCATCGGCCTTTGCCCCTTTTGCGGCACAGGCCAAATAATAAGCCACCTTCAAACCGGCCATGCGGCAAGCAGCTTCATAGTCATGCTTCTCAAGCCCTTCTTTGGGTTCAAAAACCAAAACAACGTTATTTGTCTTGGAGAAAGGAGTGTACTCCGCGCCAGGGCCTGACATGTCGATGATTCCTTCCTGGAACCCGACTATTTTACCACATGTCACGACTGCAGCGCCGGAAAGCACCAAAGTTTTACCATAACCCACCGTATCCACGTCGCCTATGAATCCAGGGAAAACTTCGTTCTCCCCTTCGAGTTTGCATCGGGGTTCAACGACATCCTTTACAGGCATGATCCTTACGCTTTCTCCAGGTCTAGCGAGGTCGACAGATACTTTAACGAAACGTTCATCCTCTAAAAGCATCTTTTCTATTTCTTCTTTGTTAATGTATAGTACGCCCCCATCAAAAGAAGTCTTCTCCCCCCACTGTAAATCCTTTACTTTCACCTTATGCAGTTCTAACCTCAAACTCAATCCCTCCTTTCATTGTCGTATTCTTTCTACTAGAGCAGCTTTTCCACTCTCTCCCTTATGGCCTCAGGTGTAACATCCCCGCCTGTGATCCTGTCCTTCAATTCCCCATCTTTGTAGAAAAGGAACGTAGGAACGCCCATCACTCTGAGGGAAATCACCAATCTCCTGTTTTCTGCCACATTGAGCTTGCAAAACTTAACCTTGCCTTCGTATTCCTTTGCAAGCTCCTCAACCTGAGGCATCAACGCCAAACAAGGACCGCACTTTGGCCCCCACAGGTCTACCACTACTG
>Ga0182240_100402_pt1 | contig 14352 bp, 13 predicted proteins | sample hydfrates4_PW_90_FD_145594 | JGI IMG/M metagenome (GOLD analysis project Ga0182240, IMG submission 145594) | Subsurface microbial communities from deep shales in Texas, USA - hydraulic fracturing test 4_PW_90 | ecosystem: Environmental > Aquatic > Deep subsurface > Shale gas/oil reservoir >...
TTCTAAAAACTACGTTATCCCTCATTGGAAAGAGTGGAAAAATAAGGAAGCAGTTATTGTGGAAAAACATTGTGGACAATTGATGAAAAAGTTTAATTATGGTCAAGAATCAGAATGGCGCGAAAAGGTGGAGAAAGGATACAGGTTTGAAATTGCATGAAAATGTGAGAATAATTTTTAAGTTATTAAAGCTGAATATAGTAATCAAGCTACAACGTCGAAAAAACAGTTTCTGATGTTAATCTTTAAGACTCCCGGCGGTCATCCCTTTTACTATATATTTTTGGAAAATTAGGAACAAAACAACAGGAATTAAAGTCGACATCAAAATGGCAGCCATTAATTCGTTCCATCTAACTGAACTTCTACTAAAAAATTGGTACAAACCTTGAGTTAGTGGCATTAGCTTATCGTCTGTTATTAAAACTAAGGCTAATATAAATTGTTGACTCCAGCCAGTTATGAAAGAATAAATGAAAATAGAAACTATTGCTGGTGCAGTCATAGGGATGACTATTTTTGGAAGTATTTTAAATATTGAACAGCCATCGATTAATGCTGCTTCTTCTATTTCACTTGGTAAAGTTTGAATATATGAAGTCATTAGCCAAGTAGAAAGAGGTATAGTAAAAATCGAACCAGCTAAGATAACAGAAAAATAGGTGTTTACTAATCCTAGACTTTTCATTATAACGTATATGGGAACTAAGAGCATTATAGGGGCAAACATATTTGCATAAATAACAAACATTAAAATTGGTTTTCTAAATTTAAATTCCTTAAACCTCCCCAAAGCATAACCTGCAGGAATGGCAATAATTAAGGATATTAAGCTTACTCCGGCTCCATATACAAAACTATTTAGCAAATAGCGCGGGAGTCTGGGAACTAATTCAAAAGCTTTAGCAAAGTTCGAAAGCGTAAATTTATCTGGAAACAATGGACTAGGTACTTCCCAAGATAAATCTGAGGGTCTTAAACTTGTGATGACCATTTGATAAATAGGTAACAATAAAAAAATTATTAACAATATAGCAAAAAGCTGGACTAGAAAAGTTTTTATAATAGACTTCCAATTTTTTTTCAATTAAAATTCACCTCTTTCAAGTGTCTTAATATAAAATAAAGAAATTATTGTAACAAATCCTACTTGAAAAATTGTCATTGCAGAAGCTTTTCCAATTCCTCCAAATTTTTGGAAAAGAAAGGAAATATTATAAATAGCAACTGGTAGTGTTTCGGTAGCACTTAAAGGTCCTCCCTTAGTTAAAATCCAAATAATATCAAAAGAATTAAATGTCCATACTAACGAGAGGAGCGAAACTGTTAAGATGACAGGTTTTAGTAAAGGTAAAGTTATTTTAAAAAAAATTCTGAAATCTCCTGCTCCATCTATCTTAGCTGCCTCATAATAACTTTCGGGGATTGATTGTAAACCAGAAAGAATCATAATTATCATAAAAGGTAATCCTACCCATGCATCTACTACGAAAGTTGTTATAAAAGCTAGTGTCGGAGTAGACAAGAATGAAATGGGAGAATTAATAATATTTAGCCTTAATAAAATAGAATTTACTATACCAAATTGACTATTTAAAGTCCAAGCCCACATCATTGCAGCCATTGCCCAGGGGATTGCCCACGGAATAATGGCTAAACTTCGATAAACCTTTTTTCCATATAATCGATCACTGTTAAAAATCATAGCACCGAAAATTCCTAACACTAGCTTTAATAGAAGAGAACCTCCAACCCACAACAAACTTCTCAAGAAAGCTGATAAAAAATAAGAAATATTTGGATTGAAAAGTTTAAAATTAAAAAGCCATTTATAATTTTCTAACCCAACAAATGTTCTATTGTTAGGGTTTAAGAAATTTGCATCGTAAAAGGAGAGTTCAACTACTTTATATAATGGATAAATTATAAAAATCGCTGCTGCGATTATTAAAGGAAGCAAAAAGTATATTGGAGTACTTTTTTTCTTCGAAAGCATTAAACAAAATCACCTTTCTTTTCTTATTTTTATTTATAGGGCTCCTCTATATTAAGATGAAGAGCCCCCCAATAGCTATGGTGTTAAATCATTGTTGCAATATGGATATTATTCTGGCAGCATTATCTAATGCTTGCTTTGGTTCAGAAACATCTAATAAAACGCTATGGATTGCGTCTACTATAACTTGTTGAACAGCTTCCCAATCTTTTATTCCAACAGCTTCTGGGTAACCATATTGGATAACTTCAATATAAGGTTTCCAATACCATGTTTGAAACTCTGGCAATTCAGCTTCTCTTTTCATAGGAGGTACGAAGCCTAGAGTTAGGTCCCATTCTGCTTGTTTTTCCAGAGTGGTCATGTAATTTATAAATTTTGCGGCTAGTTCTTTATTTTTTGATTGAGCACTTATAGCCATTGAATCAGTAACTATTACTGTCGAGTAAGGAAGATCGGCATCTGGGCCACCGGGGAATTTGAGCAAGCCTACATCTACGCCTTTTTCCATTGCTGCTAAAGCATTGTGGACATGGTCTAAGTAAAAACCAACTTTTCCAGTTTCAAAAAGCTTAATTAAATCCTCACGCCTCCATTCAATAATAGCTGGTTGAGCATAAGAAGAAAGTTCCTTATAGAAATCTAAAGCACGAATGGCTTTAGAGTCATTTATAACAACATTACCTTCTTCGTCAAGAATTCTTCCACCATTTGCATAAAGATAATGTTGGAACTGAGTAACTGTAGAAATAAACTTTTGTCCAGCCATAGCAACGCCGTAAACACCGTTCTTGGGGTCATGAATTGTTTTGGCTGCGTGTAGCAATTCATCCCAATTTTTAGGTACTTCTAAATTATGTTTTTTAAAGAGATCTTTGTTATATATGAAAACTTTAGTAGACATAGCTCTTACTATTGCATAAATATGTTCGTTGTAACGTACAGTATCCCAAACAGTTTCCCAATACATATCGTATTTTTCCTGTGTAACTAAATCATCTATGGGTTCAATAGCACCCATTTCTGCAAGAGCTGGAATCCATCTGCTTCCAATATACATAACATCAGGCGCCGCGCCTACACCAACTGAGGTAACAATTTTATTCCATAATTCATCCCATCCTACATATTCCATTTCCACATTTACTCCTGGATTATCTCGTTCGAATTCCTTGGCAATGGCTTCTTGGTCTTCTATGGTATAACCTCCACCTATAGGGACTAGTACTCTTAGAGTTTCATCCGAAAAAGCAAATACAGCTAATAAGAGCATCATTGATAATACTACAAAAACTAACCCTTTTTTCATATTACCCCTCCTCAACAAAATATTTATTAACACAGTGTAACTAAAAGTCATAGTTATTCATATTAAAATGCTTTATTTGATTATATATAAATTAACAAGGAATGTCAAGTCGAAAAAAACGCAATTATTAGTGATTAGACACAATTATGGATGTTTAAATACAATTAAAAGCGAAATCCTCAGTTTTTCTTTTTTATAGGAGGAGAGAGATTAATTTTTTTTCTTATCACGCAATTTCAGAAATTTTTAAAACAATTTTAATTATTAGGTGTTGTATTAATTAAAAATATAAGTTATAATATTGTAGTGTAAATTATGCTTTATTTAATCATAAAAAACTAATTTATTTGCTTTTTTATGATTATATTGCTAAAAAATCTCTCGAAGGAGGAGTTAGATGTTCACTGTTGAAAAAGAAATAAAAGAACAGACAAAAAGTATTGAAAGTACATATATTGCGACAAAAAGGTTTGTTGAAGAAAGAGGATTACCAAGTTTCTTGTTCGAATCTGATATAGTCTATTTTATAGGTTGTGGAACTTCTTTCTACGTAGCCATTTTTTTGAGTAGATACTTCACTTTAAAAACTGGTATTGAATCAAAAGCTCTTCCAGGGGGAGAAATTCATGGTGCTTTTGAAGAAAATATTGGCAGACATTATTTAAAAAGAGCTGGAGTACTTATTTCTAGGTCCGGAGATTCCACGGACACTGTTTTAGCATGCAGAAAGTTCAAAGAAAATAATTTAAAAACTCTTGGGATTACACTGAATAAAGATAGTTCATTAAGCGAAGTTTCGGATGAAACCCTCATACTTCCAATTAATGAAGAAGGAATTGTCATGACTAAATCTTTTACCTCTATAATTCTCTCTTTTCAAATGTTAGTAGATATAAACCTTAATGAAGATATATCAAAATATGCAAAAGTTTTTGGTAAGATAGATGAAATAATAAAAGTTTTTGAGAACGAGATAACAAAAATTAATTTAATTAGATTTAAACATTTTGTTTTTTTAGGATTAGGGATGTATGAAGGACTGGCTCGAGAAGCTTCTCTCAAGCTAGAAGAAATGTCTTTAAGTTTTACAGAAGCTTTTTCATCTTACGAATACCGCCATGGACCAAAATCATTGGCAGATGATAAAACCTTGGTTTGCATTTTTGGAGAAGATGAAGAAAATAATCAAACGCTTGAAAAAGAGCTTCGTGACCTTGGTTCTACCGTTATAAATTTAGGAAAATTATTTAAAAAAACGAACATTCATTCTAAAAATGTTGCGTTCTTGCAGATTCTATTTGCTCAAATTTTAGGTTTGAGAATAGCTAAAAATAAGGATATAAATGTAGATAGACCCAGGAACTTAGATAAAGTAGTGAAATTTTAAGCTTTTACATATACAGTAGAATCAAAATTAATAAACACATATTTATAAATATATGTGTATTAATTAATCCGTTTTGGAGGAAAATGATGGAGAAATTGTACTTAGGAATTGATGGTGGAGGTACAAAAACATTAGCTGTTTTAGTAGATAATAAGGGGAATTTAATAGATTTCAAAAAAACAGGGCCCACAAATATAATGGAGTGTGGGAAAAAGAAATTTCTTAAAAATTTGAATGAAATCTCTGTAATTTTAAAGAAAATAGACAAGGATACTGTAAAATCATGTTTTGGTATGTCTGCTATTGGTGAGTATAGAGGATTAGAGTATAGATTAAAAAAATTAATACAAAGCCAACTTGGGATAATTCCCAACTTATTAGTTAACGATGTGGTGATTGCTTGGGCAGGAGGTTCTTTAGGAAGAGATGGTGTTCATGCCGTTTGTGGAACGGGAAGTATTATATATGGAAAACACAAAGAAAAAGACGTAAGAGTAGGAGGTTGGGGACCATTAATTGGAGATGAGGGGAGTGGTTTTTACATTGGTATAGAAACCTTGAGAGAAGTAACCAAGCAACTGGATGGGAGAGCTCCAAAAACCTTTCTAACAGAACTGATATTTAAAGAAATGAAGTTTGAGAGTAAGTATGATCTCTTAGAATGGATAAAAAATTTAGGTAAAAATTTTAGGCATGAAATTGCATCAATATCTTATTTAACTTCCAAAGCAAGTAGTGTAGGGGATAATTCTTCCAAGTTTATATTAGAAAAAGCAGCAAAAGAATTATCATTATCCGTGTTATCCGCGATAAGACTTTTAAAATTTGATCCTAACCCTGTTATTACCTACAGTGGAGGAATAATAGAAAACATTCCAGTATTTTATAAATATTTTTTTAATTACATTCGGCAGAAAATTCCCACAGCGGATATAAGAGCAGTTAAATTTTGGCCAGTCTTTGGAGCATTAATTTTATTAAAAGAAGAAGTGGATGCTAACTTTCTTCAAAATCTTAAAAATTCAGAAGAAACAATAAAAAAAGAATTAAAAAAGGGAGAATAAAAATGCTTTCAGATGAGAGAAGGAAACAAATATTTGATTATATTAAAAGAAAAGCGAGTGTAACTACTAAAGAATTAGAAAACCAATTCGAAGTCTCAGGAAGCACGATAAGAAGGGATTTAAATTATTTAGCTTCAAAAAAATTGATAATTAAAACTCATAAAGGGGCTATATTGAACGTTCCTCAAGCAGAAACTAGTTTCTACACTAATTATAATTATATGACCTTAGAAAAAAAAGAGATTGCTAAAAAAGCCATGAATTTTATTCGGGATGGTGATTTTATATCTTTAAGCGGAGGCACTACTTGTTACTTTTTGGCGAAAGAGATTGTTGCGTCCAATTTGGCAGAATTAACTATTTTAACAAACTCATTAAATGTTGCGTTGCTTATAATTGATTCAAATAAATATTTTCAAGTAATTGTTTCAGGAGGGATACCAAAAAAGGGCAGTTATGAATGTGTAGGACAAATAACGATATCAGCTATAAGAAATTTTAATATAGATAAATATTTTGTAGGTGTAAATGGCATATCAATATCGGGGGACATCTCTTTTACTTTCATGGATGAAGCAGCAATTGCTCAAGAAATAAACAAAAATGCAAAAGAAACATATGTTATTTCAGATCATTCAAAATTTGGTAAAAGTAATATGGTAAAGTTTGCGAAATTAGATGAGGTTACAGGAATAATTACTGATTCTCAAATACCTGAAGACGTAAAACGATTATATCTAGAAAAAGGTGCCAATATAATTTAAATTATAGGCTTAATAATTGATTATAATATTTTATAAAACCCAAATTATCAATAAAGTAATTAAAAGCAACGTCACAAAGCATAAAACCTTAGAAGGAAGACCTTCTAAGGTTTTATGCTTTGTTATCACTTCCAAGAAACCTTATTTTTTCTTTAACGGTTTCAACTACTGCATTCGCAGCTGATTCTAGAAGTTTTATTTGATCCCTCAACTCTGGATTATCTTTTAAAATTTCACGGATTTTTTCCATATAAACAGTCTTTAATATAGTTCCTATATTCACTTTTGAAAATTTTGTTTTTGAAATTCTTATTAAATCTTCATTTTTAACACCACTTGATCCATGTAAAACAAGAGGGACATTCAAAATGTTCGATAACTTTTCAACAAGATCAAAACGGATATTAGCTTCTTGTTTTTGCATTGCATGAGCAGTTCCTACTGCCACGGCAAGTGCATCAACTTGAGTTGCATCAAAAAAACTTTCAGCTATTTCTGGATCCGTTAATATTTCTTTTGCGTCTTTGCCTTCTTCACTTTTACCGACTCTTCCGATTTCTGCCTCAACGTTTATTCCCAAAGCGCGTGCTACTTTTACCACCAATTTTGTATTCTTTATGTTTTCTTCGATATCAAGTAAAGAACCATCGTACATCACCGATGTGAACCCCTTAGTCATTGCTTGAAAAATTAAATTAATATCAGTAGCATGATCTAAATGAGCTACAACGGGTATAGATGTATTTTTAGCCAAAAATTTAACTATTTCTATGCTCAAGTCTAAACCCAAGTGTCTGATGCAACTACCTGATGCCATTAAAATTACAGGAGATTTGAGCAATTCAGCTCCTTTGACTATAGCTTTGGCATCTTCATAAGTATGAAAATTGAAGCCAGGAACAGCGTAACCTCCGTTGTATGCTGGGACTAAAACATCATTCAAATTAACTAGTGGCATTTTAACTCCTCCTCGTGTTATTTTTTGGGAAAATTTTATTCTAAGATATCTGTTATTCTATTTCTTTTTACTTTTTCATATAACTGAGAAATTCTCTCAAAAGAATCTAATAAAGGTTTTTTAATTTTTGGTATTGGTTCTACCTTAGTTATATTTAAGTTTTCTGAAACATTACTTAAGGTGACCATGTCATTACTTCCAATAACTGAGGCTATGGAAGCACCTAAAGCAGTAGTTTCAGGAGTACTAAAGATATATATATATTTTTCTAAAAGCGTTGCTTTGTAATTCATAAAAGTTTCATTTAACGTATTTCCACCTGAAGCAATATATATAGAGTCTGAAGATATAAATCTCTCTAGAGAATCATATATCATTTTACTCATTGCACAAAGGTAAATATAAGCACTTTGAACAATTTCAGGAGGATTTATGTTGAGAGAGGCATTTAAAATATTTAAACGAGACTTTTGTTCCCCAGCAATAAGGTCTCCTCCTCCAATGAAATAAATTTTTTCTTCTATTTTCCCCATTTTTTCTATTTCTTCGTTGATTTTTTTGAAATTAACAGAATTGGGAGTAATATTAATAAGTTTCATAATCCATTCTAAAAATTTTCCATAATATTTGATGGAATTTTCAAGATAATATTGGTTATCTTCAAAAGCAGCCCCTAAAATTCCAGTAGGTTCCATAAAAGGCTTTTCAAAGTGGAGTTCATTACTTTTTTCATACGCTAGAGCAGCTATAACAGAAGCTGATCCCATTGAATCATATACAATATTTTCTGTATTTAGAATCTTACTGATCCCATATAGACCTGTAAAATGGTCATGCCCCCCCAAGAATATAGGAATTCCTTCATTATTTTTGCCAATGTAGTTCGAAGTATAAGCTAATTGTCCTAATTGCACTTTTAAACCAACAACGTCTAAAAGTTCGTCTATCCATTTTCTTTGGTGTACATCAAAAAACAAAGTTCTACATGCTTGTGTAATGTCCCAAATGGCTTTACCTGTGTATTTATAAACAAAATATGAGGATAAAGGTAGCCAATAGTCAGGTTCTTCAAAATTTAGATGTTTTTTCATCCATAATATTTTATATATAGAATAGGTATAGCTTTTCTTTAAACCACTGATTTTGTATGGAGCATATTTAACAACTAACGGCTCAATTTCTTTCATTATATCAAGTGTACATTCCTCATACCACATGAGTGGTTCATGAAGGGAGAAGCCTCCTTTTACTGGTACAACACTTTCTCCAAAACTTGAAAATGACATTCCTTGAATTAAGTAAAAATTTTTTAAATCTTTTAAAACCTCGTCTATTAAATTTTCTAGTTGGAAAAGATTTACATATTCAACGTTATTGATAAATATTCTTGGAGTTTCAATTTTAATTAGATCTAATATTTTTCCATTTTTTCCTAAAATGAGAACTTTTGAATTCGTGGTTCCAATATCTATTCCAACGTAAACTTTTTCTTTCATAATACCACCTTTTTAATTTCTACATTTTTTAATTGGTCTTTGAAATCTTGCTTATTGAAAATCGCAGCTCCATAGTGTAAAGTATTGGCTATTCCACAAGCTGTAGCTATTTTAAGACATTCTTCTAGAGGAAATTTTTTTTCTTTTCCATAAAGATAACCTGCAAAAAAAGAATCTCCAGATCCCACTGAATAATCAGAGAATATCTTTTTAGGAGTTGCTTTAATAAGTGTTTCATCAAAGAAACCCCAACTTCCTTCTTTTCCATGGGTAATTATTAATTCTTTTATATGATTCTTTTTTCTAAATTCGTTTACTTTGGATGTTTCTTTAATATCGATATCAAAAGCAACTTTAAGTTCATCTGAATTAATTTTTAAAATATCTGGTGGTGAAGACTCAACAATTTCTTTCAACCATGTGCCGCCAATGTCAACATCTATTTCACAATTCTTTTTTTTTGCAAAATTTATTAGTTCCATTAAATGATAACTTTCGAATCTTTGAGGGGCGCTTCCAGATATTATAAGTTTATCATCCTCTTTCAGATTTTGCTGAAAAAAAGATATAAACTTGTTTATTTCAAGGTTTGTAATATGTGGACCGGGTTCGTTTATCATTATCATTCTTTTTTCATATTCAAAAACAACAGCTGTGTTAATTCTGTTTTCTTCTTCGATCCAGAAAAATTTTGATTTTATCCCTTCTTTTCGGCTACCTGATTCAATGATTTTGCCTACTTCACCACCCACTATATTTAAACAAAGATAGTCTTTGAATCCTAAAGTATTGAAAACTCTTCCTATATTTAAACCCTTTCCATCAACAAGTTTAACAACTTTATCACCCCTTAACACATTTGGAATAGGGGATTCTTTTTCTATTATCACCCAGTGATCATAGCATGGGTTTAAATTGAGTACACAAACACTAATAACTATCCTCTCCTTCTTCATATACGTAATTTAGAACATTTTCGGCAGTTTTTTGATCGGTAATCAAAACATCTACTAGTTTACCTCTTAATAGTCCTATAATACTCTCGACTTTATGCAAGCCTCCTGCTACCACAATCTTCAATTTAGCTTTTTTATATTGATTAATAGAAATATTGATTATATCTTCAATAAATTCTAAATCATATACGTTACCTTGAATATCAAAATAGTGAGTTAGTATATCCCCCACTATATTTAATTGTTCTAACTGGTTAATGTATTTCCCTTCTATAACATTTTGTCGGAAAAGCGGAGACCTAGATATAGAATATCCAACACTAGCAATAACTACATCCAGTTTTTCCCAAAAATTTACTATTTTCTTATACTCCGAACTGCTTGTAATGTTTTCTTTTATTCCTTTTTCTAAGATAAAAGGCAAATAAATTAAAGTAAATTTAGAATTCAAATTTTTAGCAAAGCTTTGGACTATGTAATTAATGTTAAATCTCTCATCAGAAATCTTAGAGATTCCTCCAGAAAGAGGAACAACGTTCCATTCATTTTTAAGAGAAAAGTCATATGTAAGTGCTAATTTGGTCATAGTATTACCCCATCCAATACCGACATTGTAAGGCTCATTAGGTATCTGAGAAGAAATGTATTCTCCCGCTACTTGGCACATTGAATATAATAGCCTTTCTGGATTACTGTAACTAGGAGCCAAAAGCAATTTATTTAATCCAAAGATATTATTAAATAGTTCTTGATATTTTTTTTGGTTTTCATTTGAGATTTCGGGAGGTGTAATTTCAATTTTAACAATACCTCTCTCTGACGCAAGTTTTAAGTATTTACTAACTTGTACTCGAGATACCCCTAATTCTTTTGCTATTTCTTTTTGAAGTTTTTTATTAATATAGTAATCCACAGCGACGTCAAATAATAATTTGTCATCAATCATTCTAATTTTACCCTCTCTTATATTATTTGTTATTATTCTTTAACTGCTCCGCTTGTCAATCCTTTTATAAAGTATCTTTGTAAGATTATAAAAATTATCAAAGGGGGAATAGTTGCTAACAACGATCCTGCAAACAAAGGTCCCCATCTTGTTTGATACTGTCCTACGAATAGAGAGAGGAAGGTAGGAATAGTTTGCTTACTTTTACTCAATAAAAAAGACATGGAATATAACAACTCACTCCAAGTAAATAAGAAAGTATAGGTACCAACTGATGCTATGCCAGGTAAAGTTAGAGGCAGAATAATTTTATAGAATGCTTGAAATATGCTACAACCATCTATCATAGCGGCTTCTTCTAACGATTCTGGTATATCAATAAAAAAACCTCTAAGAAAAATAATAGTAATCGGTGTTGTAAAAGCTATATAAGAAAGAATCAAACCTAAGTATGTATCTAATAATCCAATATTTTTCAAAAGGTTAAATATTGGCATCAAAAAAATAACCATTGGAAACATTTGAAATAATAAAACACTTGTTAAAAGGGAGTTTTTACCCCTAAAAGAAAATCTTGAAAAAGCATAAGCTGGTAAAACTGCTATTATTAATGACAAAATAGAAGTAGTAATAGAAACAATAAGACTATTTATGAAGTATTTTCCTATGTCCAACCTCATAATTTCCTTGAAATGTTCAAAAGTTACATCATGTGGGTAATAAGTTAAGGGGTAACTGTATATTTCGGGATATGTTTTAAAAGAAGTAACTATTAACCAGTAAAAAGGAAAAGCAATTATTATAGATATTATTATTAATAAAAAATAAGAAAGTATTTTATACATTTGTATTCTTTTGCTTCTTTTCAAGAGTTTTCCTCCTTTGTTAAAACTTTTATGTATAGAATAGAAATAAATAATATTATTAAAAATAAAATATTAGATAAAGCAGCAGATTTATTATATTCTAAAAATTTAAAGTTTATTCTATAAATATAAGTAACAAATGTTTCGGTTCCATAGCCAGGTCCTCCTCCCGTCATAGTATATATTAGTGGGAAATAATTTATAGTCCATATAGTGGTAAACATCAAAGTTGTAATTAAAATAGGCTTTAATTGCGGAATGGTTACGTGTGTAAATTTTTGAAATACATTGGCTCCATCAATTTCCGCCGCCTCATAGAGTTGCACGGGTATAGCTTGAAGGCCAGCTAAAAAGAATAAGCCAGATAAACTAAAGCCTTTCCATATATTTGCGATTATTACCGCTGCTAAAGCAGTTTTTGGTTGTCCTAACCATGAAATATAATCAGATATAAAACCAAATCTAAATAGAATATCATTTATGACTCCATACATATCGTTGAACATCCATTTCCATGTGACTCCAGCTACTATGTCTAATGTTGCCCAAGGTAAAATTAAAATTATACTTCTGAAAATCACTTCTCCTTTTTTTATCTGATTTAATAAAATTGCTACCAATAATCCTAAAGATAACTGTCCTATCACACTACATATTGTCCATATAACTGTATTTTTTAACATTATAAGAAATACGGGATCTTTGATAGCTTCAATATAGTTAGAAAAAGTAAAATTTCCTTCGTTATTAGTAAAACTGAGATATATATTTAAAGTTAATAAAAAAACTATTAATGATACTATAATTAAAACATAAGGAAGAACCATCTTATAAGCTGTTTTTTCATTTTTTGAGATTTTCAACATAAATTTTCAATCTCCTATACTTCTGTTTTTTTAGTTTTAAATAAGGAGGGGAGATTCCCCCCTTATTTATAAAAAAGCATGTTAATTACCCAAAATATTATTTACATTTATTTCTGCCTTTTTTATGGCGTCTTCTGCTGTGGAATTACCTAATAAAACATCTTGTACCATAATTTGAATTTGTTCTGAAACTTGAGGCCATTCTGGAATAGGTGGTCTAGGGATAGCATTAGGGAATGCTTCAAAAATAACTTGCCAATTTTCATTTTGTTGAAAATATGGGGCGTCTCTTGCAACATCTCTCCTTGTAGGCATTGGTCCATGATTTTGTTCTACCCAAAACATCCATGTCTCATAACTAGTCAAATATGAAGCTAATTCCCATGCACCTTCTTTATTTTTACTGGAACTGGGAATAACAAGAGCCCATCCACCTAATACAGATGCTTGAGTAACAGCATAAGGGTGGATACTTACTCCATATTCAATATCGGGATTCGCTGATTCAATTAACGGGAATGACCAAGGTCCTCCTACTGCCATCGCGACTCTGTTTTGAGCCATAAGATTCCTATAGTCATCTTCATGGTAAGAAAGAGGGTTAGGGCTTACATTATATTTCAACGCAAGGTCAGTATAGAATTTTAAAGCACGTAGTCCTTCTGGAGTATTAAAGGCAGCTTTAGAATAATCATCTGTAAGTAATTTTCCTCCTGCACTGTACAAAAATATCATATAACCTAAAGTAGTATGTTCAGTTTTAGTGCCGCTGACACCGTAACCATATACCCTCTTGGAAGGATCGGTTAATTTCATAGCGGTATACAAAAATTCTTCCCAAGTTTTAGGAGGATTCTCAGGGTCTAATCCAGCGTCTCTAAACATTTTTTTATTATACAACAATAGTCTCGCGTCTGTATACCAAGGTAGTCCGTATCTTTTACCTTCATAGGTTACCGTTGGCCATAGATTTTCCCATATTTCATTCGTACCATCCCAGGAATTCAATTTATCATCTAATGGTTCAAGCCATCCTTGAGATGCAAATGTTGGAACCCAACCACCCAAGTCAGCAAATGCTAAATCAGGCCCTACTCCTCCTTGAAGCGCGGTTACTAAATGGTCATAGTAAGTATCAAATCCGAACAATTGTACTTCTACTTTTATACCTGTGTTATCTTCGAATTTTGATATAACTTCGTTCCACGTTTCATCTAATTCTGCGACATGTCCTCCTATCCATACAGAAAGGGTTTGAGCATTAAAAGTAGAAGCACCTAGGATCCCGAGTATTATGAAACTTAATACCAAAAACCTTTTCATAAAGATATACCTCCTTCTCCTCATAATGTAGTTACATAAGTAACTTTCTTATGTAACTACTATTTATTGTATCAAAAAAATATCGGAAAGTAAAATCCGATTAAATGAATTTATAAGCAATTATTACCATTTAAAATTGATTAGAAAGCATTTACTCTTTATATCTCACATTTCTTAAAAATTTAAGGATAGTTTAAATGTTTACCATTCTAGAAAATAGGTTAAAAAATGGTTCCTAAAGTAACAGAGGAAGTATTAAGGAAAGTAAAGGAAGAAATTTTTATTAATTTTTTATATATTTCGTTATTAAATCACGGAAATTTTTGCTTTCTAATGCTTTTTTAGCCAATTGATCTGCCAATGTATTGTAAGGATCTCCTGAGTGTCCCCTTACCCAATGGAATTGTATTGTTAAAAATTT
>Ga0182240_100405_pt1 | contig 14306 bp, 13 predicted proteins | sample hydfrates4_PW_90_FD_145594 | JGI IMG/M metagenome (GOLD analysis project Ga0182240, IMG submission 145594) | Subsurface microbial communities from deep shales in Texas, USA - hydraulic fracturing test 4_PW_90 | ecosystem: Environmental > Aquatic > Deep subsurface > Shale gas/oil reservoir >...
TTTGAGCTCCTTTTTGGGACCGTATAATATCTTTATCCTTATTCTAACAGTCCGCAAAGGAAAAAGCCAGTGAAATTTTTAATCTCCTGCTACCCCTTAGTTAATTTTGACTTTGACGTGGCCCTGTTTACCTACCAATGGGTTTCAGTAATACCAAGTTCAATAAGTATTTTATTGACAGTTTCTATTGTAAAGCCTCTTCTTAACATAAAACTTTTAAGCTTATTTAAACCATTATGCTTATTAAGGTATTTGTTAGCTTGTTTTTTTATTAATTGACGCACTACTTCCTCTTCCAAATATATATCTATTTCACTTTCGAGGATTTCTGAAACTAGTTGTGGAGCAACCCCCTTTTGAACCAACTCTTGAAATAAGCGACTCTTTCCCATCGGTTTAAGTTTTAAACGATAATCTATCCAATTTTTGCAGAAATCCCTGTCATTAAGATAATTATAATCCTTTAACTTTTCTATTACAGCTTCAATTATTTCATCATCAATTTTTTTGTTAATAAGCTTGGTACGAACTTCTTTTTCTGTCCTGGGTCTATAGTTTAAAAATTTATATGCAATACTAAGAGCTTTGTCTAATGTAGGATTATTTTTCATTTTGTTTTCTTGAAGGAATTGGCAAATTATATTTTTCATACAATTTCTCTTTAATTTTTTCCTCTATTTCAAACATCAAATCTCTATTTTCAGTTAAAAATTGCTTAACATTTTCTCTACCCTGTCCCAATCTTTCTTTTCCATATGAATACCAGGCACCACTTTTTTGAAGTATACCAGTTTCTACCCCTAACTCTACTATATCAGCTTCTTTAGATATGCCTAAACCATACATAATATCAAACTCTGCCTGTTTAAAAGGAGGCGCTACTTTGTTCTTTACAACTTTAACCCGTGTTCTATTTCCAATCATATCTGTTCCCTGCTTTAAAGTTTCTATCCTTCTAACTTCCATTCTTATGGAAGCATAAAATTTTAATGCTCTACCTCCAGGAGTAGTTTCAGGATTTCCAAACATTACGCCAACTTTTTCCCTAATTTGATTAATGAAAATGGCGGTTGTTCTAGACTTACTAATGGATCCTGCAAGCTTTCTTAATGCCTGAGACATAAGACGCGCTTGCAGCCCAACATGAGCATCTCCCATTTCACCCTCAATTTCCGCCCTTGGAACAAGTGCTGCAACTGAATCAACGACAACTACATCTACAGCACTGCTTCGGACCAGTGCTTCTGCAATCTCTAGCGCTTGTTCACCTGTATCTGGTTGAGAAACTAAGAGATTATCAATATCCACGCCTAACTTTGATGCGTATACTGGATCTAAAGCATGTTCTGCATCAATAAAAGCTGCATTACCACCTGTTTTTTGTGCTTCAGCGATAATATGTAACGCTACTGTAGTTTTACCTGAAGATTCAGGGCCATAAATTTCTACAATTCTCCCCCTAGGTACACCACCAACTCCTAAAGCAACATCCAGCGCCATAGAACCTGTAGGTATGACTTCAACATTTAATTTACTGGATACTTCACCCAACCTCATAATGGAACCTTTACCAAACTGCTTTTCAATTTGACTTAAAGCAACCTTTAAAGCTTGTTCTTTATCAGACATTGTTTTCCCCCTATTTCTCCTCTAATATCGATTAAAACATATGTTCGATACATACATTATATATCCATTCCTATTAACTTGTCAATTAAAATATACTATATTTATTAATAAATTTTTTGATAAAATTTTATTAATCCTCTATTTTCCCTGATTAATATTCTGTAAAATCTTTAAAAACGTGCCTTTGAAGTGTAAAACCGCTTTGAAGATTCGATACACTTATTGTATCAACCGCTTGTACATCCCAATTATCTTTAAATTTATTTAAATGAATAACCGCAACAGTGTAAGGAGTTTCTTTGGTAGTTTGTAGTCCCCGAATTCCTGCAGCACCAGATGTTCCTGCATCTACAATTACACTATGACCTTCTTTTTTTACTTTCATTTGATGGTCATGACCATGTAACACTAAAGTTGCTTTTCCTACAAATTTTTGAGCTATGCGCGGATTATGAACAATTATAATATTAACATTTTTGTCATTTATTAATGCAGCCAATTCATTAATTTTTTCGGATATTGCTTCTCTGCTAGGGGGTGACATGTCCGCAGAAACGGATGCAGGGTCGTGAATTCCAGCTATAACTAACCATTGGATTTCTTCAACCTTGCCACCTAAAACCTTTACATTTTTTAAACTTTTCATTGCCTTAATTATATCAGGTGAATCATGATTACCTGCTACAAAAATATATGGAACTGTAAAATTTTCAATGCGTTTAATTAAATTAACTTCTAATGGACTACCATAGTCTGTTATATCTCCAGTATCAATTATCATATCCACTCCAAAACTTACCGCAACTTGTTGAATAAATCTATAAGCTGCAGGATTATTATGAATATCACTGACATGTAAAATTTTTATAATTCCCTCTTGCCCCAGGGGGTCCAAATAATCAATTTTTTCAAAAAGACGATAAAGATTCTGAGCGGTTATTTCTAACTTATCTCCTAACACTTCAACTTTTACTAACGCCTGCTCAGCTAACCCCATCATCCAAGGTGCAGCTTTTAAAACCCCTTTGTAACTTGGATTGGAAAACTTGTTAACATCATATGTATAGTAAGTTCCTAAAAGAAGAGTTGAAATAATAATCAGGCCCGTTACGCCACCTCGTAAATATGAAATGGGCCGTTTTCTATGCAAAAGAAGCATAGCAAAAGCTCCACCAACAAAAGACAAAAATAGCAATCTGACAACAAAAATTTTAATAACCTTATAAATACGTTCCTTGGCATCCTCAATTATTTCATTTTTAGCCATAGGTTTTTCAAATATTTGGCGCAAAAAATCCATGTCCACACTTTCCAGCGTTATGCCAATTTTTAAAGGAGTTTTATGTGTTTTAGCACTTATTTTTCCGACGGGAGGAATAATAATTTCCGATAAACCATGATCAAAAATTTGTAAAAAAATGCGAAATTCAAATCCCTGCAGATTAAAATCCATGTTTCCAAAGAGACTAATAAAAATAAATGTAGTTGATATAATTAATAAGATAGTAGCTAATCTTTTTTTAAAATTCATTTCTAACATCCTTAATATATGTATAGTAGCAGGAATATTATTTGCGGAGATGATGAGAAAAATACAAAAGAGAAGGCACAAGACCTTCTCTTAAGCACATTTATTAGAATTCAAATATTTTCTTATTTCATTTCCAGATATGTTTTCTTGACTCAGTAACTTATTTGAAATATTTTTAAGGGAAGCAATATTTTTTTGTAATATTTCTTTTGTTTCTTCTTCCGCTTCTGAAATTATTAAATTTAATGTTTCCTGTAACTTCTCAGCAGAAAGATTATCTTTACAAACCACTCCTAATGGAGAAAGTCCCGAATATATTATTTTTTTAGCCAAATCAATTGCTTGCTGAAAATCATTTGAGGCTCCGGTGCTTCTGTTTCCAAAGATCAGATATTCTGCAACAGAACCGGCTAGACAAATTTTTATCTGACCCATAAGATATTCTTTAGTATACAAATACATATCGTTTTCGGGGTTCTGTCTCATATAACCCAGCGCATTTCCCCTCGATGTAATAGTAATATGCGATACAGATTCAGGCCGAACCATTTCACACATTATTGCATGTCCGGATTCATGCACTGCTATTCGTTCTTTTTCTTTAATATCAGGTTTTTTATCCAGTTTTTCACCAAGCATTACCTTATCAATGGCTTCTATAAAATGAGAATGCTTAATGGCCTTTTTTCCTTCGCGCATTGCTAAGATAGCGGCTTCGTTTGCAACATTTTCTAAATGGGCTCCAGAAAATCCAAAAGTAGCTTTTACTATTTCTTCTAATTTAACATCATTATCTAGAGGTTTATTTTTGGTGTGAATTTTTAAGATTTCTAGTCTACCATCTTTGTCAGGCAAATCTACCTTAACAATCCTATCAAATCTACCTGGCCTTAAGAGGGCATCATCAATCATATCATGACGGTTGGTTGCACCGATAACTAAAATAGTAACTGAATTTTTTTTACTATCTAATCCATCCATTTCCACTAACAGTTGATTTAAAGTTTGATCATACTCTAAATGACTTTGATGACTTCCCCTTTTACCGCCTAAAATCTCAATTTCATCTATAAAAATTATTGCTCTGTTTTTTTTCTGTTTAATAGCAGTATCCTGTGCCTTTTTAAAAAGGTTACGTACTCTTTGTGCTCCTACCCCGGCATACATTTCGATAAATTCACTTCCACTCACGGAAATAAATACTGAATCTGTATATGAGGCAGCAGCTTTTGCAAGAAGAGTTTTACCTGTTCCCGGGGGACCTGTTAATAAAATTCCCCGTAAAGGACGTATTCCCATATTTTCCACTTCTTCTTGCCTGACAATAAAATCAAGCGCCTCTTTAAGCTCTTGCTTAGCATTTTTTTGGCCACCTATATCCTCAAAATTAACATTGATTTTTTGAGAAATTACTTTTCCAAAAGAATTACCAACCATGCCATTTTTCTGTAGTAAGGAAATCATCAAGACTATAAAGAGGCTTCCTAGGATTATAGGGATTATATTAAAACCTTTAATAACCAAAAAAAGTAAAACTGCAGCTAAGATTCCACCTGAAATTTCTTTTATCATATAGAAACCTCTCCTTTAGTCTATATTATCTTTGTAATACTTTGTATAAAAACTTATCTCCATGATGAAGTTGAATGTAAATATTGTTTTTATCCATTTGAATTTTATATTTTTCTAACCCGAATTCTTCAATAACCTTTTTTATTTGAACAGCCATATCATTAAAATTACCCTGTTCAAGTGCTTCGTAAACTGCAAATTGAGCCTTTTCCCATACACTATTTAATAGGTTATCAGGGTTATCCTTAATTTTTATTTCAAAAGCCCCACTATCATTTGTAATATCCTTTATAGAATTTTCGATTTCTAAATAAGTTTCTTTTAAATTATCAACTGTTCCAAGGGTCACCTCAAGAGATTTTTCATCTATAATTAACTCATATTCTTTTACGGCAGGTATTTTCTGAAGTTTCTCCGCTAAAGGATCATTAACATATAGATCTTTATAGAGCCACATTCCGGCAAAGAGGATACCCAGAGTTAGGAGAAAGGAAATAACAACTACTGGTATTTTTATATCTTTTATTCTCATGGCGCTTTCTCTCCTTTAGCACAACGATATTTTATAAAAAATGAACCTGATTCTTATTATAACATTTTTATATATGATATTCTTTATGAAATGCATGGAAGACATAGCCGTCAATTATATAACTTTTTATATAACATGTAATTTATAAAATTTGTAGCCATAAGTTTTAAATAGAAAAAACTGCACTAGTTAAGTGCAGTTTTACTTATCCTTATCCATTTTTAATTCTTTCCAGGCTTTTAAAAAGTAATCTATTCCTGATAAAACGGTAAAAAACACAGCAACATATAATGCAATTAAACCTAAAGAAAAATTTATCTGGGCAATAAAAAAGTCATTTAATATTAGTGCAACAATTGCAATAATTTGAGAAACTGTTTTCCATTTTCCCAGTTTGCTAGCAGAAATAATTAAGCCTTCACTAGCAGCTATAGTTCTCAAGCCTGTAACAGCAAATTCCCTACCTATAATAACCACTGCAACCCAAGCAGGTACAAGTCTTACCTCCACTAGTGATATTAAAGCTGCAGATACCAGTAACTTATCTGCTAAAGGATCCATCAACTTGCCAAGTTTAGTTACTTGATTCCTGGCCCTTGCAATGTACCCATCTAATCCATCGGTACTTGCTGCAATAATAAATATTGCTGCAGCTATATATTGACCATATGGAATTCTAACCAATAAAAATATCATAAAAATAGGTACTAAAAAAATCCTTGCTAAAGTTAAACGATTTGCTAAGTTCATTTTACCTCTCCTATTAAATCGTATTCCTGCACCCCGGTAATTTTACAATGTACCCAACAACCTTTAGCCAGATTTTTTCCTTTAACATAAATCAAGCCATCAACATTTGGTGTGTTCCTGTAGCTACGAGCTTCATACATATCTGGAAACTCATCTGACTTGCCTTCAATTACTACAGGCAAAACTTTAGCTATTTGTTCCGCATTTTTTTCCTTAGTTATACTCCTTTGAAGAGATACTATAGTATTAAATCTTTCTTTAACTATCTCATCTGATACTAAAGGCTTCATCATGGCAGCAGGAGTTCCTTCTTCCCTTGAATACCGGAAAAAGCCTGCCCAATCAAATTTTACATCATCAATAAAAGCTAAGAGCTCTTGAAAATGTTTATCTGTTTCACCCGGAAAACCTATAATAAAAGTTGTTCTTAAAGTTATTTCAGGTATTCTAGAACGTATATTTTTAATAAGCTCCTTGATCTCAAGAGGGTTTTGTTTCCTGCCCATTTTTTTCAAAATGTCTAAACTTGCATGTTGTAAAGGTATATCAATATAATTACATATTTTTGATTCAGTTGCAATGACATTTATCAATTCATCAGTAATATTTGCTGGATAACAGTATAACAAACGTATCCATTTTAAGGAAGATATTTTTGACAATTCTTTTAAAAGTTTTGGAAGTTTAAGTTCACCATATAAATCAATTCCATAATATGTAACGTCTTGAGCAATCAAAATTAATTCCTTTACCCCATTATCCACAAGGTATTGAGCCTCTTGCAGTATATCTTCCATTTTCCGGCTCCGGTAACGTCCCTTAATTAAAGGGATAGAACAATAAGAACAGCAATTATCACAGCCCTCTGCAATTTTTAAATACGCATAGTGTGCCGGAGTTTCCAAAACCCTCTTAGCCAATTTATCATTTTCATTTTCATTTTTTCTCTCTGATTTAAGAATTTTTTTTCCGGAACTAATTTCCCTCAGAAGTTCTGGAAGTTCTTCAGTATAATTTATCCCCAGTACAGCATCTACTTCGGGAATTTCTTTTGCCAAAACCTCAGAATATCTTTGAGCTAAACATCCCGTTACTATTATTTTTAATCCTCTCTTTTCCTTTACTTTTACATATTCTAAAATAGTATTGAGTGACTCTTCTTTTGCATCTTGAATAAAACCACAGGTATTAATAACTACAAAATCTGCATCTTCTACAGAAGAAACAAGCTCATAGCCTGATTGTAATAAATAACCCTTCATCTTTTCAGAATCAACTGTGTTTTTATCACATCCTAATGTGACTACTGCTACATTTAACATTACTTAATCCCCTTTAATTTATATACTCATTCACAAATTTTTACCGCAAGTTTTCCACCTTGCGGTAAAAATTTATTATTCTACTTTAAATGATACATCTTTAGGATGCTTTATACCTTCATATGTAAATACCTCTCCATTAAAAATAGCTTTGACAGCTTTCGGATATCCAAACCTGACTACAATCTCTTTCTCAGCTTTAAAATCTTTTTCCTGACCCTTAACAAGTGTTCCCTCATAAATAAGTTTTCCATCTATATGCACTCTTATCCAACATTTGCTATCAATAATAACTAATTTTAGATTTGCCCCTTCATATTCAGGAGCGAAGTTATCTTTACTTTCTGATCGTCTATCAGAATTTTGTTGTTGACTTATTGAATTATTATCTTGGAAATTATCCTCTTTTACCTTTACAATATTCTCATCTAAAGATTCTGGTAAATTTGTCTTATCATCGGCTGAGCCTTGATATAAAAAATAGATTGATACGAGTATTGCTACTGCTAAAACGGCAGAGATGTATCTTTTTAAATTTAAGGGCGATGATTTGTCAAGAAATCTTTCGCTTTCTTTTTTAGGCAGTATGGTGTGTTCTTCGGATGGTGAAAATTTTTTCTTTAATTCGTCAACTAATGTCTCATACTCAATATCTAAGAATTTGGCATAAGTTTTTAAAAAGCCAATAGCGTATACTTTACCTGGTAACTTTTCAAAGTCCTCTTCTTCCAGCGCTTGTAAGTAATAATGTCTTATTTTTGTTGTGTTCTCAGCTTCTTTTAGTGTAATATTTTTACTTTCTCGAGTTTCTTTAAGTATCTTCCCAATCTCCGGCAGGTAAATCACCCCCTCCTCATTCCTTGGTAGATACAGAGTGAATACATGCTTTTATTTCTTCACATGCCTTCATAATATTTGCTGACGATACTTTAAAGCTATACTTCGAATCCTCTGGGATTTTATATATTTTGTCATAATAATTTTCAAGTAAAATTGCCGTTACTTCTTCAAATTCTCTTTCATAAATTTTTTGCACTAATTTATCAACCATTTTTTTACCAAGACGGTCTTTTAGCCTTTTTACAGCATTTACATATTGATCAGTAGGAATATTTTGATTTAAAACGTATTCTTTCATGCTACGAAAAACTCTATTTTCTAATGTATCATAAACTAATATTCTTTTGGCTTTATTCATTGATTTCCACAGTAATTCAGGTATAAAGAGCCTTCCTATTCTTTTGCTCTCTCCTTCAACAACCAGTGGAGTATTTCGTGTTAATCTATAGAGTTTAAAAAAAATATTCGATTCAAAAACCTTCTGAGTCGGTTGTCCGTTAAGACCAAGGTTTCCAAATACAGAACCTCTATTATTTGCTAATCTCTCAAGGTTTATGGTTTCTACCCCAAATCTAGGTAAATTTTTTATAATCTCTGTTTTCCCAACTCCTGTCAATCCATCCAAGACAAAGATGTTTGTAAATATCTCATTATTTTTATATAAAAAATTGTAAACATACTTTCTGTATGCTTTATATCCGCCTTTTATTCGAATGGCCGGAATATCAACCATCTGTAAAATTTTACATAAATTCTTGCTTCTATGTCCACCTCTCCAGCAAAAGACTACTATATTTTTATCAGTAAATTTTCGAAAAGACTCTACTATCTGCGGTAATCTGGGCGCGACAAGTTGTAATGCCTTATGTTTAGCATAGGTGGGGCCTTCATTTTTATAGATAGTTCCAACAATTTTTCTTTCTTCATTATTCAACAATGGCAAATTTATGGCACCAGGTATAGTATCTTCTTGATATTCAGCAGGAGATCGAACATCGATAAAAATGACATCTTCTAAATTTAAATCAAGCGCTTCTTCTATATTTAATTCTCTGATCATTTACTTCCCCTCTATTTGCTAATTTCTTCGTATTTTTGTATTTTCCTGCTATTATTTACATTTCACCAAACATCTCTTTGTATTCATCCCAGCCTATTAAGACAGCCCTGGGTTTACTTCCTTCATAACCGCCAACAACACCTTTTTCCTCTAAGATATCAATTAACCTAGCTGCCCTAGTATAGCCTATTCTTAGGCGTCTTTGCAGCATGGAAATGGAAGCTTGTCCGCTTTCTATCAAGATCCGAACAGCTTCAGGTAGTAATTCATCTTCCATATTTATTTCATTGGCGCTGGTATTTTCTGATTCCAGAATTTCTGTTTCGTATTCAGGCTTTCCTTGGCTTTTTAAGAAATTAACTATATTTTCCACTTCTTTATCTGATACATAAACTCCTTGAACTCTAATGGGTTTTGACGCACCAACCGGATATAAGAGCATATCTCCTTGGCCTAACAGTTTTTCTGCCCCTGCCATATCAAGAATTGTTCTGGAATCAGTTTGAGAAGATACTGCAAAAGCTATCCGCGATGGAATATTTGCTTTAATCAAACCTGTAATCACATCAACTGAAGGTCTTTGAGTAGCTACTACAAGATGAATACCTGCAGCCCTAGCCATTTGTGCAAGACGACAAATAGCATCTTCTACATCAGCAGGAGCTACCATCATTAGGTCTGCTAACTCATCTATTAACACAACAATATATGGCAGTGCAGGTTTTTGTGCATCAGGGTTTTCTTGCGCTTTAAAGGCATTGTACCTGGAAATATCTTTTACACCTGCTGCTGCAAATAATTCATATCTATTTTCCATTTCATTTACCATCCAGCGAAGTGCAGTAGCTGCTTTTTTAGCGTCTGTTACTACCGGAGTGATCAAATGGGGAACGCCGTTAAAATTTGTTAACTCAACCATTTTGGGATCAATAACCATTAGTTTAAGTTCACTAGGTTTGCATCTAAATAGTAAACTACAAATTAATGCATTCATACAAACGCTTTTTCCCGATCCAGTTGCACCTGCAACAAGCAGGTGGGGCATTTTAGCCAGGTCAGCTACAACAGATTGACCTGCAATATCCATTCCAAGTGCTACAGTAAGCAGTGATTTGCTATTCTGAAATTCTTTAGATTCCAATACTTCTCTAAAGTGAACTACTGCTACTTCTTTATTGGGGACTTCAATTCCAATAGCAGCTTTACCCGGAATCGGGGCTTCAATTCTCACATCAGGGGCAGCTAAATTTAGTGCTATATCGTCAGCAAGATTTACAATCCTACTAACCTTTATACCAGCCTGAGGCTGAACTTCATACCTAGTTATGGCAGGTCCGCAGCTAACCTGCGTTACTTTACAAGTTATACCGAAACTAGCAAGTGTCTCTTCCAAAAGTTTTACCTTTTCGGATATATCCTTACTCATTCTTGGATTTCTAATTTTAAGATTTCTTTGAAGCAAAGTAACTGGCGGCAATTGATAATCCCCAGTATTGTCATCTAACTTACCCGCTTCTTGAGGCGACCTTTTTGGTATACCTTCAATTTCCCCAATATCATTGCTATTTTCGCTTTCTTTTTCTTCGTCTATTCCTTTATTTTCATTAAACATTTTTACGATGGGAGGTTTATTCTCAATTTTATCTTTTTTGTTTTTCCTACCTTTATCTTTTTTATCTACATTAAATGTATCATTTTTAGCATCAATTTCTTCAGTTTCTTGAAACAAATAGTCTCCTAATTCTTCTGCCAAACGTAACACAAAATTTTTCAGCATAGCAAATATCCTATTTATTAGGTCAAAAAGATGAATGTTGGTAACCAATAAAAAAGAGATTACTAAACTGGTAATAAAAACTATATAGCTTCCAACTACGCCAAATATCACATAAGAGATTGTCGCTGTTACTGCACCTAATAATCCACCACCTACACCTTGCAGTGTTGCAGTTTTTATTGTTGCCCAGTATTCACCAGGCGTAATATATGATATATGTAACATCCCTAAAATGGTAATTAAACCCAGACTAAAACCTAACCAACGTGCTGAACCTGGAGAACTCATTTTCCGTTCTTTAATAAGCTTTATTGCCATAACGGCAAATAGGACAGGTAAAATATACTTTCCTTTTCCGGCTAATCCATTCATAAGCCTCACTAAAAAATTTCCTAAAGTACCTAATACCTCTCCAGACATAAAAGCTGAGCCCTTGGATTCCCAAAATAAACCTATACCCGTAAGTATGGAAAACCCAAATAATAAGATACCTGTTATTTCATATTTTATTTCTGTTTTAATATTCTTCCATAATTGCATAATTTCACCCCAGTAAGATATTCAACATAAGTAGTTATATTCCTTTAATATATTGCCATAACTATTGGTATTCAAACTTTTTTTATTTCTCAAAGTTCGCATAAAGAGCCCCGCTTTTTGAGCGGGGAATAAGATAAACTATTGATTTTAGATAATATGATAAAAAATTATAATTCCTCCCAGTAACCAGCAATATACTGAAAAATATTTAAGTTTTCCTTGTTCAAGAATTTTTAACAATAATTTAATTGCAAAATAACCTGACAACGCTGCCATAACAGTACCAGCCATTAATGGTAATAATCTTACTTCCCCTATTCCTACAATAAGATCTTTAGTCTTTAATACTGTTGCCCCTAATATTGCAGGTATGGAAAGTAAAAATGAATATCTTGCCGCCGAACTTCTATCCAGACCTAATAATAAGGCTGCAGCTATAGTGCTGCCTGAACGGCTTATACCAGGTGTGATTGCTGCCCCTTGAGCAATTCCAATTATAAAGGCATTAATTCCTGTAAGCTTTGAAAGATCTTTTTTTCCTCCGGTAAAACTCTCCGCTAACCATAAAAGAGCACCGGTAATTAAAAGCGTGAAGCCAACAGTGAAAAGGGAATTAAACAGTCTTTCAAAAGTATCTTCTAAGGTTAAACCAATAATTGCGGTTGGGATAGTGCCAATAATTAAAAGAATTGTTAACTTTTGAAACGGGTTTTTAATGAGCTTGATAATATCATCTTTAAAAACGACAAATACAGCTAGTAATGTTCCAAAATGAACAAAAACCTCAAATAAAATGCCCTGTTCATTAACTCCTAAGACATTACTTAAAATAACCAAATGACCTGAACTACTAATGGGCAAAAATTCAGTAAGTCCCTGAATAAGACCTAATATGATTGCTTCAAAAAAACTCATCTGTCTACCCCTTTGGCAAAATTTCTAGCTTTTAAATTATACCATAAATATTATTACAGAAATACCTATTTTAGACCAAAATAAAAAAGCAGGGAATTAAGTTTCCCTTGCTTTTAAAGAAGCTTCAATTATGTTTCCCGGTTGTAACTCCGGCCGGAGATAGTCATAAGGATTTGAGCTTATAATTCTAATGATCTTATAGGTCTTATTATCTAGTGGTTGAGCCTGCATAGTCACTCCTTTATATGTTATTTCCTCAAGATTTATTTCAGAATCGTATCCTTCCATAATCATGTCGATAGGAAGGGGAGTATATAAAAGCATTTTCTAGTGTACCCCCTCGGGTGGCATGTTCTTTCTTTCATTAATTAACTGTTTTAACTTATTAATTGCCGAACCTAATCCTCCCACTTCGTCTATCAGACCTACATTAACTGCATTCTCTCCTACTAGTAGAGTACCTATATCTCTTGCAAGTTCACCAGTTCTAAACATTAATTCTCGAAACTTTTCTTCAGAAATATTTGAGTGAGTTGATACGAAGTTTATAACCCTGTCTTGCATTTTGTCAAGATACTCGTAGGTTTGTGGTACTCCAATTACCAAACCGGTTAATCGAATTGGATGAATGGTCATAGTAGCTGTTTTTGCAATAAATGAATAGTCGGCAGCTACTGCAATAGGTACACCTATACTGTGTCCTCCACCTAAGACAAGGGATACAACAGGTTTTGATATGGTATGCAGCATTTCAGCAATTGCTAGGCCTGCTTCTACATCCCCACCGACAGTGTTTAGAATTACTATAATACCTTCTATTTTGTCGTTTTGCTCAAGGGCTACAAGTTGAGGAATTATATGTTCGTACTTTGTAGTCTTGTTCTGAGCAGGCAGCACCATATGTCCCTCCACCTGCCCAACAATGCTCAAAGCATGGATACTGCTGTCTATCGATTCCGGCAGCTTCATTTGGCCAAACTCCTTGAGGCTACTTTCAGCTCTGCGCACTCCCCTTGTTGCCTTTTTCCTTGTTTTCGTTCCGGGAGAGACCGTGCCTGGATATGGAGTAGAGGGTGTAGTAATATCCTGCATTTTCATCATGAGATTCACTCCCTATTTAATAATCTTTTTATCGCTAATATTATGTGAATGATACGATAAAAAAATACACGGTTTAATACCGCGTATTTTGAACCTCCATGTAAGAGGAATGTCGCCTATTGATCTTCAAGCACCTCCAGTTCAGCACGAACGGCTCGGCTAACACTCTCAATATCCATATTGCTAAAATTATCTTTTTTTAATACCTTTTCCATGGCTTCTACAACCTCCGGATCAAATTGTTTTCCTGAACAACGCCTCATTTCATCTATTACCCACTTGTGGGAAAACGCCTTCCGGTAAGGCCTATTCGATACCATGGCGTCATAAGAGTCAACTACCCTTATAATTCGGGCCAAAATGGGTATTTTTTCACCTGCAATGCCTTTTGGATAGCCACCTCCGCTATAGTCTTCGTGGTGGTAAAGAACTGCTTCTACTACTTCTTTAGGAAAACTTGCCGGTTTTAGAATTTTCACTCCCAATTCAGGATGAGAAATTATTTCTTCTTTTTCTGCCGGAGTAAGCTTGTCTTTCTTCAGAAGTATTTGTTTCTTTACTCCAACCTTTCCTATATCATGTAAAAGCCCTCCAATATAAACCATAGTAGTGTCAGATTCTCTTTCCGCAGTCGCGCTAATACAATATTTTAATGCACTTTCCAAATTTCTTTTTACAGTAATCAAGTCAAAATTTACCCCCAGCTTTACAAGGGTATGAGCTATTTCCGGCTTTAT
>Ga0182240_100406_pt1 | contig 14274 bp, 11 predicted proteins | sample hydfrates4_PW_90_FD_145594 | JGI IMG/M metagenome (GOLD analysis project Ga0182240, IMG submission 145594) | Subsurface microbial communities from deep shales in Texas, USA - hydraulic fracturing test 4_PW_90 | ecosystem: Environmental > Aquatic > Deep subsurface > Shale gas/oil reservoir >...
GATAGACGACTTTCTCAGTGGATCTTATTTCTAATTTAACTTGCTCTGACTGGACATATCCAAACATAAAGAAAATCTAGCAGGGATCAGATGCAACGACGCTGTATAAACATTCCATTCAGCAAAAGAAGGAAATAAAAATAACGAATTTAACCAATAAAAAATCGAGATAAAAAGATAGACGATCAAGTCAGCGACCGCTAAACCAAATATAAACGTCAGAAAATCCTTAATTCACGAATCAATACGAAACTGGCAGGGATACATCACTCTACCAATGGAAACCCGTGCATATCATACAAGCTTCCCAAACCCCCACATCTACTCAACTAATATTAAGTAGCATATCCATCCAAATTCGTCCAGATGCTTGGAATCATAACCAGAGCAAGAAAGGATGCAAAAGCAGCATCGCATGCTCTGAATAGAAAAGTGGAGTCGCTTGGTGGAGTGAGAAGTGCTGATAGCATAGACATCTCACAATATGCTGACAAAATCCCGGTATTCCTTTTTGGTAGGAACGAAACCGAGCTTGCAAGAGATATCGCTGCCGAAATAAGAAAATACACACCCATCTACGCGATAGAAATTCTGAGAACAAAAGAAGTGAGAAACGCAAGACTTGAAGAAATAAGAAGAGCATTTGAAAACGCTAAGGCAAGAATAAGGCTTGGATTCGATTTTGACGAGGCTTTTGTTTTCTCAGTATCAAACAGAATGGGGATCGAAATCCACCCTGATTATGATGCTTACTTCGCAATGGGAGATGGTTTCAAAGAGAATTTGAAGGCGCTTGGAGTTGAAGTTGGTGATAATCCACTCGTCATAAGGAAGCTGTACAACGAGGAATGGTACTACTCCCCGGAACTCAAAGCAATAGTTAGTAAGAAGATTGGAGAAGATATCAGAGTCAGAACATTTGAAAGTACAACCAGTGATGCCAGCATAGACTCACTTATCGAGAAAAACAGAGAATGGATGCAAAAGCTCGAAGAAATATCCATAGATTTCATAAGAAGCCATTTTGATAGTGCATGTGTCCCATTCAGTGGAGGTAAGGACAGTACAGCAGCACTTATTCTTGCAAAGAAGGCAATTGATGACGTTAAAGCAATCTACGTTAAAACTAGCCACGACATGCCATTTACCGATGAATACGTGAACTATATCATCGATAAGCTAGGAGTGGAGCTTGTAACCGTAAAAGTCAACTTCGACATTGAAAAATACGGTATGCCAACCATTGAAAACAGGTGGTGCACCGGATTAAAGCTGAAAGCTCTTGAAAGTGCTGTTACCAGCTCCATTATTGTTGGAGATAGAGATGCAGAAAGTAGGGTCAGGAGACTCCGTCCGGAAGTAATAGAGAACACAAGGAAGGAGATATTCCCCATTAAATACTGGAGCGGTGCAATGGTCCAGCTATACATACTCATGAACGGCCTAAAGCTGCACCCTCTATACTATGAAGGGTTCTACAGACTGGGCTGTACGATATGCCCATCTCTGAGCGAATGGGAAGAAATGCTGCTCAGAAAATATTTGAGGTAAAATATCTGCAATGCAATTAACAAACTGGAAAACGCTCCCTGCCTACGCAGAACTTATAAAGGATGTTTCAAGAAAAAATAAATTAAGATGACGTTAAGAGATTTGCTCAAAAAATCGAATCGTGTTTTTATTGTAGGAGTAGCTGGAGATAGCGGTTCTGGAAAAACGACTTTTGCGAATGCCATAAGAAAATTGCTTGGAGAAGACGTTGTAAGCACAATAACTCTGGACGATTACCATATTTACGACAGAAAAACCCGATGGAAGCTCAAAATAACCCCATTACATCCTGATGCTAACAACCTCAAGCTAGTTGAAACACATTTACAGCTTCTCAAAAAAGGTGAGACAATAAAGAAACCGACCTACGACCACAACACGGGGACATTTGGCCCATGGGAAGAATTTGTGCCAACCCCCGTAATCATTGTGGAGGGGCTCCACACCCTCTACGATGGAATTCGAGACCAGCTAGACTTCAAAATCTTCGTAGATCCGGCGAGATACATAAAAAGGCGATGGAAGATTAAGAGAGACGTAGAAGAGAGAGGCTACAACAGAGAGAAAGTTATCGAAGAGATTATACAGAGAGAACCAGACTACAAACGTTACATAGACTTCCAGAAGATCTACGCCGACGTAATAATCAAAATATTCCCCACATCCCTACAGAGCGTTGAAAGAATATCCTATCTGATGGATAAGGATTTCCTGCATGACGTTTATAAAGTCAGGCTTATTCTCAAAAATGAAATAAAAGGCTCGATGAATCCAATAAAGCTGAACATTGATCTTTCAGCCTTCGTAAAGGCTAGCGAGAAGGATTTCGCCCTTGGATTTTTCTCCGACTACTACTACTCAAAACCAGCAAGTTTTATTGACATTGACGGCCTCATGAACGTCGAGCTTTTTGAGGCTTTATTTGAGGCACTAAAAGAAGAGGCTGGAGCTATTGGAGTCGAAGAGTACTGGAAGAAACAGAACAAATACGTGAACGCGATTGAGGTTGCCAAGCTGCTGGTTTGCTGGCGCTTCCTGGAGGTGCTGAAGACACATCTTGCCGATTTTAATGGGGGCAATTGATGTAGAGCTGCAGACTGGATTTGATCAACCAGCCAGTAACCATAAATTTCAAATATCCTACAGCGGTGCTAATATGCAGGCTGAAAAGAACTAGCGAACTAGCCCCGTAGGGTAGTGGTCAATCCTGCGGGACTCTGGATCCCGCGACCCCGGTTCGAATCCGGGCGGGGCTATGTCGGGGGCTAGTCCCCCTCTGCCCCATTTCCGTTATTTTCGCCATCCTGATTTTTTACAAATTCTTCATAAACACCCAGAAGAGCTATGAGTGAAGCAGGAATTGCGTGTTCTGTTGCAAAAGTTATGTATGGGGCCAAATCCAGCACATAATCTGCGAATCTGAACAACCCTTTTGGAATTCCCTGCCTGCTTCCTACGAATACGACAACTTCTCTTGCATATCTAAGATCCTTTCCGAGAGATTCCTTCACATCTGCAATCTGCTTACCGGTCGGATCTGTAACAATCAGAACATTCTTTTTCCTTCTTTTATCCCTCGCGGTTTGGTATAGATCCTGTAGAAGGATAGGGACTACTCTCACATCCCTTTCGTACGTTTTCTTCTGGATTTTGAGTCTGGTCCACTGTCCCTTCCTGACACCCTTCAGGAATTCAAACATTTCCAAAGCATCGACATAGCCATATGGAGCTATCACAAGCTCTTTAATTTCAAAAGATTGGGCTGCTCTGCCAATTCTCTCCCCCATCTCCCTTGCACCCGTTGAGAGGTAGGGTAATTGAACTACAGAAACTTTCTCAAAAAACTTTCTCGAATCGACTTTGTCCGGTGTATACTTTTTCCTCTCCTCGCTTCCATCTACAACGCCGATATACGCTTTATCACCAATTATCTCAACATAAATGGCTTTATCCGGAAAATCGAGATCTACTTCAGCATTTGTCAAATCCTTGATTTTTGCACCGAGCCTCACATTAACGTCAATACTTGTAAAATCACGCTTTCCTCTCCTCGTAGTTCTTACAGCAAATGAATTGAATTGGCCGGCAATTTCAACTATTTCCCCAGCTTTTGAAACAATTTCCTCCAGGTCAGCATTACATACGATACTTATGGGAATTATACGTTCAATTTCAGGAATATCCAGTAAATCCTCCTTTTCAACACCGTTAACAAGCAAGAGACCAAGAAATCCGCCGGGCCTTACAGATATTTCAGCGGTAGGATTTTTATCCCTCACGTGATCGGCAGCCACGTACTCCATGCCTCTCGGGGTTTTCGCGAGGAACATTTTTGTCATAAAAGGTGGTATGAGACGTTGTTTTATAAATTCTTGATGGAAAAATAAAATAAAGTCCAAGACCTACTCAATTCAGAACGAGTTTAAAACAGGTCACCGAGATGTATCTGATACTTTCCGAGCTTACCCTCAAAGTTTCCAGCAGTTATTTTTACAACTCCTGGAATATTTGTCGCAGCAAGAATTCCAGCTCTCATTGCCTCCTTTATAGCGTCGATTGTAAGTCCGTTAATCACGATTTCATAAACAGCACTTACTCCTTCAGGAATTTGTGAATCTTCGATCACATCACGGAGTGTGGGAGCGAATTTCTCGTTTGTCGAAGCTTTCAGGAACTTGTACTTCTTAGCCCCAACTTTTGAGCCAGATGCCACAACCCCGCCAGGAAACGGTGTGATTACACCTTCGACATCTGCAATTGCCTGCACCGCAGCCTTCGCCGCTGCCAGAGCAGATGGTTGATTTTCAGCCATAATGAAGAAGTTGCCACCGGCAATTCCATCAACATAACCGATATCGTTCTCGACAATGAATTCGCCCTGCATCATGGGTATAGCCCAGACCTTCCTTCCATTGAGCTCAAACCGTCTTTCATATCCATCTCCAAAGTATCTCAGTTTATTTCCAGTGTCAAATTTGTTATCCGCATCTGGTAATCCGTTGAAGGCTGCTGCAGTCGGAGCGGTGAGCACACACTGCCCAATTCTTGCGAGAAGTTGTTGCTCAAGCCCTTTTTCACTCATATGACAGATCTGAATGTAAACTCCCGACCTGCCATCAGGCGTCTCGCTTGGCAATGCCTTCTTTTCAATCCCTGCCTCTGCAGGACACATGATAATTGACGTTCCGAAGCCTGTCGCTTCTGTTGCTGCGACCATCGCCCAGTCGTAGTCGTAAGCAGTAATCAAAACACGTGCAATTTTAATTCCAAATGCCTCAGCAAAGGTGTCTTCAATTTCTACACCATTCACCCTCATTCGACCACCTGATAATTCAAATTATAATACATGATATTAACGTTTTGATTCCCAATAATTTACAATTGCAAAAAACAGCAAAAGTTGACTGAAACCAAATTCTGAAAAATAAAAATAGAAAAATATTTACAGTAAATTAAAGCTCCTTAGCAGCCATCTTAATGTCTTCAGCCTTTACAGTCTTTCTTCCAGCGTGAGCTGCAAGCTCAACAGCCTTTTTTGCAACCTGAAGTGCGTAGTCTTCAATTGCTTCGGCGAGGGCCTTCTTTGCAGCCTCGCTAACTCTCGGAGCTCCGGCATTCCTAATAATTCTCTCAACCGGCGCAAGTGGTAACTCCATTCCTATTCACCTCCAACTACTAAAATATGCATTTTTTCCGGCTTTTACATTCTATTTTCCATCACTACTCTTATATAAATCTTTAGGTTCCGCTGGGCATTGACCTGACTCATTTCACCCAGACAAATGTTGTTGAAGAATCATATTACATCTACCCATATGTCACCGGCATATGCCTTCTGACATGACAGACCCACCCAATGTTCAAGAATTAGAAATGTCTCATCAATTATCTGAAGACTCTACCTTGTCATAGATCAACTTACCATCAACAATCCTGGCCGTTTTTGTTAACGTGTGCTGGATTGTAGAATCATTTATTATGTGAACAACTCGGAACCCTTTAACGAAAAGGTAATCAGCGAGGAATACACGATGGCACTGCCAGAAGAACTTTTCAGCACACATTACAGCAGTTTTTCTCTCCTTAGCCAGCTTCATCAACCTGTTCACAGCTTCCTCGAACTCCTCGCTCAGCATGTAGTCGGTGTAATTTCTAAAGCCCTTGCTCTTTATCGCAATGTTCGGGGAGTCTTTTAACCCCTTTTTTCTGAATCCTCCAAGCTCTCCCATCCAGATATACTCGATTCCCTCATTCTCTAGAATTCGTCCGAGATTTTTGGCCTTGAAATGCTCGAATCGTGAGGATGGCACTTTTCTTATATCTACGAGTACCTCTACCCCATACTTTTTAAGGAGTCGTACGAATTCCGCAGGAGTGCGGTTGGAATGACCTATTGTATAGATCTCCACAGAATGTCCTCCCACTCAATAGAAATAATGTTTATTGCTTCGGATGTCCTGATAGAAACCAATTCATCCCGAGTGGATAAAATAAAAGACTGAAAGCTAAATTGAACAAAAATAGGAAAAATTATCCACACTTCGTATATCCACACATCTTACAGGTCATGCATCCCTCGCCGTACTCCAATACGTTTCCACACTCGGGGCAAACGCCACCTATTAGCTTGGTCTTGTGCTCTTCTCTCTCTTCACCCTCTACGAACTCTGTAAGAGGCTTGATTCCCTGCAGGTCAATCTTGATCTTCTTGTATTCCCCCTTGAGATACTTTTCGAGAACCTTTGCAACTCCGTCAGCACAGGACGTTATTATCTCACCGTTGTCGAATCCAATAGATGGACATCTAATTCCCTTAAGCTGTCTTATCAACGCTTCAGGATTTATCCAGCTCCTCAACGCTACACTTAGCAACCTGCCAATTGCCTCAGTCTGAGATGCTGCACAGCCACCACTCTTACCAAGCTGCACGAAAACCTCAGCGATTCCATGTTCGTCCTCATTTATTGTTACGTAGAGAGAGCCACAACCAGTACGGGTTTCTATCGTCCTGCCCGTCATTATCTTTGGCCTTGGTCTTGGTTCGATGTATGCTCCCGCTGGTTTAATGACTCTGCCCTCTTTCTTCTTCTCAGTCTTCTTCGTCTTAAGCACCTGTTCTTCTCTGCTTCCATCTCTGTAAACTGTTATACCCTTACATCCCAGCTCATATGCAAGCAGGAATGCTTTCTCAACATCCTTCCTTGTGGCGTGGTTTGGCATGTTGATTGTCTTTGAGACTGCATTGTCAGTGTACTTCTGGAATGCGGCCTGCATTCTGACGTGCCATTCTGGAGCAATATCTAGAGCGCACTTGAATATCTCCCTTATCTCTGGCGGTATTTCATAAATTTCCTGTATGCTGCCTTCCTCTGCAATCCTTTCTACCAATTCATCGCTGTAAATTCCGAGATCTTTCAGAGTTTGTTCAAGGACAGGGTTTATTTCGAAGAATTCCTCACCATCAAGTATATTCGTTCTCTTGAATGCAAGAGCATAAACAGGTTCTATTCCACTGGAGCAGCCAGCAATTATGCTGATAGTTCCCGTCGGAGCGATAGTGGTTGTTGTTGCATTTCTCATCTTGATGCCTTTCTTCTCCCAGACACTTCCTTTCCAGTTGGGGAATACGCCTCTTTCCTCCGCCAGAGCCTGAGATGCTTTGTGGCTTTCCTCCTGTATAAAGGACATTAACTTCTCTGCTAGTCCCAGCCCCTCCTCACTGTCATAGGGTATCTTTAGCTTGAAGAGTAGATCTGCCCAACCCATTATACCCAGACCGATCTTTCTATTGGCTCTTGTCATCTGCTCGATCTCTGGGAGCGGATACTTGTTTACGTCGATAACGTTGTCGAGAAATCTCACTGCAGTCCATACAACCTCTCGCAAGTGATCCCAATCAATCTCACCATTCTTGGCAAATTTTGAGACGTTTATTGAGCCTAAATTGCAGGATTCATAAGGAAGGAGCGGCTGTTCGCCGCATGGATTCGTAGCTTCAATCATTCCAACATGAGGAGTTGGATTGTGCCTGTTGATGGTGTCAATGAAAATAACTCCTGGCTCGCCGTTTCGCCAGGCTCCTTCAACCATCAGATTGAATATTTTTCTCGCAGGAACCTTTCTCACAACTTTTCCCGTTCTCGGATTGATGAGTTCATATTCTGCATCATTCTTTAAAGCCTCAATGAATGCATCTGTGACAGCAACGCTGATGTTGAAGTTTCGCAAAACACCCTCTTCCCATTTTGCTGTTATGAACTCCTCTATGTCAGGGTGGTGGACATTGAGAACACCCATATTCGCCCCGCGTCTCTTACCACCCTGCTTTATCTGCTCGGTAGCGGCATCAAATATCTTCATGAAGGAAACTGGACCGCTTGCCACACCCATTGTCGATTTGACGATATCACCTTTGGGACGAATCCTTGAGAAAGAGAATCCCGTACCACCTCCACTCTTCTGAACCTTTGCCATATCCCATAACGCTTTGAATATACCATCTATCGAATCCTCAACCGGGATAACGAAACATGCAGAGAGCTGATTAAGCTCAGTACCAGCATTCATGAGTGTAGGAGAATTTGGCATAAAGAGCTGTTTATCCATTATCTCGAAGAATTGCTTTGCAGTCTTTTCCACATCTCCCCCGTAATTTTCCTCTGCCTTTGCTATAGCTCTCGCTACTCTCCACAGCATCTCCTCAGGAGTCTCTATGACGTTTCCGTCCTCGTCCTTTAGCAAATATCTCTTCTTCAGTACGACTTCGGCCGTTTTGCTGAGCTCCATCCCTACCACCCATCTTTGGATTACAGCCTATTAAGATACCATCATGAATATTAGATACTTTTAGTGGATGCACTGGATACATTGGTTTGTCATACTACCAATATATCTTAGTGCATACAGTATTTGTCAATTGACAGTGGTGTGAAAGTAATTCCTGTAAGAAGAAAAATAGCAGAAAAGGTTAATACACTCTAAAAATATCACCATTATGACTTTTTCAGGTTCTCTGAAGGACAAGTCAATTGCGAGGCTTCCAAAACTCGTTGAAAATCTTCCAGAAGATAAAAAAGTTCTTTTCCACCGTATGTTCCGTTTTTACACTGAAACAGGCAGACTAAAGCTGCCAGAAACAATGAGGGATTGGGCTATTAGCAAGTTTGGAGAGTGTGAGGAGCAGCAGATTGTTAGGGTTTCGAATAAAATGACTCCCGAAAGTACTCTTTTCAACGAGCTGAGAGCTAAAAGACCTATAGAAGCAAAGACAAGTGAGGACATCGAGAAGCTGGTGGAGGAGAGCAAAGGTGACCCATTCTGCAACCCCCACGAACGGACACCCTCGGATATATTCGGTAGGATAGAAGGAAGACACTGTATCACAGCCAGCAACATAGCCAAGTATGATTATCTGCACGCAGTTATCGTATTCAAAGATCACACTCCCTTCGTTTATGATGAAGGAAAGATAGCAGACTATCTCGATGTGGCTTTCAAGTGGTTCAAAAGGGCAAAAGAGTATGACAGCAGTGCCAAATATCCTTTCTTCATGTGGAACTGCTTGTGGAGAGCTGGGGCAAGCATAATACACGGTCATGCTCAGGCACTAATATCAAAGGAGCCTTACAGTACCTACGAATTCTACGAAGGTGTCAGAAAAGACTACACTGAGAAGTATGGCTCAGATTACTTTGAAGACACCCTAGTTCCCACCATCTGTGAAGTTGTATAATCTGTCCAGATTCACGGCCAGAATCGCCCCTAAAATCCTGACAACCAACCCCCTCAAACTAACACTCCTGCTCGGCTTCAGAAGAAACTCAGAAAACTTCGAAAACAAAGTCTCAATCCTCCTGCGAAAGTCAGACAAGTACTTGTAAAACTTCTTCTCCTCCAGATTACTAATCTGATTCCCCCGCTTTACTGGCGTGTAAACAACGCCAAACCTCAGAAATTCCTCCTCGAGCCCCCTGTTAACATACCCCTTATCCAAAAACAGAAAACAGCCAGAAAACTCCTCAACAATCACCCAGAACTTTTCCCTGACAACACTCACATCATGCTTGTTTGCCGGATCAACGGACAGCAAAGCCAACAGGTTCCCATCAGAGTAACAGGTCAGCTTGTACCCATAGTAAAACTTTTTTTAGAGGGAACAAACCCAACTGCGGGCTTTTCAGAGATGATTTCTGAAGAACCCTTCTTCTCCTTCCTGTTTTTTCTGGCCAACTCCTTGGTCTGAATGGGCTTTGAGTCCAGTATTCTAACGTATTCTCTGGCGTGTTTTTTGAATAATTCTTCCTGCGCTAGGAGCAGGAGTTTTTCGTGCCTGTTCAAGCGTTCTGTTAGTTTGTTGTACCTGATTTTGGGGAACAGCTTCATTTCTTCGATTAGGACTCTGTAAGCGTGCTTGTAAACTCCGTTAAAGTGCAAGTGTGCTAGTATTGCGAAGGTTATTAGGTCGTAGAGGCTGATTATTTCCCTGTGAGTGTTTTTCGGGTAGTGTTTGCTGATTATCGGATAGATTTCGGATTTTATGATCAGGATTTCCTGCTGAAAGTTCATAACAACCACCAATCAACCAAAAGACTTAAGTGCTTATAACTCTAACGATCTAATGGGAACTAGGGTTATTAGGTATCTTTTTAAATTGATAATCCTAAGGAATTACTACACTTATTGTCCATTAACCTCTACAACGGGAGGTCTTATCATGCATGTGACAGTTCGAGTTGCGTGGCATGATAACAAGTGGAATGGAAAAGTATGTAACAAACCTGAAGAAAACATCTATTGCATTGACAACTACTCTCTTCTGTCTTCTAGAATCCAAAGACGTAGGGATTTGAACCTAGAGCAAGATACTGCGGGAAAGGAAATTTGTGAAGTTTGGAAAAACATTGGCTACGTACCTCCATGTTACTGGTGCATAAACTTAAATGGGAACGCTAATTGTACTGTTAAAGACCCCCATCCATTTTCGGACACAAACCCTAAATTCGGAGAAAAAGTTCCGCCGATAGATGCGGTGCTACACCCTAATTCTGTCTACACTTGGAATTTTAAACTGTCATTCGACGTAAAAAAAGGCAACTACAGATACCCTCCAGATCTAGAAGAGAGAGTAAAGGAATACATAAATAAAATCAAACCTGGAAGTTCCATCGTATTTTTCTATGCTAACTACGGAAACCCCATTAATGGTGACGAAAGAAAGTACTTACTAGTAGGAGCAGCACTAGTAAAGAACATTGAATATCCATCTGAATACGAAATGCCCCCTGAGCTCATTGAAGAGAAAAACAAAGATTGGCGGACTAGATACTTCCCAAAAATTGCCTGGCAGTTCAGGATTGATATTGACCCAGAAACAATAGTCTTATTGCCATATCATGAATACTTAGATCTCGAAATCCGGGAAGAAGAAAAAGAAAACCTCCTAAAAGAGATCACAGTGAGCATTAAAGATCCTACGTTAATTCCTCATTTTAAATATGTATCAATGCATGTCCCTTCGGATAAGGCCATCTATCTACTTTACGAGATTAAACGTAAACTTGATATTGTAGAGCAGCATGGTATTATTGATTTTGAGGAAGTACAAGTATTAAAGAAAAGAATAGTCCACCTTCTTAAAATGGCCTGGGACTCTCGTGGAAAGTATCCAGGTTTCCGGAACCTTATGGAAGTGCTCATCAGTGATGAATTAAAGAATGCCTCTGAAACAGTCGACGAGTTCTATTCTTTAATACTTCAGAAATTTGGTAGTGTTGAAGAGTTCCTAGCGAACCCTGATAACATAAAGGTGTTGGAGTCAGAAAATCTGAGCCCGGGCCTTAAGAGAATAATCCCGTATTTACGAGATGAATATTCGACTATCGAGTTTCTATCCAGATTTGACTTATCAAAACCCCAATTTCAGAAGATTCTAGGAAGAGTAAATCGGTATCACGAGAATCCTTACACGATTCTTGAGGAGTATCTGTACGAACTTCAGGACAACAACTGGCGCATTGAAGATAATGATTACGGAATTTCCCTTTACCAGATAGACATACCCATGTTCCCAGACCCGGAATTTGTCAACTGGGAACCACCTATGATAATTCGTGCTACCTCGATAGAGCGTGTTTCAGCATTAATAACGACAATACTAAAGGAAAGCGCTACGATCGAGGGCAATTCAGCTCTCCTAAGAGAGATGGTCATGGAAAGGATCAAGAGTTATCCCCTTTACTACATAGACAAGGAGTTGAACATAAATGAGAATCTACTTGATGAGTATGAGAACAGACCTGAATTTAGAAGCAAGTTCATATTCTACACCATAAATGGCAAAAAGCTGTATCAATTAAAATCTTTAAGAAACATTGAGGCACACATTGAGAAATTCGTCAACACCTTGATCTCAAAGACGTATTCAGTTCCCGATGCTATCGTAGAAGAGTTAGTCGAACGGGATATTCAAAAGTTTGACGATCGGCTAAATTATTATTCTCAAATTACATTCTCTAAGGAGAGACAGAAACTCTACAACTCAGTGCTTAAAAATGGATTTTCAGTAATTCTCGGTAGTGCTGGAAGCGGGAAAACTGCTGCTGTTGTTAACTTGGTAAAGTATTTCAATGACGAGCGAAAACCAATACTGATAGTAACTCCTACCGGAAAAGCTAGCCTAGTAATCAGAGACCGGCTTAAAAAAGAGGGGATAAACCCTGAAAGTTCTCGCATTTTGGTTTCAACAATACACAGGTACCTCTATCAGTTTCCACATAATTTTTCAAGTTACATCCCCAAGATTCTTGATGGAAACTATCATCTTTTCCAAGAGTTCATTAGAGGGATTCAAAATACGCACTTCAAGCCAATAACTCCTAAAGTCGTAATAATTGATGAAGCCTCAATGGTCGATGAGGTACTTCTTGCATTATTGTTTGCAACCATAAACCCGCACGCAGTGGAACATGTTATTCTTGTGGGGGATGACAAACAATTGCCTCCAATTGGAGTTGGTAGACCCCTTGTGGATATCGTGAACTACTTAAAAGCAAAAAATTTGGAAGGAAATTATGTTGAACTTCAAACTAACTTGAGATTCTCAACTGCAAATCCTGGTGCCTCTAGAATTGAAAAGTTGGCTGCATTGTTCAGAGAAGACAAAATGATATCATTTGAGGATCTAGAAGATGTCTTCCAGACCGAGGATGAAACATTAGAAATCGTCTACTTTGAGTCCTACGAGGACTTAATAAGAAAGCTAAAAGAAATATTATCAAAGTTAACATCTGTTGAATCTACAGCAGAAACAAGCATTAGTGAATTGTTTGTTGAGCTATTCGAACCAGATGGAACTTTTGACTATTCCTACTTAGATCAACTTCAGATATTAGCTCCTCGTAGGGTGGGTAGATTTGGAACATTAGGCATCAACTACCAGATTGCCGGAGATATCCTGAGTACTGGGGCATTTAAACCTGGAACAAAAATAATCTGTGAGGAAAACCAATATTGGAACATTGGTGATCTGAGGGTTCTAGCGTTAGCTAATGGATCAATCGGGTATCTCCCAAAAAAAGACCACAGCCAAATAAAAAATGGTTTGCCAAATCCCAAGTTTTATGACATTGACGAGCTCTACAAGCTCGTCACGACCATTACAAACAAAATACAATCCCCTAAAAAGAGAAAATGGTACTGGGACAGTTACAAACAATATCTGACGTCTCTTAAGAAAATGTTAGTAATTCCTGGTGCAGAGAAGAACGTAGAAGGATTCTCACCCGCGTACGCCATCACAGTTCACAAAGCCCAGGGAAGCGATTTTGATAATGTGATCTTGGTACTCTCAGAACGTTCTAATTACATTACAAAGGAGCTTATCTACACAGGAATCACTAGAGCAAAGAAGAAGCTCTACCTATTTATCCACGAGAGCCTCAAGGATAAGTTTTACGAGTTCTTAATCTCTGCTCACGAGAATTCTGCGATAGACAACATAACAACCCTCCTATTTGAGTACAGGCCATCAGCTTCAAAGCCCTACAAGGTGACACTTAAAGATGGCAAAACTTTGTATGTCAGGTCAAAAATTGAAATGATAATAGCAAAAACGTTGGACAACCTTGGCGTAGAATTTGAATATGAACCTAAAGATTTTAGCAGACAGTATTTGCTGCCCGACTTCAAGATAATCTACAATGAACAGGAATACTACTGGGAGCATCTGGGAATGATAGATAACATGGAATATCGGAGTAGATGGTTTAGAAAATTCGAGAAATACAAGGAGATAGGAGTAGCAGATCACCTAATAACGACAGAGGAGTATGAGTATGATATTGAAAACAACGTGAGAAAGATTATTGAGGACATAAAAGAGGGTAGGCTCAAAGGGCGTCAAAGTTATTCGTATCATCATTACTTCCTTTGAAATTTTCGTTTCCAGACTTTGATTTTCTCAAACTGTTCTAAGTCAAAAGCCGATGCTGTACTAATATCAGCTTTTTCCTCATTCTGCTAGCAGCCACATTAAACCGATTCTGATTGTAGATAAAGTCAAATACTGTTGCTAAATAGTTGGATCGCTTGATGCCATGGAAATTATGATAACATACCCTAGTTCCCACCATCTGTGAAGTTGTATAATCTGTCCAGATTCACGGCCAGAATCGCCCCTAAAATCCTGACAACCAACCCCCTCAAACTAACACTCCTGCTCGGCTT
>Ga0182240_100407_pt1 | contig 14252 bp, 15 predicted proteins | sample hydfrates4_PW_90_FD_145594 | JGI IMG/M metagenome (GOLD analysis project Ga0182240, IMG submission 145594) | Subsurface microbial communities from deep shales in Texas, USA - hydraulic fracturing test 4_PW_90 | ecosystem: Environmental > Aquatic > Deep subsurface > Shale gas/oil reservoir >...
TGATAAAGAAAAAATATATTCATATGTTGGGGGGAAACCAAAGGATATAGCTTATGTAGTTGAAGAAAGTAGTTTTAAAGATTTAAATGAAGTTTTGGGGTTCCTACTGAATGATGAAATTCAAAAATTAGATGCGAAATTTGAAATTATGGATTATTTAAAACCAAAGGTAAAAATTGGGGAAAATATTGTAGAAATTGAAAAAGAAGATATTTTAAAATCATTAAGCCTATTTAAAGATAAATATACCATTTCAAAAAAAGAAATTCCTACCCTCGTGTATATTTATTTAATCAAAGAAAATATATTATTCCTAAACCCACAAGAAGGAACATTAAAACCACAATCATTTTTAATTTGGAATGCTATTAAAAAGGTGGTTTAATTTTCATTTAGTTTATGTTTTCAGAGCTCAGTTATTTATATGGGGTATGGAATTTTTAATAATTTTCATTTATGGGAGTTCTGATATTTTTTATGTTTGGGATAAATTGAAAAAAATATATTGGTTATGATATAAGTTCTTTTTTAATAATAAGCTTTTGAAGAAAAATATAAAAATCTTTTAATTAATCTATTTTCTCAAATGCTTCTATTAACTTAATAATAATTTCATACACTTCATCAATCCCATGCAAGCCGTCTTTAACTACCTCGAGATTAATATTATCGTATTTATGAACTATTGCATTCGGAGCTCCGAAGGAGCGGAGAGCTACAAAACTCGAAGAGTTTTGTTCAATCCTTAATCCATTGTATAATTTTAAAAGGGCTGCATCTTCCTCAGATAATATTTTTTTGTCAGTAAGTGTTTTTATATTTGAGTAATCATCTTCAACTACTGCCCCAATATCTTTTACAATCATTGCTACAATATCCATAGAAACTTCCACACATATTTGTAGGGAATACATCAGAGCTCTTTGGGTAATCTCATCTGTAATATCATATTTTTGAATTATATCGTATTCCTCTTCGAACTTTTCAAGTTTTTTAAAGTACCTATTCAATCTACTGGAATTCTTTGATTCGCTCATTGAATTTCCTCCTTAAAAGAATTTTTTCCCTAACGCTTGAAAAAGTATTTTCCTTAATCCTATGTTCCATATCCCTCCAAAGTTTTCTAAACTTATAAAAATACTCCGAGAGCTCTAACTCATCACCATATATTACATTACCTTTGAAGTTTTTGATTATGTTAATTTGAATATATAGTGGGAGCTCCTCGAAAATTTTTAAATCGTATTTTCCCCCTAATTTTCTCAATACTTGACAAAACCCCTTCGGGGTTTTGTAAGTTCGACGAAACATAGTTTCGTGAATCGACAAATCTCCGATTTGTCTCGATCAGCGAATCCAAAGGATTCGCTTCGATTTCAAAATAGTAATTATTATCTTTTGGATTTACAATACATATATCAATATCGCTTTTTTTAGTAAAATCCCCCGTTGCATAAGAACCAAAGAGAATTATTCCCATACAAGAATGTTTATATTCTTTAAAATCTTCTTTTAATTGTTTGAATAATTCCATAATTTCACCATGATAGGAGCTCAGTTGATTTTAGTGGTTAAGGTGAGCTCTAATATATCCAATAATTTATATATTGTTGTGGATATAATATAATAAAATGGTAACTCACACGTAGATACGGGTTGTTGCAAATAAAATATTGATAATTTGATAAATGTGATAAATTGGGTGAAATTATGGCAACATTATTGGAAGAGGGTGTTTGTATTATTAAAGATAAAAAAGTTGCTAAATGGTTATTGGAGGAATTGGAAAAACCTTCAAAAGAATCACCAATATCAGAAGAGATCAGGATAAGAACAAGGACGGCATTAAAAGAGGGGGTTAAATGGGCGAAGAACATGCCGTTATAATTCCTTTAAAAATCCTATTAAATAACCATGGTAAAGAATTAGACGAAATGTTTCGCATTTCGTTGCTCTCCGCTTCGCTACGAAAAGTTAAAAACTTACTCAATACATTTAAATGCTCTAAAAATATAGATGTGGAAAATTTTTTAAAAAATTCTTCTATTTTATTTGAATAAAAATCGCTTCGTGATTTTTATAACTCACCTTCACTTCGTTCAGGTGATTGAATAAAAAAACAAAAGCAGAACATATTTGGTTATGAAAAAAGGAACCACCAATATTTTAGGGTACTTTACTTTAACATCGTCTATTTTAAAAATTGTTGAAGAAGTTTCAAAGAAGACGTTGAAAAGATTGGATGGAATTTCAAAAGATAAAACAGAGTTTCCAATTTATTTAATCGGACAGTTGGGAAAAAATGATATATTTTGGAATGAGATTAGTGGAGTTATCTATTAGAAAGTGCTATTTCCAATATTTATGATGCCCATGAAGTTGTTGGTGGAAGAGTTGTTTTAATTGAGACCTTAAATAATGAAAAATTAATTAAGTTCTATGAGAAAAACAGGTTTAAACAACTACAAAAAAGATTGGATGTTAAAAAAGATAATATGGGTAACGAAATAAAAAAAGAATACATACAACTTATTAGGTTTTTATAATTATGCCCTCAATTTAATATGACTATAATTTTTCATTTAGGGGAGCTCCGAATTTTTTGTATTTTTTGGGAGCTCAGTTGATTTACAGTTAACTACATACTCTGACTTCCAAGAATATGAAAGTTAGGAAGGTTGTTAGAGTGTTGGTTTAGTTGGGATTGACGGAGCTCTGAGTGGGTGGAAAGCTAATAGACCTGCAGACACTTCCTTGAAATTTCCAAAAGAACCTATGCATAAGTAATGATGTGGTGCATATTTAAATCTTAGATAAAAATTTCAACACCGAACTCTCTGCATTTTTTCTAAGTCTTCTGCCATATATTACGGTTTTATTCTATGCAGAAAATAGATAATCATGTCATTAAATCTGACATGGAATTCTGGATTCTGATTTTCCAATTTCTTTTTAGTGATCCTTTTACAAATTTCACCATAATCAAATATTTTGCAGTTAGATAACATAAATAATTCTAATAATTCTTCGATCTTTTTCTACAATATTGATTATAAACCTAAATAGAAATAATTATATAACATCAACATTTAATTAAATATTATTAAATACCATTAACTATACTAAAATAAGATTAAATAAACTCTTTAAATACAGCCAATAAAATTAAAAAGGTGGTAATATGGTAGAGGAAGGAAGAAAACATACAACAGTTTCAATCCCCATCCCGTTATATGAAAAACTTAAAAAAAGAATTGATGGAACAGGTTTCACATCAGTTTCTGACTATGTAACTTATGTCTTGAGGGAGGTTTTAGCAAGTTTGGAGGAAGAGGAAAAAGAAGAAGTATTCACAGAGGAAGAAGAAGAGAAAGTCAAAGAAAGATTAAGAGCACTAGGTTATTTAGATTAACTCCTATATTTTTTGGGTGATAAAATATGGTTTCAAAACCACATGGGGGAAGGTTAGTTAGGAAACTATCCTCAGAAAAAACCAAAGAAAGAATTTTGGATGAAAAAGAAGAGTATTCAAAAGTTCAAATTAATGGGGGTTTAGCAATAGATTTGGAAAATATTGCCCATGGGGTTTATTCTCCGCTTGAAGGATTTTTAAGGGAGAATGAGTTTCAATCAGTTTTAGATACGATGCGTTTGCCGAATGATTTACCCTGGACTATCCCTATTGTTTTGGATGTCGATGAGAAAGAATTGAATTTTGGCATAGGGGATGCAATTTTACTTTATTGCAAGGATACACCAATAGCTGAAATGTATGTTGATGATATTTACAAATATGACAAGAAAGAATTTGCTCAAAAAGTCTTTAAAACAACCGACATTAATCATCCTGGAGTGGCTAAAATACATGACATGGGGAAGTATCTTATTGGTGGGGAAATTAGACTTTTGAATGAATTGCCAAATCTTTTTGGAAATTATACTCTTAGACCAATAGAAACAAGGGTGTTATTCAAAGAGAGAAACTTAAAGACTATGGTGGCATTTCAAACTAGGAATGTTCCACATTTAGGACATGAGTATTTACAAAAATCTGCCCTAGCTTTCGTTGATGGATTATTTGTTAATCCAGTTCTTGGGAAAAAGAAAGAAGGCGATTATAAAGACGAAGTTATTTTAAAAGCATATGGTACACTTTTTAATCATTATTATCCAAAAGATACTGCTATTTTAGCAACAGTTAGGTATGAAATGAGATATGCAGGTCCGAGGGAAGCGATACAGCATGCAATAATGCGTAAAAATTTTGGATGCACACATTTTATTGTTGGGAGGGATCATGCAGGTGTTGGAAATTATTATGGATCTTATGAAGCACAGGAAATGTTCAAGAACTTCCCTGATTTGGGAATAACTCCAATGTTTTTTAAAGAATTTTTCTATTGTAACAAATGTAATGGTATAGTAAATGAAAGAATTTGTCCTCACCCAATGGAAGATAGGGAATATTTCAGTGGAACAAAAATTAGGAAGATAATAGTTGAGGAAAAAGAACCCCCAGAATACTTTATGAGAAAAGAAGTTTATAACACAATAAAGAATTTTAATGATCCATTTATAGGGGGTTAAGGTGTTAATAATCCATCATTGGATGCTGATGGGATACTTCAGCAGCATTAACAATCAAGGCTTAAACTTGGAAGGTGATATACTAAATTTAACACTTCCGATTGGGGAATTTAGATTTGACGATATACTCAAATAACGCCTTTAATATTCCAAAAGTTTTAGAACTCTTAAAAACAGACGGTTTAACAAAAAATGAAGCATTAAAACTTGTTCAGTTGATTGATTCGAATTATATAAAGATGGATAGAAATGCTGTGGAAAAAGCCGTTGAATTGGTTTTAAATCTGCCACTTAAAGAACTTCTGGAGTATGAACTATGGATTAAAAATCTCGAAGAGATAGAAAGAACCATCAAAGATGTCTTGTCAGGAATTAAGGTTAAAAATGACATTGCATTTATCGAATACTCAAGTCCTTTCAATATAATCTCAAAGATTGCAAGGGCGGTAGTTTGGGATATGGTTATAAAGGGCAGTTGTTTTGAATAGGGATTTTCATGGAAAGGCTCAACTATACTTTAGAATTTCCACAGATTTTAAAGAAAAAATAAATATGGGCAATATAATCTATGTGTTAAAAAACCATGGATTTAATGCAGGTGGAAAAAGCGAAGTTTTAGGGACAATTTTTGAAAAAAAGAGGATAGATAAGGTCTTAAATATAAATACCTATTTATGGGTGATTAGAATGGAAAATGTTAAAAAGATATTTGTTATTGGTTTAGATTCTGCTCCACCAGAACTTTTATTTAATAGGTTCTTGAATGATTTACCCAATATTAAGAAACTCCTGGAAAAATCCATCTATGGCCCAATGCAAAGTACAATTCCTGCTATTACCATCCCTGCCTGGATGGTAATGGCCACTGGGAAAACTCCGGGGGAATTGGGACTTTATGGATTTAGGCATAGGAAAAAAGGAACATATAATGATATTTGGATCGCACATAGTTTAATGATTAAAGAAAAAGCTATTTGGGATTATTTGGGAGAAATTGGGAAAAAATCCATATTGGTTGGTGTTCCTCCAAGTTATCCATTAAAACCAATAAATGGTTGTTCAGTCTCATGTTTTATTACACCTGATGCATCAGTAGATTACACATGTCCCAAGGAGCTCAAAAGTGAGATAGAAAATCTAGTTGGAGAGTATATTTTTGACGTTGTTTTTAGAAGAGATGATAGAGATAAGGTTAAAGAAAAACTTTGGGAAATGACAAAAAAAAGATTTGAAGTTATACGATACCTTATTCAGGAAAAAGATTGGGATTATTTCCAGTTTGTTGATATTGGTTTGGATAGGGTTCACCATGCATTTTGGAAGTATTTTGATGAAAATCACCATTTGCATGAACCTGGTAGTGAATATCAAAATGTGATTTACGAGTATTACAAATTATTGGATAAAGAAATTGGAGAAACGCTTAAACTATTGGATTTAAATGAAACAGCAGTTGCCATAGTTTCTGACCATGGAATAAAAGCCATGAAAGGAGCATTTGCTATAAATCAATGGCTTATTGAGGAAGGCTTATTGAAAATTAAAAATCCAGAAATTTTAAAAGAAGGTAGACAGATAAGATTTGAGGAACTAGATGTGGATTGGAATAAAACTATAGCATGGGCATGGGGGGGTTATTACTCAAGAATTTTCCTCAATGTTAAAGGTAGGGAACCAAATGGGATAATAAAGCCAGAAAATTACCATACAGTTAGAAATGAAGTTGCAAAATTGGTAAAAACTATCAGAGGCCCAAATGGGGAAAAATGGAATACTAAGGTGTTTTATCCAGAAGACATTTATCCTGTCGCTAAAAGTGATAGACCAGATATGATGGTTTATTTGGATGATTTGAATTGGAGAGCAGCAGGGACATTGGGTTATGAAACTCCATATTTATTGGAAAATGATACAGGTCCTGATGATGCCGTTCATTCCGAATACGGTGTTTTTTCACTATATTTACCTGGAATGGAAGAAAGTAAGCAAATTAACTCAACTATTTACGACTTTGCTCCAACAATACTAAAACTCTTTGGAATAGAAAAACCACTTAGGGGGAGAAGTGTTTTATGATGGAGTACGTCTTAATTGGCATGGTGATATAAATGTTTGTAATTTGGCTCACTGGACCAAGTGGTGCGGGTAAGACAACTTTAGCTGACGCTTTAAAGAAAAAACTCATGGAGATGAATCACAAAGTTGAAATTTTAGATGGAGATGCGGTAAGGGGTGCCCTTTATCCCAACATCGGATTTAGCAAGGAAGCAAGAGAAATGCATAATAAAGTAGTTATCCACATGGCAAAGTTGCTTTCAAAAAATGGAATAATAGCAATAGTTTCTCTCATTTCCCCTTACAAGTCTGTTAGAGAATATGCAAGAAAAGAAATTCAAAACTTCGTGGAAGTTTATGTCCATAGCCCTCTTGATGTTAGAATCCAGAGAGATCCAAAAGGACTTTATGCTAAGGCTTTAAATGGAGAGATTAAAGGACTAACAGGATATGATGGGGTTTATGAAGAACCTGAAAATCCAGAAATTAAAGTGGATAGCCATGAAATGAGTATTGATGAAGAAGTAGATGTAGTAATAAGAACAGTACAGAAACTCGGTTATCTCTAAGGGTGGGTTTATGTTAATTTTTACATTTCTGGGTTTTGTTGTAGGAGTATTAATTGGGTTAACGGGAGTGGGTGGGGGAGCACTAATAACTCCGTCTCTTATATTTTTAGGGGTTGAACCTCTAACTGCCGTAGGTACTGATTTAATGTATGCCTCTGTTACAAAAATATTTGGAACATTTTTTCATAAGAAAAATGGAAATGTTAGGCTTGATACGTCTTTGAAATTGTTTTTAGGGAGTTTTCCAGCCATAGTAATAGGATCTCAAATTTTAAGGACTATTGATAGAGAGCTTATAAACCATTATTTAACTATATTACTTGGTGTAATTTTAGTAATAACATCCATAATGAGTTTGAGAAAAAATAAATTTAAAAAAAATGAAAATCTTAAATTTTTAACTTTAATTATGATAGGATTTATTGTAGGATTGATAGTTCAATTTACCTCAGTAGGAGCTGGTGTTTTGGTAAGTTTCATACTTGCTAACTTTACCACCTTAAATCCTCGCCATGTTGTAGGCACCACCATTTTTTATGGATTATTACTTTCTTTATTTAGCACCGTAAGCCATGTTAGTTTAGGGAATGTTAATTACTCCTTGGCATTATGGTTAATTTTTGGAACTATTCCTGGAGTTTATACCGGCACATATTTAAATTCAAATATCAAAAAAGATAAACTTAGAAGAATCATCAACCTATTAATACTATTTATAGGAGTGTTGATTATAATATATGTTCTTGGAAGTATTAAGATATAATTATTAACTCTTATAATGGGAGAGCTATATGGTGTGAAGTCATGAGTCAGGAAAGTCGGGTATTACATAAAATCGCCAGAGGGGCGGGAATTGTATTTCTTGGAACTGTAATTTCAATGTTTTTTGGATTTATATCTAGGATGATAATTGTGAGATATTTTACAGTTTCTGAATTTGGATTATATTCTCTGACTCTAACTGTTATAAATATCGTTTTAGTTTTAGTTTCTCTTGGTTTTTATGATGGAGTATCAAGAGAAATAGCTTTCTACAAAGAAAAAGAACCTTCAAAAGTTAATGAGATAGCCTCCACCTCTATTTTTATTATTTTTCTAAGTAGTATTACCTTCTTCATTTTAACTTTCTTTGGGTCTGATGCAATTGCCCAATTACTTAATCAGGAAGAACTAAGCACTTTTATTAAAATAATGGCTTTTGTTATTCCATTTTCTGCGATGAACGGATTAATAATTTCCTTTTCGAGAGGGTTTGGGAGGGTAAAAGAGCAGGTTTATTTTGGGAACATATTTTCTCCCATATTATGGTTGATATTTATTACATTATTGGCAGTTCTTAGTCTCCCATTTATGTCCGTATTCTATGCCTATCTTTTAGTTCAAATATTACTCTCTTTAGTATTATTTTTTTATATTTATCGTTTAAATCTTTTTGAAATAAAGTTTCCTCCAAACTTTAAACTTGGGAAGGAGCTGATATCTTTTTCTCTTCCTCTATTAATTACAAGTATTTTAGGTTTTATAATGAACTGGACAGATACATTAATGCTTGGTTACTACAAATCAGCAGCATTGGTTGGATTGTATAATGCCGCTGCTCCTCTTGCAAGATTGATTTCGATATTTTTGGGTTCTATTGGATTTCTTTACATACCAATTGCTTCTCAACTTTATGCTAAGGGAAAAATAAAAGAAATGGGAAGGAATTACCAAATTTTGACCAAATGGATATTCTTGTTAACTTTACCCATATTTAGCATAATGTTTTTGTTTCCAGAGGCTGTGATAAGTTTCATATATGGTTCTAAATATGTTGCAGCAAGCCAAGTTTTAAGGATTTTAGCTTCTACGGCCATGTTCCATATATTCTTGGGTTTGAATGGGATGAGTTTAGTAATTCTTAAAGAGAGTAAGTTTATTGTATTTGCATCCCTTATTTCTGCAATTTTAAATGTTGTTTTAAATATCATGTTAATTCCCCCCTATGGAATATTTGGAGCAGCTATTGCTTCATTAGGTGCCTATGTTATAGGAAATAGTTTGAGTTCCTTAAGACTTTATCAAACGACAGGAATTCATCCATTTAGTTTAAATTATGTAAAACCATTAGCTATTAGCTTTGTTTTATTGGGGACTATTCAAATACTTGACTTGAAAATTTTTAATATTTGGTATGTAGTTCCAATATTGGCAGTTTTTCTTTTGGTTTACTTTTTCTTAGTACTGTTGAGTAAGAGCGTTGATAAAGAAGATATTGAATTATTTTTGGTTGTGGAAAAAAAGTTAGGTGTAGATTTAAAAATAATAAAAAAGATATTGAAGAGGTTTGTTTAGATTTTACCTTTTAATTTTAAGTTTGTAATTGCTTTTTTAAGTTTTTCATTCTTTTTTTCATAATAACTTGGATCAACATATTTTGGTTTCATTTTGGCGAACTCTGAATTTTCTTCAAAGATTTCCGTTAGAACTTTTCCGTCCACATCGTTTGGAATCGGCAAACCAAAGATATGGAGGATTGTTGGAGTAATATCATAGATTTTTGCGTTTTCGATTTTGTGACCTTTTTTGATTCCTGGACCATAAGCCAGGAAGATACCATAAAGTCTATGGTTGCCGCCTATACCTTTCGACTCGGTTATTGTTTCACTACTCCCAATGTTTGGGTTTATACCCTGTATCCCTTCATCTGTTGGCAATATGATCAAATCCGGAAGGTTATCGCCCATAGTAGCATTTGAGTAAACTTCTTCTTTTTTGAAAATTGATATATTCAATTTTTTCTCTTTGTATTTGAGGTTTCTTATCTTTTCAATAATTTCTTCCCGTATCTTATCATATTCATCAGGGCTTATAATTCCATTTGGTTCTCTTCCTCTAACGTTTAAATATATCTCCCCCCATACGCCATATCCAAAGGCTTTTGTGTTACTCCAGTCTATGTCCATTTTCTCAAAGATTATTAGAGATGCGCTTTCTTTCAAGCGCTTAGATAACGTAGAAGGTAGCAAATTAACAAATGTTTTAGCAAGAGGCAATAGTCCGATCTTTTTCACAACAGTAACTAATTTAGATGGCATTTTCATAGGGGTCGTTTTTAATTTTAGGTAGCCCTCTTTTATAAGTAACTCATTTATGTTAAGTTCGTAATTAACGGGCCCAAATCCATGATCTGAGACTAAAAACACAGTAGTTTCTTTATCCGCTGTGTTGAGTAGTTTTTCTAATTTTTTATCTATCTTTTTGTAATGTCCAAGTAATACCTTGCTGTCCCAGCACTTATGCTGAACTCTATCTGTAGTTGCAAACATAACAAATCCAAAATCCCACTTATATTTTTGTAATAAGTATGTAAATGCCAAAAAATGCTTTTCCAATAGTATATCACAGTGTTTTAAGTATTCATTATCTTTGGGACCCCCGGTTATTTGCCCTTTTTCAAAATCAACATCAAAAATATCTACCTCATACCCTCCACAATATTCATTTAGTTCATCAATAAGTGTAGCTGGGTATGTGATACGTTCCTCATCTAAATAAAGCCACCCACTAACCATACAGCCATTAAGTTCCTGTGCTGAATAAATATTTGGTAAATTTGCCACGACAACCTTATGATTGTAATCCGAAAGAACATCCCATACCATTTTTTGTCGCTTGTACCTAAAGTTGTGAGGGATGAATTTGTAGCCATCCTTTACCATAAATGTGGCGAAACCTAACTTTTCGGGACTCTTTCCTGTGCTCATGGACTCCCAAGCTGGGATGGTCCACGGAGGAATAGTTGACTCTAAATCCCCCCAAGTTCCATTTTCCATTAGTTTTTTAAATGTTGGTAATTCTCCTTTATCAACCCAAGGTTTGATTAACTCCCATGTTGCTCCATCTAATCCAATAATAAGAACTTTTGGTGACATCTTATCCCCCTTATTTTTTTAAATATTATATTTTTGAAAATACTCAGGAAAATGGTTAAAACGAGATCCACTATATGAACTTAGATAATCTCATTTTTCTTATGTTAGGGTGATATTCCTCATTTATTGATACCACCACAGTTTTGAGTCATTTAACTGTTACCAACTCATAACTGAAAGATAGAACAAATACATCACATGCCACATAAGCTTGCTTTAACATGTTGTGGGACTGCTCCTAAAACAACTACCTTCTAATGTATATTTCCTTATTTTTGATACCAATCTACTTATTTTTAACATATCAAAAAAGTTATAATATAGATGTATGTTAGGTGGGGATTACTCGAATATTGCCTGGAGCAGCACCCTTGAATTAGTTCCCATAATATTCTTACATCATACCCTCTGCAATACTAGCACACATATTTAGAACTGTCTTTCTCTCCTCTGTTGCGGCATTTAGTGGTGTGAATTAGGCTACTTTATAGTTACACTATTGTAATTATGACTATAAACGGTTTAAAAACCGACGTATTTAAATGTTTCCAAGAGTTTCAATAATATAATGTTAAATAGCAAGTATTTCGGATAGATATATATTGTTTAATATATATATTACCTATATAGTTTCCAATTGATATCAAACTCGTCAAACAATAATTTTAAAGAAGTGATTCTAATGGTTAGTAAAAAAGATATGGTGAAAACAGATTTTGATTTTGGATGGAGAAAGTGGAAAACACCTCCCGAATATATCAAGCTAGTAGTTCAATATCAAAAAGGAGATGTTCTTGATGTCGGTTGTGCTACTTGCCAATTATATGACTATTTACAAAGCAAGGGGTGGAAAGGAAAGTATTATGGGATAGATAGTCAAAAATATGGGGGCTATGAATATCCAAAAGATGTGGAGCTTATCATAGGAGATGCCCTAAAAATAGAGTTTCCAGAAGTTGATACCGTTGTTCTCTACAATATTTTGGAACATGTTGATGATCCAATAACATTACTAAGAAAAGCACTCAATGCCACTAAAAAGAATGTTCTTATTAATGTGCCGAAAAGAAATGAGGAAATGTGGAAATACGGCGTTGTTGAATATCATCAGCTTGACAAGACACATAAGCATTGTGGCTTTTCAAAAGATGAAGTTTATAAAATGATAGATTTAGCAGGGGGGAAGGTAAAAACTTACAAAGAGATTGGAAAAACTGATGCAACAATTGGAATCCATTTGTGGAATAATATAATACCCAAGGGAATTGTTTATCTACTTAATAAAATATATTCCTCTAAAACATTTTATCAAGAAATATGGTGTGAGGCGATAAAAAAATGAAAATTGCAGTTTTTCATAACTTACCGTCTGGGGGGGCAAAAAGGGCGCTGTATAACTTTGTTAAGTATTTAACTAAATCTGGTCATTTGGTCGATGTTTTTGTTCCGTCTACTGCCAATGAGTCCTTTTTACCACTGAAAGATATTGCCAATGAAGTCTATATATTTCCCGTAAAAAAAACCATTACTGGCGTTATTTATTCCACCTTCAATTATATTCCTCCAATAAAGATGAAAACTTCATTAAGGGATCTTGAAAGGACAGAGAAAGAAATTGCTGATGTTATTAACAAAAAAAATTACAATGTTGTATTTAGTGAACAGGATCAATACACCATGTCGCCATTTTTTTTAAAATTTATCAAAAAGCCAGTTGTTTATTATTGCCAACAACCTTTAAGATTTCATGAAGCAATTTTACAGAATATCTCTCAAAAGAAAAATAGGAATTACCCTCAATTTATAAGAAAAATATGGTACAAATATTTTGCCAGTAAGTTGCCAGAGATAGATAGGAAAAATGCTTCATTTGCAAGGTATATTTTAGCAAATTCATACTTTTCCATAGAATCCATTATGAGAAGCTATGGGCTTAATTCTTTTGTTTCTTATCTTGGAGTAGATACAGAAATATTTAAACCCCTTGAAATTCCTAAAGAGAGGTTTGTTTTGTCTGTAGGGAGCTGTGGTCCATCTAAGGGATTTGATTTTATTATAAAATCTTTAGCTCGGATTGATTCTAAAATACGCCCTAAATTTATTATTGTTTCCAACATGGTCGATAGAGGATGGAAAAATTATTTGGAGCAACTGGCAGCTAATCTCGGTGTTGAGTTAGAAATAAAAACTTTGATTCCAAATGATGAGCTTGTACAACTTTACAATAAAGCGATGTTGGTTGTTTATGCCCCTTACCTTGAGCCTTTTGGGCTTGTACCATTGGAAGCGATGGCCTGTGGAACACCCGTGGTTGGAGTAAGAGAGGGGGGTGTAAGAGAAAGCGTAATTCATAACGAGACTGGAATGCTAACAGAGCGAGACGAAGATATGTTTAGTCAAGCCGTCAGTGAACTCCTTTTAAATGATGAGAGAAGAGAAAAGATGGCCAAAAAATGTGTAGAAGAAATTCATAATTTTTGGACATTAGAACATGCTGGAGAAAGATTATTGAACCATCTAAATCGTGCTATGGAGAGATATTAAAATGAACTGGCAAATAAAAATGTTAGGATAGTGTATTTAGAAATGATTATCCAAATTATTAATATGATATAGATAACAACTGAAAGGTGCGTATATGAACTACCCAAGAGTTTCAATAATAATCTTAAACTGGAATGGTTGGAGGGACACAATAGAGTGTTTAGAATCTCTTTATAGAATTAACTATCCAAATTATGATGTAATAGTTGTAGATAATAATTCCAAGGATGAATCTACTGAAAAAATAAAAGAATACTGCAATAAAGAAAATCAAAGATTTTTTATATCCCTCGCTAATACTCAGGACGGAAAAATCGGGGTAAATTCTAAGTTTTTTAAATATTCAAAAGAGAACAAACCCATTAAAGTTTTTGAAATTTCAGAAGATGAAGCAAGAAACAGCAAATTTATGGAGAAAGGAGAATATGAAGCATTAGAACCAAATAAAAGAATGATTTTAATTAAAAATAAAGATAATTATGGATTTGCTGGTGGAAATAATGTTGGTATTAAATTTGCTTTGGATGTTTTAAATCCTGATTATGTTTTGTTGTTAAATAATGATACTGTTGTAGATAAGGAT